>Ga0208047_1000604_pt1 | contig 13348 bp, 8 predicted proteins | sample Kivu_220m_FD_184162 | JGI IMG/M metagenome (GOLD analysis project Ga0208047, IMG submission 184162) | Freshwater microbial communities from Lake Kivu, Western Province, Rwanda to study Microbial Dark Matter (Phase II) - Kivu_220m (SPAdes)... | ecosystem: Environmental > Aquatic > Freshwater >...
GCCATGGTCTTGAGATCCATGACCCCCCTCTCATCGGCGATCCAGGACAAGTGAAGGAATGGGTGTTCGAGAAGGGAATGATAGTTGCAGTAGAGCCGGGAGTCTTCAAGCCCGGCGTTGGCGGTGTCAGAGAAGAGGACATCGTCTTAGTCACAGAATCCGGCCACGACCTATTGACGAGAGCAGAATATGAGAACAAGCTCCTGTCAAAGTAGTGGATGACGGACTCGCAGCGAGATCCAGATCGCGAGAGGCTTCATTCCAACAAGCGTCAGCGGCGAAGACACCAGAAGATCGCGCGAAGAATTGCGGAGCATCGTCGCTGAGTCGGATGAGATGCCGGGAATATTGGCATCTGCGTTTAAATGAACAAGCCGAAAATTGACGCAGATATGTTTATATCTAATCGGGGAAGTCTCGTGAAGTCAGCCGACACTGGTCGACTTCCCGCAGTCTCCGGCGGCGGCGTCAACTGGACTATGAGGGCGTTACGCCCTCGGATGAAATGTTGACCTCCGATTGCGGGGAAATTCATGAAGGCCCGAACAAACGGCGAGGCATGATTGAGCCTGCTGGAACGATCGGGTCCAAAGTAGGCTTGCAGTCACCTGCCAATTTCCAGTCCGTTTCACATTTCTTGTGTGACGGTATTTCTGAATCGTCCTAACTCCGCTTGATCCTGGCGGACCCAACTGCTATCGGGGTGAGACTAAGCCATGCGAGTTGTGCGCTTCTAAGCCACGTTAGTGGCGCAGCGCACGGCTCAATATCATGTGGCTAACTTGCCCTTGGGACGGAGACACCCTCGGGAAACTGAGGTCAATTTCCGATAGATGGAGAGGCCTGGAATGGTTCTCCTTCCAAAAGGAACTGGGAACATGCTTTCCAGTTTCGCCCAAGGATAGGGCCGCACCCGATCAGGTCGCTGGTGAGGTAACGGCTCACCAGGCCTATAACCGGTACGGGCCGTGAGAGCGGGAGCCCGGAGATGGGCACTGAGATAAGGGCCCAGGCCCTACGGGGCGCAGCAGGCGCGAAAACTCCGCAATGCGCGAAAGCGCGACGGGGTCATCCCGAGTGCCGTCCGCTGAGGGCGGCTTTTGCCTGGTTTAACCAGCCGAGTGAATAAGGGGAGGGCAAGTCTGGTGTCAGCCGCCGCGGTAATACCAGCTCCTCGAGTGGTTGGGACGATTATTGGGTCTAAAGCGTCCGTAGCCGGCCGGAAAAGTTCTCCGTTAAATCCAACGATCCAATCGTTGGGCCGCGGGGAATACTCTTCGGCTTGGGGGCGAGGGAGGTCGGCGGTAGTCTCGGGGTAGGGGCGAAATCCTATAATCCCGAGAGGACCACCAGTGGCGAAGGCGGCCGACTAAAGCGCGCCCGACGGTGAGGGACGAAAGCTGGGGGAGCGAACGGGATTAGATACCCCGGTAGTCCCAGCTGTAAACGATGCAGGCTAGGTGTTGGGACGGCCACGAGCTGTCCCAGTGCCGCAGGGAAGCCATTAAGCCTGCCACCTGGGGAGTACGGTCGCAAGGCTGAATTCTCTTTGAGCAATCGCTCGAGAGACAGTTGACTTAAAGGAATTGGCGGGGGAGCACCACAAGGGGTGAAGCTTGCGGTTTAATTGGAGTCAACACCGGGAAACTTACCAGGAGCGACAGTTGGATGAAGGTCAGATTAAAGGTCTTACCGGACTAGCTGAGAGGAGGTGCATGGCCGTCGCCAGTTCGTGCCGTGAGGTGTTCTCTTAAGTGAGACAACGAACGAGACCCGCACCCTTAGTTGCCATCGGATTCCCTCGGGATTCCAGGCACACTAAGAGGACTGCCCACGCTAAGTGGGAGGAAGGAACGGGCCACGGCAGGTCAGTATGCCCCAGATCTCCTGGGCCACACGCGAGCTGCAATGGATGGGACAATGGGATCCGACCTCGAAAGGGGAAGGCAATCCTCAAACCCATCCTCAGTTGGGATCGAGGGCTGTAACCCGCCCTCGTGAACATGGAATCCCTAGTAATCGCGTGTCATCATCGCGCGGTGAATACGTCCCTGCTCCTTGCACACACCGCCCGTCGCTCCACCCGAGTTTGGTTCTGGTGAGGCGCGGTCAATCTTGGTCGCGTCGAGCCTAAGCTAGGCAAGGGGGGAGAAGTCGTAACAAGGTGGCCGTAGGGGAACCTGCGGCCGGATCACCTCCTTAGAAAAGATGAAGCGGACTGGAAGACAAATGGTGACTGTGAGCCAGTCGTTCCGAAGATGCAGCTTCCGATGGAAACGTCGGAGGTGAAGGATTGCAGTGGTCATCCATTGGCGAATGGATGTTCACGATGAGCATCGTGCAGAGGCCATGAACGCTAATCGAATGTGGGTTCCCTAGTAAGCTTGGCATGATAAGCCACCTGACGAATGGCCTGGCTCGAGCGCTGAAGAAGGGCGTGGCAAGCTGCGATATGCTCCGGGTAGGCGCATGCTGCCTTCGATCCGGAGATACCCGAATGGGACTTCCCGCCACGGGTGATACCTGTGGAACTCCCAACTGGGAGGGGAAACCTTCCGAACGGAAGCATCCAAGTAGGAAGAGGAACAGAAACTAACTAGGATTCCCTGAGTAGCGGCGAGCGAAAAGGGAAAAGTCCAAACTGAACCTGCACGGGAAACCGTGTAGGGATGTGGGGTTGTAGGGCCCGACTGCGTTCTCGCACGTGAAGTCGAAATGGCCTGGAACGGCCTACCGTAGAGAGTGACAGTCTCGTAGACGTAAGCGTGCAGGATTTGGGTTGGGATCCCTGAGTACTACGCCTCGACTATGGCGTGGAAAACTGGGAGTAAGCAACTTCCAAGACTAGATACGTCTCGAGACCGATAGCGCACTAGTACCATGAGGGAAAGCTGAAAAGTACCCCGGAAGGGGGGTGAAAAGAGCCTGAAATCAGGTGGTCACAAGCGTGTACGGTTCGAAAGGATAGATCCCCTCGAAAGGAGACCGCGGCAACGCGGCAGTACGACGAGGGGGGACCAGAATCGTATGATCAGTTTCGTACCACTGGCCGGGGAGTTCATCTTCGTGGTGAGGTTAAGGGCGCAAGGCCCGAAACCGTAGGGAAACCGATTGTCCGCACCGCCGCAAGGCGTGAGGGACGAGATCTGAAAGGGTCTGGAATCACGGGGATGACACTAGAAACCAAGTGATCTAGCCTTGAGCAGGGTGAAGCCGGGCGAAAGCCCGGTCGAGGCCCGAAAGGGTGTTGACGTGCAACTCACTCCTCTGACTTGGGGCTAGGGGCGAAAGACCAATCTAACTTGGTGATAGCTAGTTCCCGCCGAAATATCTCTAAGGATAGCCTGGTCTGAGGCTGCCGTTGGGGTAGAGCACTGATTGGAAAACAAGGACCCGAAAGGGTCCACTTTCCATTCAAACTTCGAATCCATCGGCGCCGTAGAAGACTGGAGGCGGGCATGGGGGGTAAGCTCCTATGTCGCGGGAGGAACAACTCCGACTAGGGTTAAGGTCCCGGAATCCTGACTAAGTGTAGAAATAGAAAGCTGTCCTCAACCAGAGACAGCTGGAAGGTAGGCTTAGAAGCAGCCATCCTCCAAGCAGTGCGTAACAGCTGACCAGCCGAGGTTGGAGGCGCTGAAAATGAACGGGGCTAAGTCAGGTACCGATACCCTAGGGCACGGTCAAGAGCCGTGTCGGTAGGCGGGCGTTGGGGTTGGGTGGAAGCTGGGTTGTGAAATCCAGTGGACCGGCCTCAAGTGTAGATCCCGGCGGCAGTAACAGCGTTAGAGGGGTGAGAATCCCCTCCGTCGAAAGGGCAAGGGTTCCCCGGCAATGCGTCGTCAGCCGGGGGTAAGTCGGTCCTAAGGCAAGTCTCAATCGAACTTGTCGAAAGGGAAACCGGTTAAAATTCCGGTACTATGGAGGTACACGCGGCAACGCAAGCTTCCGATCTGACGCTTTGGGATAGGTCGAGCGGGGTCGTCGCCCTGTTTAACCTTTGAAATCCGGGAAGTACCGTAATGGTGAGAACCGGATGAATGTGGGAATAGCCGTCCGTTTTAGGGCGGTTGGACTGATTCCTGGAGTCACTGAAAAGGGTCGGGAGATGGATCCTCCGTGACCGTACCTAGATCCGACACAGGTGCCCCTAGGTGAGAAGCCTAAGACGTATCGGGTGGAACTCAGGCGAGGGAACTCGGCAAATTAGCCCCGTAACTTTGGAATAAGGGGTGCCTGAAGCTCTAGCTTTGCTGGGGCGACAGGTCGCAGTGACTCGGGGGAGGCGACTGTTTAATAAAAACATAGGGGACCGCTAGCGCGAAAGCGTGTGCACGGTCCTTGAATCCTGGCCAGTGGCGGTACCTGAAAATTGGGTTCAACCGATCTAAGGGCCGCTAAACGCCGGGAGTAACTCTGACTCTCTTAAGGTAGCCAAATGCCTTGTCGGGTAAGTTCCGACGTGCATGAATGGATCAACGACCTCCCCGCTGTCCCCGCCTGGGGCCCGGTGAACCCACATAACCTGGACGAACAGTCCAGGATCTTCCAGCGGGGCGAGAAGTCCCCGTGGAGTTTTACTGCAACTTGTCGCTGGATTGTGATTGCGGGTACAGAGCGTAGGTGGGAGCCGTCGATGTCGGCCTCTTCGGGGGCCGATGGAGGCGCCAATGTAACACCACCTATCTGCGATTACAGTTCTAACTGGACCAAAAGTCCGAGACAACGGCAGGCAGGCAGTTCGGCTGGGGCGGCACCCCCTTGAAAAGATATCAAGGGGGCCCAAAGCTCGACTCATCCGGGACAGGAACCCGGAGTAGAGGGCAAGACCAAAAGTCGGGCTGACTGGATCCTCATCAGCAAGGGATCCAGAGGCGAAAGCCGGGTCTAGCGATCATTCATGTCCCCATTGTTGGGGGCTGGATGTGACAGAAAAATTACCCCGGGAGTAATTGGCTCGTCTCCTCTGAGAGTCCCCATCGACGAGGAGGATTGGTTCTCCGTCGTCGTCCCTTCCCATCCTGGGCCCGCAGCAGGGTCCAAGGGCGCGGCTGTTCGCCGATTAAAGGGGAATGCGAGATGGGTTTAGACCGTCGCGAGACAGGTCGGCCTCTACCTGCTGGAAGTGCTGGTCGCCTGAGGGGAAGGCGCCCCTAGTACGAGAGGAACGGGGTATCGTAACCACTAGTCTACCGGTTGTCCGACAGGGCAATGCCGGGCAGCCACGTTATCGAGGATAAGGGCTGAAAGCATCTAAGCCCGAAGCCTCTCCCGAAAATAGGCGGCCGATCCTTTCCAAGGGACTCGGCAACGAGCCCCAGGAACGGACGAGAGCTCTCATCGAAGATGAGGTTGATGGAGCAGGAGTGTACGCATCAAGACTTCGGTCGAGATGTTTAGCTCGCTGCCCCCAATCGCTCAAGGTGCTGAGCTGAAAAAGAGGATCCACGTTCGAGCGAAATTCAGAGGCCTCTAGCACATGCTTCACTTGTTTTCCATTGCATGGTGAATTTGCAGTGGGAGCTATGGAGAAACTCTTGAGTACCACACTCAGTATAGGATAGAACGGTTGGCGAGCCGGTGGACGACTTCCGAGCTTCGGCTTGAGGAAACTCCACCCACAAGACGGAAGCGCGGCGTTGCGAGACGTCGGGCGAGAGCCCGGGTGAGGACACAGAAAGAAAACCAGCATCAGTCAGTGACGATGACGCGAATGCGTTGAGGAGGCTGATGAATTGGGTGAAATGTCTGCCCGCGTTGTGAAAGGGATAATAGGCGCCGATGAGCGCCGTCTGAGGCGCGGGTATCCCGATTAGACAAATGTCGTCACGAACAGAAGGTGGGTTACGGCCGGGACGCCAACCAACTACTCTGAGAAGGCGGTATCCGTATCTAGTGTGATCCCAGGCTTTCTTATGGTCAGGCACAGGGAACGGGTCCTAGGAGATTACGAACTGGCGGAGGGACGAGGTTGATCGACGCCTGGATACTAGACGCGATTGGGCTTCTGGCCGGCTTCGGCTTCCTGACGTACTCCTCGTGGAAGGACATCATCAGCAGAGAGGTCCCAGACCAGGTCTGGTTCTTCTCCTATCCGGTTGCCCTCATACTTCTCACCGGCAGACTGATTATCCAGGCAAGCTCGTGGGTGTTGATCGTAGTTTCAATCGCTAGTGCGCTTGTTCTCGGTCTTGTTTTGGCATTCTTGGGCCTCTGGGGTGGCGCTGACGCGAAAGGTTTCATCTGTCTTACAATCATGAATCCGCTCGTCCCGATGCTTGGCTGGTATGCCCCACCTGTGAATCCGCTTTTTCCTCTGACGGTGTTCTCAAACGCCTACATCACATCTCTTGTCGTGGTCTTTTACGCCATCCAGAGGAATCTCAGAACAACTCCGTTGTCTGGACTCTTCAATGGCTTGGAAGCGGAAACCCCCGTCCGGAAAATTGCCGCGTTCCTCTCAGGATATCGAGTTCCAGTCGAAGACGCTCTGAACCCGAAGTCGTTTCTGTTCCCTCTCGAATACGTCGATCAGCAGACGTCGACGATAAGACGGCGTTTCGCGTTCGGACTGAGGATCGACCCTGATCCTGAGAAGAAACTGGCTGGAATCAGAGCAGCTGTCAACTCTGGCGCACTTCGGGGGACAGTATGGGCAAGCCCCGGGCTCCCATTTCTTGTCTTCATGACTGTCGGGTTTGTGGTGTCAGTCCTGTTTGGCGATATTGTCTGGCGCACTATCTCCATTGTTACACGAGCGGCCTACGGTTTGCCCTAAGATACGATCGTGTCCTCTAGGCCGAAATCCAGCGCGATCTGAACAATGCTCAGCTCGTTGCGTGCCTGAGCGTAGCTTCGAAGCAGGTTTTCGTTCAGATCAAAGAAGGATTTGCCCCAGCCAAATGGGTCCAGAAGTTCCTTGGATCGTGTTCGAAAGCCGATTATGTACAGGGCTGCGCTGAGTGCTTCTGCTGTGGAAAGCTTGCCGATCTTGGCATAGTTGACCGGATTGGCAGCAAGCAGGCCCGGAAGTTTGCGGCTCGTGCCTCGGAAACGTGTCATGAAGATTTCATTCGCTCTCTCCCAAGAGCAGTCTATCGCTACTAATCCGGATCGAATGCCGTTGCTCGCATCCGATGGTAAGAGGAACTGCGGAGAGGCCGGATTCAGTACGAGCGAAGTCGCCCTTATCTGCGACGGCCGTCGTATTCGCTTTGCGAGCCCACGTCTCACCAGCAGTGAAGCGGTACACTTGCGTGGATCATCCTGCTCCATCATGTAGACGAGGATTCTGGGCGAGTCCTCTCTTTGCTCGCGGTGCATTGCATCCTCATCCTCGCCAACTGAATACTGTCATGGGCTCATATCTCGGGTGGATGTAGAACGCTTTTAAGGTGGTCCAGTTTCAACCGGAAGACGCCAACTACCTCCAGGTCAGCTTTAACCGCAATCGCGGCTAGCCGCTGGAGGTGGGTTGGCATTTGTTCTGGCAGAATCCGCGCTCACCGCACCGCACGAAATGCTGCATGAAGCATCGGGTTGTTCATGATTCTGGGGATCAGGTGAATGAGGTCAGTCGGCGCCAAATGGTCCCCGGATTCTGCTCTCGCCAAATCACCTGCCGCCCCGTTGATGAATGCTCCGGCGACTGATGCTTGGAACTCTGATACTCCCTTTGCCATCAGTCCTGCCACCACGCCGGATAACACGTCTCCTGTGCCACCGACTGTCATCGCCGGGTTGCCAGTCCGATTGAGCTTCACGCGCTTCCCATCAGAGATTACGTCCACATGGCCTTTCAAGAGGACTGTTCCACCGAGAGTGGCTGCCGCTGATCTTGTCTCCTGGATTCTTGTTGGGAGATCGACTGATGGCAAGTGCCCTGACAGTGCTTGGAACTCTCCCGCGTGAGGACTCACAGCTACCGGGAATCCAATCGGCGTCTCTATCTTGCCAATCGCTTTGATCGCATCAGCATCAATCAACGTGGGTTTCTTGGATTCACTGAGGGCTCCGACGATTCTCTTGACGGTGGTAAAGGTCTCCGTATGTGCTCCGAGCCCCGGTCCGATGGCTACGCAAGTAGATCGCTGTATGTGAGGTTTCAGGATCTCAAGATTGCTCTCATTCAGGTGCCCACCCGTCAGTCTGATCGTTATCAGATTCGGAGAGAAAGACGCAATCGATGTCGCAGTGGTCTCTGGGGCAGCCACGAAGACTAGGTCGACCCCGGCCCGAAGGGCGGCCAATGCGACAAGGGCTGGGGCGCCTGAGTAGATCTCACTTCCTCCTATGACGAGAAGGCGTCCAAAGTCGCCTTTGTGTGCTTCAAGATCTCTTCTCTCGCAGACATCCTCCACATCGCCTGGGCCTGCGTATCTCTCTGCTTCAGGTGGAATTCCTATTCCGGCAACCTTGACCTCGCCGCAGTACTGCTTGGCCCTGCGTAGTCCAGGTTTCATGGCATGAAATGTGATGGTGAGATCGGCCTTCAGGGTCGCTCCGAGCACGTCTCCTGTGTCCGAGTCGATTCCAGTCGGCACATCAACTGCAACTCTGGGGCACTTCATGTCGTCGATTGTCTTCACCGCTTGCATGATTGGCTGCCTAAGGGTGCCTCTCGCGCCAGTCCCAAGCAGGGCATCGACGACAACGTTGCACTTGAGCGATGGAATTGTCGAGGAGTCTCGTGCGATCTCGATCCTCACTGATTCCGTCATCGCGCTGACTGCACACCAGTTCTTGACCGTCGATTCGTCGCGTATGTCGCTCGGATCACCGACCAGTACGACAGTCACATGGTATCCTCGACCTGCCAAATGCCTCGCGGCAACCATTCCGTCTCCGCCGTTCCTTCCCGTTCCCGAGTATACTGCGACTTCCGCAGAGGGTGGAAATCGTTGTGCGATCTCATCCGCGACTGTTTTACCTGCGTTCTCCATGAGCTGCAATGTAGAGATGCCCAGATACTCTGAGTTGCGATCGAGTATTCGTGACTCGCGAGAAGTCACTTCTCCCTCAGCTTTCAGGTTGATCATGGATCTCCGGCAGAACCCCTTTCCATTCCGGCTTTCTATCTCAGTCGGTATAAGGAGTGTGGCAAAACAGCCGCTAGAATGCTTCCGAGTCCGTACGTGCGGATCTTCAGGCCAGACTAGGTGCAAACTCTTTTAGGTGTGTTGTTCTGATGTCAAGTTCCGAGAGGTTGCTTGGTTGCCATCAGCTTTCGTCCTCATCAACGCAGAGATAGGGTCCGAAGATGAAGTCCTGAAGCAACTTAGGGCGCTGCCCAATGTCAAGGAATCCTACGTTGTCTATGGCGTGTATGACATTGTGGCGAAGGTTTTTGCTGACACCATGGACAAACTGAAGGAGATCGTGACTTGGAAGGTCCGAAGGCTTGACAAGGTACGCTCCACCCTGACGATGATCGTCGTTGAGGGTTCGTAGCAAGTCACACGAGTTGCGGTATCACTCACAACCCGGCCGGGATAGTTCTGAGTGAGATTCCACCTGGGAATTGACGATACGGATTCCCTCAAGGGTGGATGCACAACCAAGATTGCGACAGACCTAGTCTTGGCGCTAACCAAGGAAGGGGCATCTTTCCTTGACCATCCCAATCTGGTCAGACTCAACCCGAATGTTCCGTGGAAGACGAGGGGAAACGGGGCCGTCTGCATAAGAATCGAATGCGATTTGGATTCTCAAATGCTGCTGAGGCTCGCCACGGAGGAGATTGAGCGTAACTCCCGACTCGGCGATGCAGAGACAGATCCAGGCGTAGTGCTGGTATCCGGTGAGATCCCACCCGAGGTTATCAGATTCGGAAGAGAGGCACTTACACGCATTGTGACTCTCAGCGAGGCCGTGTCTCTGATCAAGAAAGCCGAGGCTGAAGCAATCGGATACGGCACCGCCCAAGGCCTCATCGGAGCGCTCGCATCGATCGGGACGCAGTTCGATCACGACTACACCTACGAGCTCATCGCATACAGGTCGCGCGACTACCTCGGAAAGCCGAGGCTGGTTGATGGAGGCTCCGTGCTTCGAATGAGTGAGGAAATGAAGCGATGCACGTTCAACAATCTTGACGAGGAGACTGGGAGGGTTATGATTACTCCGAGAGGCCTTGATCCGATACTGTGTGGAGTAAGGGGCGAAAGCCCTGACGCTGTCCGAAAGGCCTTCGGCATGCTGCGAATTCAGGAACCCATCGACTCTTGGATGATCTTCAGAACCAACCAAGGCACCGACACTCACCTGATCCGAAAACTTGTCGTGTCCGAACTTGAGGACAACTGTGCAGTTGTCTTGGAAGGAAAGGTGAATGACAAGCCCCGCACGATCCGCGGGGGACACGTGTTCTTCGTCCTCAGCGACGACACGGGATCAGTCCACTGCGCGGCATACGAGCCTACCGGAGGATTTCGGAGAATCGTCAGGAAGTTGGAACCTGGAGACAGAGTACGGGTGTTCGGAGGAGTCAGAGCTGCTGGCAACGCGACACCGCGAACCATCAATCTGGAGAAGCTTGAAGTTCTCGGACTCGCTGCAAGAACGGCAAGTCAGAACCCGCTCTGCCCGAAATGTCGCAAGAGGATGAAGTCAGCAGGCAAGGATCAGGGTTTCAGATGTCGACAGTGCAAAAGCCACGAGCTCCAGAAGATTCACAGTGAAATCCAGAGAGATCTGCAGCCAGGAGTGTACCTGCCGCCGCCCAGAGCTCATCGGCACTTGACAAAGCCAATAGTCCGCTACGGCAGAGAACATACAGAGCCCGCAGCCACCCCCGCGCGCGATTGGCATTTTCCATAACTGGTGTTTCCCGCCAATCTCGCAGCTGCTCTCGGGAAACACGCTTCGAATCCTATTCTCGTCGTCGCAGGAGGTTTGGTGGAGACGTCGCGGACAATTGGTACTCCCCCAGGAACGCTTTCCGCGATCCTGTGCGGGGGGTGGACCTCCGGGCTCTTCGCGAGCCTTTCGAACCACCGATCTCAGGGTTTCCCAGGAGGCTCATATGAGCCCTGCGGGTTAAACCTGGCTACCCCACCCCGCTGTGCTGAGATCTCCGTGCGTCTCCGGGCCAAGACTCCCTGCTCCAGAAGTTAAATGTTTTCAACGCGAGAACCGAGCAGGCTCGATCGACTCAATTCATTGTGATCTTTTCGAGCATCGTAGGCGATTCGCTGTTTCCATGTGCTAGCAGTCAATCGCTCACTAATCATTGAATCAGCGAAACGAAGTGTCTCGACTGTCGCTCGGAGTGATCATTCCTCGTTCATTTGGGCGACGCGTGCACTCGCAGCCTCACCCAAGACTGGATTTCCACATCAGAATCGCCTGAAACTCGGCCCTTTGCCCCGTTATAAGTAGCCCCGCTTGGAGGCGTCGGCCCGAGATGGCACTTGCCACCGCCGGGTGTATGCAAACTAAGCGTACTGCTATCAATCCACGTGGAGTCTGTGTGCTTTTCTTCACCCGACGATGTTGGATTAACCTAGCCCGAGCCGGTCCGTCGCGCTTGTTGGGGTCAACCCAGACTCATCGGAGGGCGCACAATCATTATGTGATGATTGACCACACGTGGGTTGAGTGTCGATACACTTTGGCAGCGCTGTTCGAGAAACCTGTAGTGATCAAACCGCCTGAAGTTGTTGCCAGTCACGATTTTCTTCTGATCGGGTGGATATTGCTGCTTCTGATGGGCATGCCATGGATCGGACTATGCGTGGACGCTTTGATTGTCGGCGTAATGGGATACCTTGGCTACGCCCCCGCCGCGATTGTCACCATGCTCGCCACCGGGAGCTGGTTCATTGACAGCTGGACGGCCTATTTCGCGTTTGGATTCACAGCGATAACGACATTGGCTATAGGTATCGGAGCCGTCGCTTTCTTTCTCATAGTCATCGGTACGATCTACTTCACCACGGTTCGGAGAACCAGCACAGGCAACTACGAGGGTGCTAGAGCTTCCTCTCTCTTCTACGGAGTCATCATGATCCTAATGTCGCTAGCGTCCTTCGCCGCATTCTTGGGATACACGTACTTTGCAAGCGTGGCCCTCCTGATTCTGCCAGCACTATTCTTCCTGATGGGATACGGAAAGATGGGCGAAGTCATCGCAAGATACGGACCAATGGCAGTTCTCTCAGATTCCGCACCGATAGAGACAATGCCTCAGATCCCAAGTGGAGCAGTAGCTCCCGCAATACCAATGATGGCCGCGCCAACAATGGGAATGGGCGGAGTCGCAGTCCCAGCAGGCGCGGTGCCAATGCCAGCACAGCCCAGCTTCTCAGGGTACCAGCACTTGGGAGGAGCCGTGCCTCGCGTCCCACTCTGCCCAACCTGCGGACGAGAACTCTACTACGCCTCAAACTACAAGAGATGGTACTGCCTAGCCTGCGAAAGCCGCAGGTAGAGCTATCCGCACCCTAGCTCTACCTGACACTACCCTCTTCATTCTTGGTTGTAGAGTGATCTCTAATCGCCTTGGCATTTGCCAGTCCTTTCTAGCGATATGCCTTCGGCTGGGTGGCCCATCAAGGGCAAGAAGAAAGAGAACTTGCGGCGTCGTTCTACTTCTCTAGCAGACTTGTGAAGAAGTCGTGGTGCTCTTCTTCTTCCTCTTCGATCTCTTCGAAGATCTCGCGCGTTGCAGCATCGCCCTCTTTCAGCGCTATGTCCATGATCTCCTTGTACATACTGATAGCTTCTAACTCGGCCTTGACGTCGAAGTTGATCATTTCTCCCAGCTTGTCGCCAACTTCAATTGGGCTTGGCTTGATCGTCGGCTTTCCTCCGAGGTACCAGAGTCGCTCAGCGATCTTCTCCGCATGTTTCATCTCTGTGACAGCGATCTTCTTGAACTCCTCGCTGACTGCAAAGTGTTCGACACCTTTCCACTGAACATGTTGCCACATGTACTGAATCGAGACCTGCATCTCTCTGGCAATAGCCTGGTTCAACATGTCCAGAAGCTTTGCACTTGCCATATTCTACAGAACCTCAGAAATGATCACGCTGTGCCACGAATATAACTGCTACGCATGACAAGCAAAGAAAACGTAGGTGCGAAAGAGCATAGAAAAGAAGAGACGTTCATTCGTGGCAGAGAACGGGGAATGTCCTGCGTGTTCCTTAGAGCGAGAGCCTAGTAGTTTTCAACGAAGAGTTCAAAATAAGCTCGATCGTGTTGGCATACAGGGCATTTCGGAGGGACTTCCTTGCCTTCGAAGACGTGGCCGCAGTTCCTGCACTTCCACTTCACCACAGCCGGTTTCTTGAAGACTTGATCGTTCTCCACGTTGGTTAGGAGTTTCGTGTATCGGCGTTCGTG
>Ga0208047_1000610_pt1 | contig 13316 bp, 11 predicted proteins | sample Kivu_220m_FD_184162 | JGI IMG/M metagenome (GOLD analysis project Ga0208047, IMG submission 184162) | Freshwater microbial communities from Lake Kivu, Western Province, Rwanda to study Microbial Dark Matter (Phase II) - Kivu_220m (SPAdes)... | ecosystem: Environmental > Aquatic > Freshwater >...
CTTAAATGGTATCCTGGCAAGCACAGTAATCTGTATAAATGCCAGCACTGAAAAAATAAACGGCGTATAGGGGTCGTATTACTCAGTATGAATACGATAAAAAAGCAACAGAACTTAAACAAAAACAATATGATTTAGACGAAAGATTAAAAAGGATAACCGAAGCTGATGAAAGCTATTCAGTTACGCTTATAACCTTATTAAATCTTTGTTCCAGAGCCCCCAAATTATTTGAAAGTTCTAAAGTTGAGCAAAAAAGAGCCCTTATTAATTTTTTACTTTCGAACTTAGAGCTTAGAGGCAAAAAACTAGAGTATACCTTAAAAAAACCCTTTGATGTGCTAGTAAATTTGAATCATTGTTCTAACTGGCTGGGGAGAAAGGATTCGAACCATAAATAATTTATCAATTATTATATAATATAATTATCATAAAAATCTTAAGATGGTGTCCCTGGGCAGATTCGAACTGCCGACACCAGGATTAGGAATCCTGTGCTCTATCCTTCTGAGCTACAGGGACACATCATGGCAGAATATGGTTAAACACAACCAGAAATACTAACAAAGCAGGCTATTTCTGTCAAAAGTCTGACCTTACAAAGACATTTTTATAATCTCGTCTACGAGTTCCTCAAAAGACAAACCTGCTGCTTCCGCTGACATTGGAAGGAGACTGGTATCTGTCATACCCGGAGAGGTATTCAGTTCGAGAACATAGGGAACTTCTTCCTTCCTGTCCATAATAATATCAACCCTTGAAAGTTTGTTGCATTTAAGTGCATTATGTACCGCTATAGCCACTTCTTTCACTTTTTTATCAGAAGAAGCAGAGACCCTTGCCGGAACGAAATATTCCGTTTCTCCTGTCCTGGATCTTGATTCGAAGTCAAAGAATTTCTTTTTTGGTACAATCTCTACAACAGGAAGGATCCTTGGTTCTTTTCCTATAATACTTACTGCAAGTTCCACACCGTCAATGAATTTTTCCAGTATCACCTTTTTACTGTAGCTTAAAGCGGAAATTATTGCTTCGGGAATACTTTCTTTTTCATTCACTATCCTTATACCCAGAGCAGACCCCTGAGCGGATGGCTTTACTACCAGCGGCAGACCTATTTTTTTTGTTATGAAGGGCAGAAGTTTTGAAGAACCCAGTTCCCGGAATGAACTTGTGTTCAAAAAATAAAAAGGCGGAGTGGGTATATCAAGACTCATAAATATTTGTTTGGAGACTATCTTATCAAAACTTACGACATTAGGGTAAACACCCGGACCCGTATAAGGAATATTAAGCACTTCCAGGATTTCCTGTATTGTACCATCCTCTCCGTCTTTTCCGTGAAGTGCAATGTAAGCAAGATCGATTTTTTCCGAATTCAAATTGTCCACTATAGATTCGTCTATGTCCAGCTTTATGACCTTGTGGCCCAGTTTTTTTAAAGCATTTGATACTCTCTGACCGCTTTTTATCGAGAATTCTCTTTCAAGGGATCTTCCTCCCATAAGTACGGCAATATTTTTTTTCATTTTTATCACTCTTTTATCTATTGATATTTTTTAATTTTTTTATTTAAAACTTTTATATAGTTTTATTTTCTCTTTTATTATACCAGCTAAGATCTTAATACCTTTTTCAATTCTTTCTGTGTTTTCGGTACAAAATGCTAACCTGGCCTCGTTGATTCCTCTTTCGTCAGCATAGAAAGCGCTTCCCGGAACAAAAGCGACATTATTTCTGACAGCATCGGCCAGAATTTCTTTGGTATTGAGATAATGAGGAAGTTTTAACCATATGAAGAAACCTCCTTTTGGGATTGACCAGCTGGTTCCTTCCGGAAAACTTTCTTCCAGAGTATTTATCATAGCATCTCTTCGCTTTGCATATATTTTTATGAATTCATCTATATTATCTCTCCATGATGGGTCCGAAAAGTATTCGTAAGCAATTCTTTGAGAAAAGGTGCTCACACATAATATGCTTGATTGAACTCCCAGTATTATTTTTTCCAGTATGGGGTGCGGAGCTACTATCCATCCTATTCTGAATCCCGGAGCAAAAAGCTTTGACATCGTACTTATATAGATCACAGTATGGTCATCACCTTTACTGTCAAGCTCCTTTATAGTAGGGATAGGCTTATCTTTATATCGAAGCATTCCGTAAGGATTGTCCTCAAGAATCATGATATTGTACTTTTTGGCAAGTTCCAGGGCTTTTTTTCTGCGCTGGAGACTCAAAGTCACTCCGGAAGGATTGGAAAAATTAGGCACAAGATATATGAATTTTACCCTGGCTTTTTTATCTCCCAGCTCTTTTAACTTTTTCTCCAGGACAGAGGTATCAATTCCATCTTTATCTAGGGGTATACCGATTATTTTTGCCTCATATGACCTGAATGAGTTTAGTGCTCCCGTATATGCCGGTGATTCCGTGATTATAATATCACCGGGATCTATGAAAATTTTAGCCAATAGGTCCAGTGCCTGCTGTCCGCCTGTTGTGGTTATTATATCTTCTTCTACTGTATCCAGACCCTCCAGTTTCATTACTTCGATTAATTTGGTTCTAAGCGGATAATATCCTTCAGACTCGCCATATTGCAGGCTTATGTCCCCATTAGTTTTAAGGATTCTTTTGATATATCTCTCTAATCTTTGGAAGCTTAGAGCCCTTACTTCGGGAAGACCCCCCGAAAAAGAGATTATATCCGGTCTTGCCGAGAGTGAAAGTAAATCTCTTATTTCAGAGGAAAACATATATTCGGTTCTATTCGAATATAGATGTTCCCAATAATCGAATGTAATTTTTTTACTCATAACCGGTCCAGGAGGTGTCTTGATGCTCTTAATGTTTGTAAATAAGTAATATATATTAAAAACTCCAAAAGTTCAAAAGAGATTTTAAAAGTTCAAACAATTCTTTATAGTGTTATAATTATTAAAACATATGATTTAATTTTTTTTCTCTTTTAAATATGGATTTGAACTTAACGATAAAAGATCTATCTTCTACGAAACTGGAAAAAATAGATTTCAAATGCCTGGATTGCAGTTATTGGTTTGACCGGGATATGACAATTTTTTTTAAAGAATTGTTTGCTGTAAAAAGTTTTCGTGAACTGACCGAATTTCTAAAAGGTAACTTGTTTGAGAAAATCATCAGGAAAAAAAATAATAGAAAAAAAATCGTTGCTTTTAATGAATATGGAGGAAAAATCAAAGCTGCTTTTATCGGAGGGCAGTGTATAGGGACTATTCTGGCTGGAAATTATTATCTCTTTCCAAAACTACGGAGCTTTAATGTATATCCGCCTGATTCCGACAGTACTTTTTTAGGCTGTATTCATGTCATCCCCCGGTACAGGGATATGGGGATAGGCAAAAGGCTGCTCATGGAGATAGAAAAAGAATTGATAAAAGAAAAAGCAAAATCTATAGAATCAATAGGTAAAAGGTTGAATGATGATATAGATGAAGATATGTACTGGAATAGTCCCCTGATTCCTTTTAAATTTCTTATAAATAATGGGTTTTATTTGAAGAAAAACGATCCTCTTTTCCCCCTTTTAAGGCTGGACTTAAAAAGCCTGGCAATTGATTTTGCAGAAAGTCAGCTCGTTCCTGATAAAATGGCTCTGGAAAAAGAGGTAGGAAGTCCAATAATCATAAAGAATAAATAGGTCCTGAGAATTAGACAAAATTGTAGAATTGTGCTAGTATTCATAACCTGATATTAAATAGCTTATTTGAAAATCAAATATTCCAACAAAACCTGTGACCAGAGATAGTAAGCACTGAATGCAGCATACAGAGAGCCGCTGAAGCTGAGAATGCGGTTGCAAAGCTGGTGTCCGAATGGGTCTGTGAGGTGTCTGGCTCAAATCTTTTATTAGAGAGTAAGTCAGGCCGGCTTCCTCCGTTACCAGAGGATAGGGTATTTAAAAGTATCTGAAATATTTTGAGTGTGTTCCGGAATCAATAATTATATTGATTTTAGAGCAAAGTAGGGTGGCACCGCGGGAATTCAACCTCTCGTCTCTACAATATTATGTAGTGATGGAGAGGTTTTTTATTTAGGGAAAGGAAAGGTGATGAAAATAAAAATTTTATTATGGCGAAGATAAAAAAGAAATAATTCAAAAACTTCGAAGCAGTTTACGTAAAGAAACTATTAGAATTAAGAAAGGAGAATAAAATGGATAAAAGAACGAAGTTTGTACTGAATGAGGAGGAGATACCAGAACAGTGGTATAATATCCAGGCAGATTTGCCCAAACCTCTTCTACCACCTTTGCATCCGGTTACGAAGAAACCTCTAACTCCTGATGATCTGGCTCCCTTATTTCCTATGGAGCTAATTAAACAGGAAGTAAGTACTGAGCGATGGATTGATATTCCTGAAGAGGTAAGAGATGTCTATAGGCTATGGAGGCCCACTACCTTGTTTCGGGCACATAGACTGGAGAAAGCTCTGGATACACCTGCTAAGATTTTCTACAAATATGAAGGTTCAAGCCCTCCTGGAAGTCATAAACCTAATACAGCTGTAGCTCAGGCTTATTATAATAAAAAAGAAGGCATTAACCGTATAGCTACCGAGACTGGAGCTGGACAGTGGGGAAGCGCTCTATCATTTGGAGGTGCATGCTTTGGTGTTAAGATTAAGGTATATATGGTAGCAATCAGTTATAAACAGAAACCCTATCGCAGGATAATGATGGAAACATGGGGAGCCGAGTGTGTGCCCAGTCCCAGTAAGGATACCAAAGTAGGGCGAGACATGCTGGCAAAGGACCCCGATTGCCCTGGCAGCCTGGGATTGGCAATTAGCGAAGCTGTAGAAGATGCTATGTCCCGTGATGATACCCATTATTCTCTCGGTAGTGTACTCAATCATGTTCTTCTGCATCAAACCGTAAATGGGTTGGAGGCAAAGAAGTTGATGGAAAAGGCAGATGCTTATCCGGATATTATTGTAGGCTGTGTTGGTGGCGGATCAAATTTTGCAGGCCTTTTTCTGCCCTTTGTCAGGGATAAAATAGATGGTACAAAACCAGATCTACGCATAATCAATGTGGAGCCAACAGCAGCTCCCACTATGACCAAGGGACCCTACGCTTATGATTATGGCGATACGGCAAAACTTGCACCGATTATCAAGATGTATACGCTGGGGCATGATTTTATGCCGGCTCCTATTCATGCCGGTGGTCTTCGTTACCATGGAATGGCTCCAATAATCTGCCATCTTGCTGAACTGGGATTCGTTGAAGCAATAGCTGTTCCTCAGATTCCTACATTTGAGGCTGGAGTGACTTTTGCTCGTACTGAAGGTATCATCAGTGCCCCGGAGACAAATCATTGTATCAGAGTAGCCATTGATGAAGCCTTAAAATGCCGTGAATCCGGTGAGGCAAAAACAATTCTTATAGCTCACAGTGGGCATGGACATGTGGATATGGCTGCTTATGATGCATATTTATCAGGCAAATTGGTAGATTATGAATATCCGAAAGAAAAGATAGAAGAGTCTTTAAGCAAGTTACCTGAAGTTTAAACAATGATGTATTCTAAACAGGAGGAATTTTAAATATAAAATTCCTCCTGTTCTTCAAAAATAATAATTTTAGTTGGGGTAATTACTCTGACTGGAATGCCATAAAATTCATACTAAAAATTTCTACTTGATTTTTTCCTATTTAGTCTATATATTATAAAAGAAAATTTCATTTGTATTAATAACGACATTGGTATAGGGGTTTCTCCAAAATAATCATGTCTCTAATTTCAAAAGATATTAGTTTATAAGCATATATTTATAAGAGCAGTCTATTGTCCTAACGTAAATCAAAAATCCTTTTTTAAAATATATTTGAAAGTTTGAAGAAATCAATAATAAATTCAGGGACTTAAAATAACGGTTAAGCAATAATCTATTATGATACTAAATCATCTAAGGTCTTTTGAATAAATAAAAAAACGATTGTGAGAAGTTATAAAAATTTTAGTTAAAGAGGCCCTAAATATGAAAGGAGCATTTATTAATGGCTGAATTAGAAGAATTAAACAGGGAATTTCTGGATAAGAAAGTTTTATCTGACTTAAGAATTATTGCCAGGCAATTAAATATTCAGGGAATTTCTAAGTTAAAGAGAGACGAACTTGTGGATAAGATACTGGAGGAAGTATCCAATAATGGTATAGAATCTACGCTAAAAAATGAACCCATGACAGGTGAGGATGTCACAGTTTTAGAAGATAAAAAGGAAGAACCCGTAGAAGAAGAAATAATAGAGGAAGAAATGGTTGAAGAAGAGAAGGGTGAAAAAAGAAAGAGAGAAATCGAGAAAAAGCCGGAATTCGATTTATATAAGGAAAGAATGAAAGGAATACTCGATATTTTAGCGGATGGTTATGGTTTCCTGAGAACGACCGGATATCTTGCCGGATCGCATGATATATATGTTTCCCAGTCCCAGATAAGAAGATTTCGTTTGAGACAGGGAGATGAAGTATATGGTCAGGTCCGGCCGCCAAAAGAAAGTGAAAAATACAATGCATTACTCAGGATAGAAAAAGTAAATGGAGAAGATCCGGAGTTCATAAGAAGCAGAATACCATTTGAAAAGTTGACTCCGGTATATCCTTTGGATAGGTTAAGACTGGAGACCAGTGAATCGGATAACATAACTCCGAGAATAATAGATTTGATTGCCCCTATCGGGAAAGGTCAGAGAGGTCTTATCGTGTCTCCTCCCAAGGCGGGTAAGACAACTATACTAAAGGATCTTGCCAACAGCATTTCTACCAATAATCCCGAAGTAAATATTATAGTTTTACTGATCGACGAGAGGCCCGAAGAAGTAACAGATATGGAAAGATCAGTAAAAGGAGAAGTAATTAGTTCCACATTCGATCAACCGTCCGACAATCATATTCAGGTTGCCGAACTCGTACTTCAGCGGGCAAAGAGGTTGGTCGAACATGGCAAGGATGTCTTAATACTCCTTGATAGTATAACTCGACTCGCAAGGGCATATAATCTATCGATTCCGGCGAGCGGCAGGGTTCTATCGGGTGGAGTGGATTCTTCTGCATTGTTCCCGCCAAAAAGGTTTTTCGGTGCAGCCAGAAATATCGAAAATGGTGGAAGCCTTACAATACTTGCGACTGCATTGATAGAGACAGGCAGCAGAATGGACGATGTGATATTCGAGGAATTCAAAGGTACCGGTAATATGGAAATCAACCTGGACCGGAAACTGGCAGATAAAAGAATTTTCCCTGCAATCGATATAACCAGGTCCGGAACCAGAAAAGAAGAATTATTAATGGATAAAGAAGAAGCCAGGACGGTCTGGAGGCTTCGAAGATTGATATATGAAAAGGAACCCGAAGTAGCACTCGAGCAGTTAATAGACTATATAAGAAACACGAAATCAAATGATGATTTTCTTAAGGCTATAAAAGCCAGTTTCGATAAGGAAAAAAAGTTATAGACCACACATAGTTAGCCAATAGAAATTCCATAACATCTTTTGTGCGGATTTTTAAGAGTTATAGCACTATAATTTTAAGAAGCTGTGTTTACGGGTTGTGATATTTATGCTAATATTTAGCATTTGAAATAATTAAGTTAAAGGATATCAAACAATAACAGTAAGGATTTGACTAATATGAAAAAAGGTATACATCCGGAATATTTTGATTGTACGGTTACCTGTTCCTGTGGGAACACCTTTAAAACCAGATCAACAAAAAAAGAGATAAGAGTTGAAATATGCTCTAATTGTCACCCCTTTTATACCGGCAGGCAAAAGCTGGTTGATTCCGGCGGAAGAGTTGAGAGATTCAAGAAGAGACTCGTAAAATCCAAAAAATAAAGAAGGGTGCTGCTATGAAGGTGAATTTAATCAAATACACCCAGGAGCCAGAAAAAACGGTAGCGGTTGCTGCCAGATTGTGTTATTCACCTGTCGGTGTCGATGATCTCATGAATGAACTTAGCGACGAAAGTGTCGAGAAATTAGTAAGATTCGTAATAAAAAGTGGTCATCTCAGTACGACAGAACATATAAATTTCACTTTTGCCATCGAAGGTGTTTCAAGAGCTTTGACTCACCAGCTTGTCAGACATAGGATCGCTTCATATAATCAGCAATCACAGAGATATGTAAAATTTAAGGATAACTTTGAATATATTCTCCCGCCTTCCATAGAAAAGGATAAAGATGCCAGAAAGAAATTCGAAGGGATGATTTCAGATATACACGGTCTTTATAAGGAGTTATTGGCCAGCGGGATCGAAGCCGAAGATGCAAGGTATATACTACCCAACGCATCGGAGACAAAAATAATAGTGACAATGGATGGCAGGGAACTTCTGCACTTCTTTACTGTGAGATGCTGCAATAGGGCCCAATGGGAGATCAGGGAACTGGCAACGAAAATGCTGAAGCTGGTTAAAAGAGTTGCTCCATTGGTTTTTGAAAAAGCCGGTCCGAATTGTCTGAGAGGATCCTGCCAGGAAGGCAAGTTCAAGTGTGAGAATCCTCCCAAAGCGAGTGATTTTGATGCCTGAGACCAATGAGAAGTATCAGGTAGGCGGACAGGCAGTATTCGAAGGTGTCATGATGCGCAGCAGGCACTTCTGGGCTGTTGCAGTAAGAAGACCCGACAGGACCATATCAACAATACTTTTTAAAGATAATTCCCTGACCCGTAAACATAAAGTATTAGGATTTGTTTTTATTCGCGGAATAATGGCCCTTATTGAAAGTATGGCCCTGGGTTTTAAAGCTATAAGTTATTCGGTTAATGAAGCCACAGGATCAGAGATGAAGTTCTCCAGAAAAGAAATGACCATATCAATAGTAATTGCAGTAGTATTTTCAGTAGGTGTTTTTTTTGTACTTCCGACGCTAATTGGCAGAACATTTTCCGGGTTTTTTTCAAATATAATAGCCTATAATATTGTAGAAGGCCTGATCAGGATTGGATTTTTTCTGGCATACATTCTTATAGTATCACAGCTTAAGGATATAAAAAGGATCTTCCAATATCATGGTGCGGAACATAAGACCATTCAGGCTTATGAAAATAATGAAGAATTGAAACCCGAAAAAGTCAAAAATTACAGTACAAGACATGTAAGATGCGGAACAAGCTTTTTATTTATTGTTATGATAGTAGCGATATTTGTGTTTGCTTTTTTAGGTAAACAACCAATAATATGGCGGATAATTTCAAGGATACTTTTAATACCGGCAATCGCGGGTATTTCATATGAGTTTATAAAACTTGCTGGTAAATTCAGCAAGAATAGAATAGTCAATATACTTTTTTATCCCGGGCTCCTACTCCAAAAGATCACTACAAGAGAACCGGATATTGATCAAATAGAAGTGGCAATAAGCTCATTTAATAAGGTCATGGAAGCCGAAAAAGCATTAGAAACAGGTTAAATATGTCAACAATACTGGATAAATTACAATTATATGAGGATAATTATAAAAAACTTACCGAAAAGCTTTCAAATCCCGCGATAACCAATAATCCTGAAAAACTGAAAGAATATGGAAAAAAAATAGCAGAAATTGAAGAACTCGTAAATATTGCAGGTAAATACAGGGAAGTCCTCTCTTCTATCAAAGAGGCAGAAGGAATGCTTGAAGCAGAGAAGGAAGAGGAGATGAAGAGCTTCCTTCGGGATGAACTTAAGGAAAACAGCGATAAAAAACAAAAACTTGAAAAAAAAATAAAGTTGCTTCTGACTCCTAAAGATCCCAATGATAAGAAAAATGTCATAGTCGAAATAAGGGCCGGTGCAGGCGGAGATGAAGCAGCATTATTTGCGGAAGTACTCTATAGGCTATATACAAGATATGCAGAGAGTCGAAAATGGAAATATTCTATCCTGAGTTCCAGTGGACTTGGTATCGGAGGATTTAAAGAAATCATATTCGAGATTGAAGGCGAAGGAGCTTACGGGACCATGAAGTATGAATCCGGAGTACACAGGGTCCAGAGGGTTCCAGCTACCGAATCCCAGGGAAGAATACACACCTCAACTGCTACCGTAGCTGTGCTCCCGCAGGCCGAGGAAGTGGATATTAAAATAGAACCATCTGACTTAAGAATAGATGTCTTTCGTTCCAGCGGCCCAGGAGGACAATCGGTAAATACTACGGATTCGGCGGTAAGAATTACTCATGTTCCCACCGGTATGGTAGTGACCTGTCAGGATGAAAAATCGCAGCTGCAAAATAAAGAAAAAGCTCTAAAGATTTTGAGAGCAAGACTCAAAGAAGCCGAAGAAGAAAAGCAGATGAACGAACAAACGGAAAAAAGAAGGCTTCAGATAGGGACCGGAGATAGAAGCGAGAGGATAAGAACATATAATTATCCTCAGGGCAGAGTGACGGACCACAGGATAAATCTTACGCTGTATAAGCTTGATGAAATACTGGAAGGCGATCTGGATCAACTGGCAGATTCTTTAAAAAGTGCCGATAACGAAAAGAAAATGGAAAAGATAGGGGCCTAGGTTACTTGCAAATATGGAATGTAAAAAGTATCTTAGACTGGGCTATAGATTATTTTAAAAGTAAAGAAATTCTTCATCCAAGGTTATCTGCAGAACTGCTTCTAAGTTCAGTTCTTAAACTTAGCAGAATAAACTTATATTTAAATTACAACCGCGTTCTAAATAAACAGGAACTTGCCTTATTTAAAAAATATATTCTTAAGAGGCTGCAGCATGTTCCTATTCAATACATCTTGAAAGAAGCATATTTCAGGAAGATAAAATTGTATGTAGATTCAAGAGTGTTGATACCCAGACCGGAAACGGAACTTATCGTAGAGAAAACATTTAAGCTTTTAAAAAATAATCCACTGATGGGAAAAATCAATATTTTAGAGATAGGAACAGGAAGCGGCGCTATTTCTATAAGTATTGCTTTTGAGATTTCTGCTGAATTGAATATACCGGATACATCATGGCGGGTTATAGCGACCGATAACAGTCCCGAAATACTGGAAATAGCAAAAGATAATGCAAAGAATATTGTTGATAGCTCCAAATTCAAAAATATAGAATTTTTAGAATGCGACATTGTGCCGGGGGCAGATTCTGATTTTTTTAAACGCTACGAAAAAAAAATTAATCTTATAATTTCTAACCCTCCCTATATTTCCGAAGAGGATTATAAAAATCTTCCAAGGGAAATAAAAGAATATGAACCAAAATCAGCTCTCCTGGCAGGGGAGACCGGTCTCGAGGTATATGAAAAGATCCTTTCCAATATAAAACCTTATTTATCTCCTGAATCTTGTTTTATTTTATTTGAAACCGATCCGGGGAAAAGTGTCCCGCTAAAAGAAATGTCAGAAGATATTATTAGTCCAAAGATAGTTACGATAGACAAGGATCATAATCAAAAGGACCGCATTCTAATAATAGAAACATAGCTATAAAAACGATAAAAATCCCTCCACTTTAATGGCGTGCTTTATCAAAGAACTTATAGTCTTAAATACTTTTTAACGGAGTTTGTTTTTTTAAAATTAAGGTGGTAGGATTTTACTAATTTTTAGTTAACAGAAAATAAGAATATAAGGGAAAAGAATGAATCCGACTATTGTTTCCGTAGTAATTTTTATACTGACTTATGTAGTTATTGCTACAGAAAAAGTAAATAGAACCGTGGTCGCATTTGTAGGTGCTTTACTTTTGATTATATTTGGTGTTTTCGGTATAAATGATGCTGTAGGCTTCATCAACTGGGAAACCATAGGGCTGCTGTTTGGTATGTTCATCATAGTGGCGGCTTTATCGGATGCAGGTTTTTTTACCTTCCTGGCTCTTATACTTGCCAGATGGTTGAATTATTCTCCCAGGAAGATATTTATCTTTTTTCCGATTATAACAGCCCTGCTTTCTGCCTTTATGGATAGTGTTACCGTAATGCTTTTTTTTGCTACTCTGACCTATGAGATTTGTAAAATTTTGAAGATAGATGCAACTCCTATAATAATCACCGAAGTGATAATGGCTAATATCGGAGGGTCGGCGACTATGGTCGGTGATCCGCCCAATGTAATCCTGGGTCTTAAACTTGGCTTTTATTTTAATGATTTTTTGATTCATAACGCACCTATTTCCATAGTTGCCGGGGCAGGTGCTCTTCTATACTGTTATCTTGTAAGCCGCAAATCGATTGTTTCTTCCGGGGAAATACGCAGGGAAGAATTAAAAGAGATGGATCCGGCCGGGGCAATTGAAGACAAAAAACAGCTGAAGATAGCTCTGGCTGCTTTTGGAACGGCGATTTTCTTTTTGATTACCCATCCTTATATTGAGAAATATCTTCACATTCCGCTTAAAGTCCCCCTTGCCGCTATGATACCTGCTTTTTTTATGCTGGCTGTTCTTGGAAAGAGAGCAGAGAAAATACTGCTGAAGGTAGATTATGAAGTATTATTATTCTTTATGGGACTATTTATGGTAGTAGGTGCATTGGAATATACAGGAGTAATAGAAATAGCTGCAGGTTATATTACCAATCTTTTCAAGGGAAACAATATGGGTCTTCTAAGTACGCTGATCTGGGGTTCCGGTTTTGCCAGCGGCGTAATCGATAATGTACCATTTGCACTGTCTATGGCGTATGTACTGCAGGGTGTAGTCAAATTCGTAGGTGTGCCTGCGTTAGCAATTATGGTCTGGGCAACTTCGATAGGTTTGGATATCGGTGGTAATTTTACTCCGATTGGAGCTTCGGCAAACGTGGTGGCATATACCACAATGGAAAAAAGAGGCCAATCGATAGGATGGAAGAAGTGGTTGAAACTTGCGGTACCGGCTACTATGATTTCTCTAATCATCACCAATATCGGGATCTATATCAAATATATTACAGGGTTTTTCTAAATCAAGTCAATTAAGTAAATCTACTGCATACTGTTTGTAAAAAAAATAAAAATCATTATAATAGATTTTTGCGGTTAAGAAAGTCAGTCAGTGATTTCATAATATCGCTCGGACGCGGGGTGGAGCAGCCTGGTAGCTCGTCGGGCTCATAACCCGAAGGTCATAGGTTCAAATCCTATCCCCGCTACCAAAATTTAAGGGCTCTTCGGCTCTTCGGCTCTTCACCAACAACGGGGGGGCTCTTCACCAACAACGGGGGCAACCCGTTCTCTAACAGCATAACGCTTTTACTCTCAGTCTGTAGTTTTCAAAGTTCCTGAATCCATATGCTCTACGGGATATCATCTCCATCTTATTATGAAAGCCCTCTAAAATACCAT
>Ga0208047_1000618_pt1 | contig 13223 bp, 8 predicted proteins | sample Kivu_220m_FD_184162 | JGI IMG/M metagenome (GOLD analysis project Ga0208047, IMG submission 184162) | Freshwater microbial communities from Lake Kivu, Western Province, Rwanda to study Microbial Dark Matter (Phase II) - Kivu_220m (SPAdes)... | ecosystem: Environmental > Aquatic > Freshwater >...
TCTTCACGCTGTCCACATACACCTCGATCGTTGAGCCGTTCTTCGGCACCGTTTTCGGCATCGGCGTCAGCACCCAGCCGAAGTTGACGAAGGTGCTCCCCGACGCCGACCCGCCCTGGGCCGGCGTGTCAATGGTCCCGAACGGTTTGGTGGCCGCAGCGTTAGCGCACGTTATCATCTTAGTCCCGAGCGTCACCGTGTTCCCTTCCCTGTCCGTGGCGATCGCGTAGAGCTTGAACGTGGCGTTCCCCTGGAGCGGCAGGAAGTTCGTCAGCAGCATATAGCCCCACCCGGCTCGGAAGTTCAGCGGATATCCCGGATTGCTTGCCTCCACGTCCGGCCTCGCCCCCTCGACGAAGATCCCGTTGCCAATGAACACCAGCCCGTCAGGGCCGATTGCGCCCGAGGGATCGGAGATGTGCGGCTCGCGCTTGACCTCGACTTTGATCACCTCGATGTCGTCCAATACCCAGCCCGTCACCGGAATGGCCCCGGTGATCCCGGTCGTCCCGTCGAGGGGCGTCGCGAACTCCCCGAAGGGAACGCTGACGAGAGCCGGGGCGACGATCACGAGAGTCACCGTGATCGTCCGCGGGCTGTTGACGGCGTTAGGGTCGGCGATGCTGACCGTCCCCGTATAGTTTCCCGCCGCTAGCCCGGCCGCCAGGCCGGCCGTATTGACGCTGATATCGATGGCCGATGTTCCCGTCCCCGAGGTCGGGGCCGCCGCCAGCCAAGCCTGGTCAGAGCCCGCCGTCCAGGCCAGCTGTCCCTTTCCCATATTGCTGATGACGACCGATTGCGCTTTCGTCGAAACGCCCCCTTGGACCCCCGCAAAGTAAAGCGTGTCGCGGCTGAGTGAGATGGCGGGCGCATCCTGCGTCGAGAAGGCAACGTCGCCGCCGTAGCCGGTCCCGTAAGCGTTCGTCGCGTAGGCCCGGACGTGGTAGCTCGTGTTGTTCGCTAGGCCCGTGAGGCTGCTGGTGAAGGATCCCGTTCCCGCGCCGTCGCTGGTCTTGCTGCCGGCGAACGTCGGATTCGCCGACGTGCCCCAGCAGACGCCGCGGCCCGTAATCGCCGACCCGCCTTCCGAGGCGACATTCCCTCCGCTCGAGGCGCTCGTCGGGCCGATCGAGGTCACGGCCGCCGTCGTCACGACCGGCACCGTGGCGACCTTCGCCACGAAGGCGTCGAAGTCCGCGGTATAGGGGCGAATGGGCGAGCCCCAGGCGGCTGGACTGTATCCCGCGACCCAGATGTTGCCGTTTTGGTCGGCGACATGGCCTTCCGAGTTCTCGCTGCCCGTCCCGCCCAGGAAGGTGTTCCAGATCAAGCCGCCGCTCGGATCGAGCTTGGCCAAAAAGATGTCAGTGCCTCCGGAATAAGCGTTGATCGGCGAGCCCCATCTGCTCCTGCTGCTGCCCGAAACCAAAGTGTTGCCGCTTTCGTCCAAGGATATCCCGGAGCCGAAAACTCCTGTTCCTGAATAGCCCATGAAGGTGATCCAGACGCGGCCGCCGTCGGCGTTGAGCTTGGCCGCGAATGCGAGGAACCACACGCCGGAAGCGCGAAGGGGCGCGCTCCAGGCGCCTTCTCCGGCTCCGACTACGTAGGCGTTACCGCTTCCGTCCGAGGTCACGCTCGTAGCATAATGGTATCCTGTCACCGCGCCCAGGAACGTGTTCCAGGCGAGGCCCCCGTTCGGGTTGAGCTTGGCCACGAAGCCGCCCGTTGCGCCTCCGGCAAAACCGTCGATCGGGGAACCCCAGGTCGCATGGCACTCCCCCGTGATAAACGCGTTGCCATTCCCATCCACGGTCAGGCCATAGCCGTAATCTCTGGCGCTGCTGCCGAGGAACGTGTTCCAAGCAAGGCCGCCGTTCGCATCCAGCTTCGCCGCAAAGACATCGCTTTCGCCGGAATAAGGGCGAAAGGGCGAGCCCCAGGCGCCTTGGCTGTCTCCCATGACGACGAGGCTGCCGTCATAAAGCGCGATGCGTTGGCCATAATCGACCGCGGACCCGCCGAGGAACGTGTTCCAGACGAGGCCGCCGTTCGCGTCGAGCTTCGCCACGAAGGCGTCTTGGCTCCCGGAAAAGCCCCGGAGGGGCGAGCCCCATGTGACGCCGCTGGCTCCGGTGACATAGACATTGCCGCTGCCGTCCGCGGCGATGCCGTAGCAGGTATCTGATCCGGTCCCCCCCACAAAGGCATGCCAAACGAGGCCGCCGTTCGCATCCAACTTGGCGACAAAACCATCGGCGCCGCCTCCGCCATAGGCTCGGACCGGAGCGCCCCATGCGGCGCCGGCCTGTCCGGCGACATAGGTATTTCCGTTTCCGTCAAGAGCGATATGAAACCCGTAGTCGCCTCCCGTACCGCCCAGAAACGTATTCCAGGTCAATAACGAGGCGGTCGCCGTCGGCCGTGAGCGGTCGGGGAAGCCCGGCGCTCCCGTTTTCGAGCCGGCGATGATCCCCCGCTGAGAGCCTGGCGTCAGCAGGAAAAAGCAAACCGCCGCACAGAGAACGACCGATTTTCGGCCCGTCTTGGTCATGGGATTCCCCTTTCGTCCGAAAGTTGAAATCGCCATGTCTGTCGATGAGGGATATTCGCAACGCGGAAAACCATACCGACCGCTTTCTTGAATGGCCACCTATTTGCTAATTAGCATTGAATAAAAGAATTGCCATGTCAAGGGCCGATGGAGAGCATTGAAGCGAGTCGGAGAGGAGTTTATGGTGTCAGGGAAGGTCAAACAACGGGGAAGGTTCTTGAATCGAGGCTGGTAGCGCTACGCGGATTCGAACCGCGGTTTGATGGCTGAGAACCACCCGTCCTGGGCCTCTAGACGATAGCGCCAAAAAGAGGCAAGAAGATAGCAGATATGGGCTTGGGTGTCAATACGAAACGGAGTGAAGAGCCGGCGTCCGACGGCCTCGGCCCGGAGCTATTCCGGGCTCAGGCGCGCTTCTCGCGGATGGCCAGGACCGGGCATGTCGCGTGCCGGATGACCTTCTCCGCGACCGAGCCGATCACGAGATGGTGCCAGCCGGTGTGGCCTTGGGTGGCGATGACGATCAGGTCGGCCTTGGCCTCTTCGGCGATCCGAACGATTTCCTTGGCGGCGCTGCCGTGGCCGATGGCCGCCGTGGCCTTGATCGCGGCCGGAACGCGGGTCTTGACGAGATCATTCAGTTTGTCCTCGGATTCCTTGTGAAGGATCCGCTCGTACTCCGGGATTGAAAAGGATATGTTCGGGTCCGTCGGGCTGGCCGGCATGACGGGCAGGACGTGGACGACGAAAAGCTCGGCCTGGAAGAGCTTGGCCATCTCGATAGCATAGTCCAAGCCTTGCAGAGAAGGCTCGCTGAAATCCGTCGGGCAAACGATTTTCTTGAAGGCGACCATGAATCGTATCCTTTCCTCCGCGCTCGTTTCTCTGAACCGTCGCAACTTTACCATAAAGGAAAAAAAGATGCCAATTTGACAGCGGCGCGGGAAAAGATACAATGCCGGGCGGAGACCGCGGATGAGATTCAAATCGGTGATCTTCGACCTCGACGGGACGTTGCTCGATACGATTGAGGACCTGACCGACGCGATGAACGCCGCCCTGGGTTCCATGGGATATCCGGGACGGAGCGTGGCCGAGTGCAAGAAGCTCGTCGGCGACGGGCTCGACACCTATGTCCGCCGGGCCATGCCTCAAGGAGCGGCCGACGATCCCCAGGCTGCCGCCCGGCTGAAAGCGCTCATGCGCGCCGAATACAAGGTCCGGCAGGATCACAAGACGAAACCGTTCGTAGGGATCGAAGGCATGCTCGCTGCCGTGGTCCGGCTGGACATCCCGATGGCGGTGCTTTCGAACAAGCCTCACGATTCGACCCTGGCCGTCATGAAGCGATATTTCCCCCAAGTCGATTTCCGGGTGATTTTCGGGGCGCGGGACGGAGTGCCCGTCAAGCCCGACCCGGCCTCGGCCCTCGAAATTGCCCGCTTAATGAACGTCCCGCCCGCGGAAACAGCCTATGTCGGCGACACAAACACCGATATGCGGACGGCGGTTGCGGCCGGGATGTTCCCGGTCGGCGCGCTGTGGGGATTCCGCACGGCCGAGGAGTTGTTGGCGAACGGGGCGCGGGCGCTCGTGGAAAAACCGGCGGACCTGCTGGAAATTCTCACGAATAAAGATAAAGCCTAATCCCCCGTCACCTTTTGAAGGGGGGACACGATACCCTGTCCCTAATTTCCAGAGAAATTCGGGGACAGGGAATCATGTCCCCTCTAGGCTGCCCCCGATTATTTCCGCCCGGCGAGCAGCATCTTGGCCGTCGTTTCCCCGCCGTTCAGCCGCCAGAGTATGGGCTGGGGCCGGTCCAGGCCCTCGGTGAACTCGGGGGTATTCTCCCAGCGGTGATTGAGGATCAGGGCATAATCCGAGAAGTGCTGCCAGCGCCGCCTGGGCAGCTGGGTAACCATGTGGAGGTGGTTCGCCGGCATGCCCGTCTTGGCCGCGCTTGCGGAGATGTGGCTGAAGGTCAGGAACGTGTGCGGCCAAGTGTAATCCGACGCCTGGCAGACCTTTTCGAGCAGGGCCGGCGGAAGCTCCTGGCTTATGGCTTCGTCCTGGACCATGGTGAACATGCCGCACGGGTCGGAATAGGCCAGCCGGCCAGCCTGGCCCTTGATCCCTCCCGGCGATACGAACGCGACGGAAAAGCCCGAGCCGGGGAAGTAGTGCTTGACGGCCCGGAAAAGGTAATGCGTGTCGGCGAAATCGAGAGCGGCGCTCCCCGAGTTGTTGCCGTCGACGAAGCCGTTTTGCCACCAGGATTCCATCTTGTAGGACGGGGGATTGAGGCCCAGGTCCTTTACGTTCTTCTGGACTTCCCAGGGCTCATAGACCTTCCGGAAATCCATGAAGAGCGTCGCGTGCCCGCCCGACAGATAGCAATGGACGAGCATCGTCAGGAGGCCCTGGACGTCGTTTTCCGTGGCGAAGGGCATTACGGTCTTTTTCCCGGTGTGGTCCTCGCTCGAATTGAACAGCGACTCGGCGATGTCGGCCGTCGTCAGGGGAAGGCCGCGGCGGTCCGAACCCCAGGCCAGCTGGTTGGTCCAGCCGCCGCCGACGGCGTTCACGTCCCGCATGTAATCGCGGAGGATGAGATAGAGGGCCAGGCCGTCGTCGAGGTCCTTCCGGTCGGCGGCGCTCAAGCCCGGAGCCTTGACCTTGCCTCCCGTGTAGACGGGAACGCGCCGCTCGATGATCTCTTCGGTGTTGTTGAAGATGCGGCCCTTGAACTTGACGTTGACGACCCACTCGCGCAGCGCTTTGAGCTCCTCGGGGTCATAGCCGCCCTTCTTCCGGAGCATGTCGGCAAAGAGCTTCATCGACTCGCGCGTCGACTCCAGGCCCAGGAAGCGGCGCGCGGCGTGGACGTGGTTGAGGGCGGTTTCCATCTGCATGGAATCGGTGTCCACGGAGAGATAACGCTTGCCGCGCAGGGCGACGACGCTCAAGACGGCGTAGGCCAGGTCGACGACCTCGTCCTTCGACTTCTCGTCGAAGGGGGGCGTCAACCCCGTTTCGGGCATCGTCCCGATGACCATCGGGCAGAGGCGGCCGGTCTGGGCGTAGGCTCCGACCAGGGCGTCAATGCCCACGACGCCTGGCTTGGGAGCGTTGTTTCCTCCCACGCAGGCCAGGGGGGTGGAGGGCGGAAAATGGGCCGTCAAGGCCATCGCCGATTTGCCCGGAAAAAACCAGGTGTCTGGGACGATGAACAAGGCCTCGGCCCCCGCTTCCTTCAGCTCCCGGGCGGCCGCATCCGCGCTTCGCTCGCTGTCTACGAGGCGGGAGGCGAAAAAGACGTTCGGGTGCGAGCCATCCGGATATTTCAGCCGCTCGGCCAGCAGCCGGGCGGTCATTGTCCCGATATTGTAGGCCCGCTGCCGCGATTCCTCGTCGATGCGCGGGTCGCAGGGGACGAAGACGCCCAGCGTATCGACGGCGGGATTTTTCTTCTTGATGAAGGGCATGGGGGCCTCCTCTCTTTCGGGTACACACACCGTGTGTGTACCTAACGTCTAGGCCAGGAATAAGACAATTATAAGCGATTGAGGGATTTAGTGAAAGGAAAAGGACCATCAGAAAATAAGGTACACACACGGTAGGTGTACCCTCAGTTATACGCTCGGTGAGATCCTTCGCTTCGCTCAGGATGACAGGGATGCGTTTATTATATGTATTCGATGGTAGCCGGGGGCTTGGGCGTCAGCTCGTAGACGACCCGCGTCACCTGGGGAATCTCGGTTGTGATTCTCTTTGCCATCCGGGTCAGCGCCGTCCACGGAACGGCCGTGGGCTGGGCCTTCATCGCGTTCTTGCTCTCGACCGAGCGGATGACGACTATGTTCCCGAAGCTCCGTTTTCCCTTGACGATGCCCGTCCCCTGGTCATTAAGGAGGACGGCGAAGGCCTGGAACGGTTTGAAGCGGGCGATTTCCTCTTCCACGATCACAGTCGCCTTCCGGACGAGGGCGACGCGCTCCGGAGTCACCTCGCCGACCACGCGCGTGGCCAGCCCCGGCCCCGGAAACGGCATCCGGGCGTAGATGTCCTTCGGCAGGCCGACCGCTTTCGCCACCTTCCGCACTTCGTCCTTGAAGAGGTCCTTCAGCGGCTCGATGAGTTTGAAGCCGTAGCCTTTGTCCGGGTCGATGCCGATCTGCTCCAGGATGTTGTGCTGGGTCTTGACCCCGCCTTTCGTTTCGATGATGTCCGCCTTGATCGTCCCCTGGACGAGGAACCGCGCCCCGCTCTCCCGAACCGCCCGGCCGAAAACGGAATAGAACGTGTGGCGGAAGGCCTTCCGTTTTACCTCCGGATCAACCTGGCCCTCGAGGGCGGCGAAGAACTCGTCGCGGGCGTCGACGATATCGACCTTGACGCCCAGCCCCTTGAATATCTTCCGGACGCTTTCCGGCTCCTTCTCCCTCATCAGGCCGTCGTCGATGAAGATGCTCTTCAGGTTCGAGCCAAGCGCGCGCGCCGCGAGCACCGTGCAGGCCGAGCTGTCCACGCCGCCCGACAATGCGGAGATCGTCCTTTCTCCTCCCGCCGTTTTCCGGATCTCATCGACTTTGCCGGCGATGAACGCTTGGAGATTCATGGGCATTTCCTTTCTTGACTTTCCGGATTTTCTCTGCGATGATGGAGCCCGCGGCCCGCTAAGTATAAGATAATGGAGGGCCTCATCCTTGGCGTAACCGGTTGATTAAGGGAGTTAGAAACGGACCGTTTCTTCTCCCGGCCCTCCATTTTTTTCTCTTTGGCGAAGACAAATATATCGGAACATACTAGATATTGAGTTTCCCACAGAAGAGATACGATATCTGGGAGACATTGTCAAGTCTTTTTCCCGCATAAAATAAAAAAGGGGACGGATGATGTTCCGTCCCCTGATCGTTCGTTCTAAAGGCCGGACTTATTTCTTGACCACGGCCATAGACGCGGCGACGACCGCCGACTCGGACAATTCCACTTTATGGTTGACCGTGAAGCTCCCCAAACCGTCCCGCGTATACAAAGCGGGGAAGGTGATCTTTTTCTGAGCGCTGCACGCTTCGGTGAACGTGGTCGTCTGGTCGAACACGACGACGTTGTCGACGCTGACGACATCGCGCCGCTTGCCGTTGTCGCCGCCGCCGATCGTCAAGTCCATGGTCAACGAGATGGACGCCAGCGTTCCGCCCGTGGCCGCCAGCGTGTAGGTCACCTGGTCCTGCCAGTTGTTATTCTCGGTCGGATTGGGATAGGCGTCGGGCGTGAGGGTGATCGTTCCCTGCTGCCCGGCTTCCCAAACGCCCTCCACTGAGAATTTCCAGAAGGTGGAGAAGCAGGAGCTATTATAGGTCGTGTTGTCCTTTTTCTTGAACGGACCGTTCTTGGAGAAGAAGAGGTAGTAGATGAGCCCGCTGACGGCCGCCGAAACGAGCAGGGATTTGAGGATGGTGCTCATCACACTGCTCCCGCGGCCCCGGGAGGTCCCGGTGATCTCGCGGCCGGCGATGGCCGCACCCTCCGGCTCGCACGGGTCGTTGTAATAGCGGAGCGACCGGAGGTTGAGCCCTTCAAAAGTCTTTCCCTCGCCGAGGATGCTTTTAGCCAGGCAATAATACTTGACCGCGAAGTCCCTCAGCCTCAACGATTCATAGATGGCCCCGGCCAGAAGATAGGTCTCACCCTTCAAGGCAAGGCGGTCGCCGACCTGGCCGAGGTCGGACATCAAGGTCTCGACCAGCCCGCGGGCGTAATCCAGATTATCCGCGAAATAGGCCTCTTTCACCCGAGTGAACTTGATGTCCAGGTCGCCGGTCGCCGCCACGGCCGCTTCTCGCGCCGGAGCGGCAACTGCCGCTCCGGAGAACATCTCGCCCAGAAGTGGAAGCGCCCCCAGGTTGACTCCTTCGACGGAGTGGTCTCCCCCGCCGAGCAGTTCCAGAGCCGTCGCATAATGCCGGCGGGCCGTTTCGGTTTCCCTGAGCTTCTCCGAACACGCTCCGAGCAGGATATAGACGTGGCCTAGAAAATCCCGGAAATCCGCGCGGTTCGGATTCAGTGCGCCGACGATAGCCTCGAGGTTCCGTTTGGCGGCGTCGTACTTCCCCTCGTTGTATTCCTGCCTCGCGCCGGCGAATCGCGTCAGCGGCGTTTCCTGCCCGGAAAAGGCCAAATGAGCTTCGACGGCCAGGAACAAGCAGAGAAAAACCGCTATGGCTTTGGTGAAATTATATTCCCTAATAGAAAACATCGTCTCCTCCTTAGCGATTAAAACATAGGAGAATGGGGCACCTTTGTCAAGCAATTCAAGGAAATCGGACCGACCGGTTGACAAAAAACGTCAACTTTTTTATGGGGTCGGGTCTACACTTTCCACTTTTCTGTGGAAAATGTAGACGCGGCCCCAAATAATATGCTATTTGTGTCCGAGGAAACCGCGCAAGTGCTTCAACCAGCCATGCGTCGAGCGGGTACCGTCCGGAAAAGCCTTGTCTTGGCCATTCTATGCCTTTGCCTCGGACTTGCCGGCCCTCTTGTCGCTCTCGGCCAGGAACAAACGCCTTCGGAAAGACGCCTCGGATCTCTCGAAAAATCCCTGATCCTGCCGGGCTGGGGCCAACTCACAGAAAAGAGATATATCGAAGGCGCTCTGTTCATCGCCGCCGAAGCGTTCTGCCTTTATGGAATCCTCGTCAACGATCACACCGGCAACCGCAATTACGAGCTTTACAAAAAGGCCGAAACGATGGACGAAGCGGTTCGGTTCCGCCTCCTGACCGAGAAATTCGATGCGCGGCGCAACCGGTTCCTCCTGGCCGCGGCAGCCGTCTGGGCGGTGAACCTCGTCGATATCGCCTTGATCGTCAAGAACAAAGAAAAGCGGGACAAAGCGTTCTCCCTCAGGATCGAACGTGGCCAAAATACGGATATTGCCATTACGGCTCGCTGTCGCTTTTAGCCTGGTCTTCGCGGTTTCCTGCAAGGACCGGCTGTTCGACAATCCCTTCGACCCGCAGGCCGGCGAGGTCGTCTTCGAGGTCATCAACACGATCTTCACTCCGGCCGCCGGCCCGCGCGGCCTGACCTGGGACGGAACGGCCATTTGGAGCGTCGACGGCGCCTCCAACACCCTCTACGCCCTCAACGCGGCGAGCGGCGGCCTAGTCCGAACACTGAGGTCGCCGTTGGCCAATACATCCGATGCGGCTTATGACGGCCAGGACCTCTGGGTCTGCGGCGAGCTCGACGTGAACGTTTGCAAGATCAGCCTGTTCAACGGCGATATCCAAAAGCGGCTGAACATGCAGAGGGGCTCGTTCACGGCCATGGAATACGGCCAGGGATTTCTGTGGCTGGCCGACGCTCAATCCAACAAGATCCTGAAGGTCAATCCGGAGACGGCCGAGATTTTGGGCTCGTTCGCGAATCCCGGCACCTTGGCCGCGGGGCTGGCATTCGACGGCGGGCATTTCTGGGTCTCCGACCCGCGCACCCTATCGATCTACGAGACCGACCTGGCCGGCCGCGTTTTGCGCAAGTATCTCTCGACCGGCCCGTCGCCGCAGGGGCTGGCCTTCGACGGCCGTTTCCTGTGGAACGTCGACGGCAATCAAAAGCTCTATCAGCTGAGGTTTCAGCAATGAGCCGGAAGCGAACGGCGGCCTTTCTTTTCCTCTCGGCCGGGCTCGCCTTCCCGCTTTTTTCCGCCGACCTTCAAATCCTCCTCCGCGTCGACGGAACCTACCTCGCCTACAGCTACGACCACAACCAGGTCTTCGGGGAAAACGTCACCTTCCGTTTGGACCCCTACGCCGTCGCCTGCCGGTATTTCAAGGCCGACCTCGCCTCGCGCTCGTTCATCGCCTACGGCGGCGTCGTCCTGACCCGGGACTCGGAGAAGCGCGAGGCCGACGAGGTCCTTTTCGACCCGCAGAAAAAAGACGGCCTTCTCGTCACGTATACGGATGTCGTCGACATCCAATCCTGGGACCCGGAGCGGCCTCTCGACGAGGCGCGTCAGCGCGGCCTCCTGGACAAGCGCGGAATCCTTGACGGCGTCAACCTCGGCAAAATCCGCGACTCCCTGATCTACGCTACGGCCCGCACCCTGGAAATTTCATCGCTCCTCGACGTCGTCGGGACGGACGTCACGCTGTTCGTCGAAGGGATCCCATCCATCGGGTTCAAGACCTTCAAGCTCGCGGGAGGCGGCGAGCAGCGGACAAACGGCTTTTCGCTCGACAAGATCTGGTTCAACAAGAGCCAGGGGCTGTTCGGAAAAGCGAGCTATTTCTACGAGAAAGAAAAGTCTGTCCGGAGCTCGACCGAGGTCTACTACGAAGAGCACTCGATTCTGAAAAACTACGCAGGGCTGCCCCGCCAGCTCGACCTCCAGACGTCGACCGCCTGGACGATAAGCGAAAGGCTCGGCCTGGGCATCGCCGGCAGCTACAATTCGACCAGTCTCTGGAACACTCGCCTGTGGCTCGATACGAAATCCAAGGGCGACAAGCGCAGCCTGCTCCTGGATTTCGCCTACAACAAGCCCCTCCAATCCCGGGGCGAAGCCTGGCTGGGCCTCCAATCGAAGCTCGACTTCCAGGCGATGGGCGTGCTCCAGGTCCAGGGGCGATACGAGGTCCACGACCAGGCGCTGCTCAATCTCTCCTACAGCAATCTCCTATGGAAAAAGGTCAGTCTCCAGGCCCTCTCCAGCTACTCCAGGATCCTCATCGGCGGGACGGGCCGGATGTCCAAGATCTTCACGGGAGACCTCAACCTGGCTTATAACGCGGACCGCTTCAGCCTGGCCGCCGACTACTATCTCAACAACGATCTTTTCGGCAACCAGCGCCTGACGCGGCCCCAGCTTCGCTTCGGGCTGAAGCCCGTGACGTTTTACGGCGGCTTGCTGTCGGCAACCCTGCAGAATGTCTTCCTGGTCAATACCCTCCGGAGGGATGCCGGCACCGCAACGACGTTCAGCAACAACACCTCCGTCAATTTGGCTGCGAAGCCGGTCTTCTTCGGCCCAGGCACAAGCCTGCAGGTCAACCTGGCGCTCGAGCAGTTCCTGGAGAAGGAGGGCCGGAATTTCACGTCGGGAGGCCTGATCCTGAGGGCCAACCGGTCGTTCGGCTCGGCGGTCACGGTCGAGGGGTTCTACAGCCTCCAGTCCCGGCGCCGGTCCAAGGGCTGGCTGATCGAAGGTACGACCAGCCAGGACTTGAGCGGAGTGGTCCGGGTCAATCCCGGCGGCCGGCTGAACGGCTGGGTTTCTCTCTCTTTCGATCCTAAGAAGGGCGAGTGGAAGCAGTCGTTCGCCGACGTCTCGATCGGCATTTACAAGAGCTGGAGGTTCCAGTCGCTCCTGAACTACGACTTCTACCGGCGGAAGCTCAACAACGTCGACCTCTACCTCGTCCGCGAAGCCGGCCGCTTCGACCTCCGCTTCATCTGGCGGAGCCTCTCGAAGCAATTCCTGATCGAGCTCATCCCATCGCTTTGAAGCCCGGCGAGATTATTCTCCGGCAAAAAACGAAATTAGGTGATTGAGATATCTGTCACCGAAATTTCAAGAATCTCTTGGTGTAGCTCCGTACCTCTGTGACGCCCAGGATGAGGCAGAAGCCGTAGAACAGCAGCCAGCCGGTCCCGCCGCAAAGGATGACGCCGGACAGCTTGGCCAGGAATGAGACTCCAGCGATTTTGGTGAGACCGTGGAAGAGAAGGGCCGCCGCAGCGCCGCTAAGCACCGAGGCGACGGTCATAAGCGCCGCATATTTCATTAAAGGTCTATGATCAAGGGCCCCGATCTTCTTTGGAAGCAGGAGATAAAGGATGAGGATGTTGACCACGGCTCCGATCGTGGCCGAGAGCGGAAATGCCCGATAGCCCAGGACGCGCATCAGGGAGAGATTAAGAACGATGTTGACCGCCACCGAAGCAAAGCTGGCCAGCATCGGGGCCTTGGCGTCCTTGGAGGCATAGAAAACCGCGGCCACGTTGCGCAGGGCCGAGATGAAAGGCACGCCGATCATGTAAAGAACGAGAATCTTGGCCACCGCGACGGTATCTTCGGGGCGGAAGCGGCCGTGCTCGTAGAGGACGCTCGTGATCGGCCCGGCCAGGAAAGCGATCAAGGCCGAGGTCGGGATGGTCAGGAAGAAGACCATCTTGAGCGAATCGAAGAGAGTGCTCTTCATTTCGCCGGTCCGGCCGTCGGCCGCCAGCCGTGAGAACGCCTGCAGGGCGACCGTCCCGACGGCAATGCCGAAGAGCCCGAGGGGGAGATGCTGGATGCGAAAGGCATAGTCCAGCCAGGTCATGCTCCTCTCTTCGAGAAGGGAAATGAGAACCATATTGACGAAGACGTTGATCCTCGAGCCCGACAATCCGATGGCCGCGGGCACGAAGAGGGCCATCATCGCCCGGAACTCCGGATCGCGAAAATTCAGGTAGAAGCGATAACGAAAGCCCTTCCGGCGGAGGAGCGGAAGCTGGACGAGGAGCTGCATCAGTCCGCCGGCGACGACCCCGATGGCCATGCCGTAGATCGGATTGCCTTGTCGACTTTTAATGAAAGCATAGAGCGCGACCGGGACCAGGATGGAGAAGACATTAAAGAGAGCCGGGGCGAGAGAAGGGACGAAGA
>Ga0208047_1000623_pt1 | contig 13174 bp, 24 predicted proteins | sample Kivu_220m_FD_184162 | JGI IMG/M metagenome (GOLD analysis project Ga0208047, IMG submission 184162) | Freshwater microbial communities from Lake Kivu, Western Province, Rwanda to study Microbial Dark Matter (Phase II) - Kivu_220m (SPAdes)... | ecosystem: Environmental > Aquatic > Freshwater >...
CGTATGCTCCCTAGCCGTAAACGATTATCGTATCTTTTTTATAAGCTTTTGAAGCTAACCCTATTAACGGTTGCCTGTGTCGCACTTGTTGCTAGCTTCGAAATTTCGCATTTGGGGAGAGAGCCACAGAACAAACAGGACTGTTACCCTTAATAATTTTTCTATTTATTAGCTTATAAGTACTTGACAACCGTTAGTAATTGTGTTATACTTAAGAGAAAAAGGGGAAAAAAGGAGGACAAAAATGAAAAGAGAAATTAGTGAAGAGACTCGAAAAGGGGCATACGGAAGGTATGTCCCAGAGGGGGAGGAGTCCCAACCGCAGTGTATGTGGTGTTGGGACAAAAAATCGAGGGAGGTGAGGGATTATGTCGGCTTAGACGACGGCATAGTTATCGGCTATGCCGACGAAATATTTCAGGTTTTAGAAAGATGAAAGAAAAGAATGCTCGAAAGGCTTATGATGAGGCGAACGCTCTTGCTAAAAAGGCTTATGATGAGGCGGTCGCTCCTGCTCAGAAGGCTCTTGCTGAGGCGGTCGCTTCGGCTGGGAAGGCTTATGATGAGGTAGTTACTCCTAATCGGAAGGTTTATGAAGAGGCGGTCGCTTTGGCTCAGAAGACTTTTGATAAGGCGGTCGCTCTTGCTAAAAAGGCTTATGAAGAGGCGGTCGCTCCTGCTCAGAAGGCTCTTGCTGAGGCGGACGCTCTTGCTCGAAAGGCTTATCATGAGATGGTCGCTCCTGCTTGGAAAGCTTATGAAGAGGCAATCGCTCCTGATAGGAGAGAGAAAAAGAATGTTCGAGAGGCTTATGATGATAGAAGATGAAAGAGAGGCGGTCGCTTGTTTTCCAATATTTAAGACTGAGAGGGTTACTATAGAGGAGGTGTTGGAGGATGTGTTGTATTATAAACGATATTGTTTTGAGGCTAATTTTCCACCGATAGGGAGCATCAATATCTTTTATGACGTTGATAGTCATTTGTGGGTGATGATGCTGAAGGTTTGTACATGAGCTTCGACGAGGAATTATGGGAGAGGTCGCATCTTCCTACAATAAAAGGAGGTGATGGGTATAAGAGAAGGCGAAAAACAAAGTCTCGGTTACTAGCGGAACTTAAAAGAAAGGAGGAGTCGAAAATGCCTGTAATTGACACGGAAGTACGAGAGGGGGCGGATGATGTAGAGCTTGGAGTATCTTATGAGATTAAGAACGTGGAACAAATCACTACCGATGTTCAGCAATTCAAAGGGATTAGAGTTTTGATGATGTCTCCACAAGGTGACGAAGCTACCGTGGTTCTATGGCAGCGAAAGGTCACTGGTAAAACCTCAAAGCTCGGAGTGTTTATCGAAATACTCGGCAACAATACGGACAAGTGGCTCGGTAAGTGGATTGTCTTTAGAGCATGGCTGCCAAGACAAAGGGAGATTGAAGTCCTAGAAGGCCCGGAGAAAAAAGGCAAAAAGGTCGAGAAGAAAGGTAAGTAACGGAAGTCTAATGTATAGGATAACAATACAACATAGTCAACAGGGTGCACCGGTGTTGAAACTCACTACTCAGACGCGTAAACTTGCTAGGGCTGCGTTCTTACTTGGTGAGGAGAATAAGCTAAAGGTCGATGTAGCAGTAGAAGTTGCAGCTAGACCGGTGAAGTTTAAGGGTCTTAGCTAGTCTAGTTAAGTACCTTTCCTAAGAGAGGGGGGAATTAGTTCTCCTCTCTCTATAGGACAGAAAGAAAGGAGAATAAGAGATGAAAGAAGAGAATGCTCGGAAAGCTTATGATGAGGCGGTCGCTTCAGCTGGGAAGGCTTATGATGAAGCAGTTGCTCCTAATCGGAAGGCTCTTGAAGAGGTGGTCGCTTCAGCTCAGAAGACTTTTGATGAGGCAGTCGCCCCGGCTCAGAAGGCTCTTGCTGAGGTGGCCGCTCCGGCTCTAAAGGCTTATCATGAGGCGGTTGCTCCGGCTCAAAAGGCTTATGAAAAAGCGGTCGCTCCGATTCAGAAAATTTATGATGAGGCAATTGTTTCGGCTCAGAAGGCTTTTAGTGAGGCGGTCGCTCCTGCTAGAGGGAGGCAATGATGCAGGAAGTTAATGTTAAAAGGGTGAAGTTAGTTACGAAAGATTACTTTATTCGTAAGTTGGCTAGAAGTGGTAGCAGCCGATATATTTCGGTTAGTACCATTCTGCCAAAAGATTGGGAGGCAGTTAAAATTGTTGTTGAGAATTTGTCGACAGAGGGCTGTTTGCTGCGAATTATACCTATTAGATAGGAGGTTGCTATTGCATCAATTATATGAGATTATCAATAGTATTGATAAGACTCATCTGGGATTAGGCAAGGCTGCAGCTTTTGCTATTATCTGTGTTAAGGCTAGACAATGTCTCTTAATGGTAGCTCCTTCTGGCTGTGGGAAGTCAGTTCTAACAGATATGCTTGGTAATGCTCATCCTAATGCTGTGAGGTTGCTAAGTATTACTAGGGCAAGGCTTACTGATTATAAGGATGTGTTCTCTAGCTTTTCTGGTGTAGTTCTTATGGATGATATAGCTGGTGCAGGTAGTATGTATGAGAGAAAAGACACTATTTCGGCTTTTAGCCAATTGTGCTACTCTCATTTTATCTCTAAACACACATGGACTTGCTCTTATGAAATAGCTGACTTTCATGGTTCAGCTATACTTAATATACAGCCGGCACTCTTAGCGGAGATATATCAATATCCTGAGTGGGAAGGGCTTATCCAGGAAAAGACTCTCCGTTATTACCATTTGTATCGTCCTACTCAGCCTAATCAAGAGAAGCCAAAAGTCAAAGTGGATTGGGGTATAGACCTTGATTTAGTTCACAAACCTAAACATGATTACAAGCTTTACACGAGTTTAAATTCCATAGCTGGGATACAATGGAGTGATAGTCGAGCTTTAGAACATATTGATGACCTGCTTAAATCCATAGCTGCTCTTGACCGACGGCAAGAGGTAAACAACGGTGATTTGTTGTTGCTGTATAAACTCATCAAACCTCTGACAATTGAGAGGCATATCTTTAGGAAATCTGGCTTTGAAACAGGAAGATGGATGGATTCTAATTTAGCTGCTGTCCTAGTTGAGTTTGCATCATGGAGAAACATCAATGTAGAACGAATAGCAAGGGATTATAAAATCAGCCCTTCTACGGTGTATAGATTGTTGGCTGAAATAAAGGAATGGTTCAGTGAATCTCATGTAAAGTCAAAAACATTAATACCTAAACCAGAATTGAAGCAAGTGTTAAAGGAGGCAGGAGTAGAAAGATGAAAAAACTAATACTTTACGACCATCAAGGCAATAAACTATTGGAGAAGGATGTCTTTGTTGAAGGCCAAAATTTCCATTGGCAATCTCCCAAGCCTATGGCTTTTTGGCTAGGTGAGATAATGTTGGTTAATGTAGTAGAGTCTGAGTCTGATACTACATTAAAGGTCGAGACAATTGTTCCAGAGCCTATTACATCGGAGAGAGAGGAGGAGAAAGTTGAATCTGAGAAAATACATAATCAGGATACAGGAAACAGCAGGGTTAGTGAGGCAAGCAAACTTGAGAGCCTTGAGGGATTACCTGAAAAGCCAGCCAGAGGAGAGCCTTCTCAGAGAGGTAAGAGGGCTAGAAAACGCCGGGCAACTTAAAGTTTTGTGGGAAGCTGGCCTCTCTGATAATTTGCAAAAGGCTGTAACTAATAAGTTACAGAAATTAGTTTAAGGAGGAGAAACTATGGGAAGGCGGAATACAAAGGAATGGACACGAGTACGAGAAACCTTTGCTATTCAACGTGAGATAATTGATACATTGGGGGAGAAGGCGATTAAAGCGGCAAGGCAACGATTGTGCGAAAAGTGCCAGGAAGGCTATTGTCCTTTGCTGCCAATTCTTTTAGATGGCAGTGATTGCCCCTATTTTAAACGAAGGGAGGAAGAGGATTGATTTTACGAGCAACAGTAGGGCACTTTCGGCTAACCTTAACAGCAGCTCGGATAGCTAAGGCCATAGGCGTGAACTCTAATTTAGAGGATGGCAGGCATATCCTGATGTGGGATTTTGATGATGTACCAGTAGAGAAAGTTATTTATGCTCTTCGTGTAGTACAAAGACGTTATATGCTTTCAGACATTCATATTTGTAGAACTAAGGAGCCGTATAACTATATTGCTTACTGCTTTAGCTCTCAAGAGTGGAGAACTGCTTGCGAAATAGTGTGTCAAACACAGAATGTAGATTGGCAATTCTTTAGGTTTGGAGTCTATAGGGGACACTTTACTTTAAGAGTTACACCAAAAGGTGACCGACATATAAAGTTCGCTACTCGCCTTGAGGGTTTTAGCTTGCCTGATTGTAAGCCCCCCGATTTAAAATCATGGGTTAGATATGAGACATTAAGTTGGAGGTAAAATATGGCTGGTACACCAGAAGAGGATTTATTAGGGTGGTTAGATAGAGCAGAGGAGAAAGTTGGCTTCGATGCTTTGCAAGATGCTTTAGCACAAGATATTGAAGAGGCGCGACTTCTACTTTATGAGGAGCTAGGTTATTTAAGTGACGACCAAATCGAGACCTTAAGAAGCGCTTCAACGTGGAGGTACGAGGAGTTACCTTCCATTGGAGTAACATACACAAGTCAGGATGTTTTTCGAGACCCGACTACCGGTAGGTTTGTCTCAAGAATATCAGCAACATGGGGAGCTAGCCCAATAGGTTATCTGAGAGAGGAAGCTACTGGAAAGTACATTTCGTTCGAGGATGCCTTTAAGATGCTTGCAAAATTAAGGGGAGGTTAGATAGAACTAAAGTTTTATTTAGTTTTTGGTGGAGTTACTAATTGATGATATTTCTGTTTTGCTTGCTCAACTGCCAGTAAAAGTTCCTGTATTCTCTTGACTTTAGCTTTTGTATCCTTAGCTATTTTAAGAGCAGCTTGAGCAATTTTAATGTCTTTTTCGGCTTGGATAATATCAAGCGTTACTTCGGTAGTAGGTAATCCAAGAGACGCTTTATAACTCTGAGTTAGAACTCGAAATTCATTGTAGGTGCTTGGGCTACCAGTTGGGGTAGTTGCGCTAACAGTTAAGATAAAAATTGACTCCGCATCAGTATAGCCAATGTCCAGGAGCATAATGTAGCCTTCTTCCTGAGAGATAACTCCATTCTTAACTCCCTTGATAATATCAGCTTTAGTTAAGTTTCTTTGCTTAACTTCTGTTATCTTCTCCATAGTAGCAATAGTAAGTGTAAGTAGGAAAATAGCATCATCTTCTGAATATGGAATAGCCATCAATCTTGATATTGTTTCAGCTTCATCTATCTGGCCTAATTTATAGGCATTGAGAATATCAGATTTAGTTAATTCTTTTTGTTTGATTTCGGTAACAGTTTCTTCAGCTGGTATATTTATATCTAGGATGAATTTAGCTTCTTTATCACTATAATTCATATCCTGAATTAATTTTTGACCCTCTGTTCTAGTGATAACGCCTTTTTTTACCCCTTTGATAATTTCAGCTTTGGTTAAGTCCTTTTCCTTAACAACTCTCTCTGTGGAGGCCTGTTTCACAATCCATTGATAGACTCGTTCCTGTATTTTAGGGTCTAATCCAGCAGCAGCTAATTCGGATGTAACGTCATCAGCAGTTATCCAACCCTTACCATATCTAGTGGAGAGGTCGGATTGAATACCCATGACTAACATCATGTCTGCTGCGATACTTCTGTAGTCTTCGTGGAGTCCTACTTTTCCTAGTATATCCAGTAGGAACTGCTTGTCAACTAAGCCATAACGAGCCATCATTCTAAGCTCGATTCTATTGGGTAAGTCCCACGAAATAGCCTCTAGTTTCTTTCTCCAATAAGGAGGAAATTCAGCTAATCGCATATACTCATAAACATCGTTCCATGCAACCTCTCCTCTATGGTACATATCAAAAACTTGCCCTACACTTGGGTATAGCCAGTGAGCTATCCAAAAATTGCGAGCTTGCTCCTTTGATACTCCAGCTTTCTCGAATAAAGTTAAGTCTAACTTTTCAAACTCGTCTGTTAGTCCAAACTTAGCTTGCATATCAGGTTCGAAAACTTCCTTTGCTTCCCATAAAACTAGGTTTTCCGGTGAAGGATAGAATTGAGTAATAAGTTTCCAAGCCTCTATTCGTTCATCACTGAAGCCTAATTCTTTAAGGTCGTTAAGAAATTTCTCGTATTTAGTAGGGTCTCTCCTCCACGCGATAAAAGCGGTAACAGGGTCAAGCCTAGCAGAGTGTATGAACTTGTCTATCTGATAAGTACCTACGTTCATCAAAGGTCTAGCCATTCCCATACCAGCACCAGCAAGTAAACCAATAATTAACGGTAACAAAAAGGCGAATTGAACTCCTTTAGGCTGAGTCTCGGCTTTTTCTAAGATGTTCTTAATATCATCTGGTAGCCCTTCGATAGATTTTAACCTTTGCAGAGTAGGAATTAGCTCCTCTCTAAGGTCAGGCTCAAAAGCATCGAAGGTCTTTTCAAGACCGTTCATTAGAGATTTAGCTACCCAATTTCTTAACTTATCTCCCCAATCCTCAGATAGCGATTCAATCCAGATTTTAAAGCGCTTTCCTGGTGTTGTCATATTATTCTGCTCCTAAAAACCAATCAGTGAATCGAGCCCATAGCCATTCAAGAGGGTCATTAAAGAAATTAAATACTGTTTCTCTTATCTCTTGCCAACCTTCCCAAAAGGGTGACAAATCAAGTGCCAAACTAATTAAAAGAGATTCAATATCAGATAATCTCTCTACCCACCATGATTGAATGTGAGCTAGAATATTAGCCCACCAGTTAGTAAACCAAAGTAAGATTTCATTTAATGATGGTATGCTACTCTTAAAATTGTTCCACCATGTTTGAACCTCAGTTAAAGCATTGGCTAGGCTATTTATTTGAGCTAATGCCCACTGTTTAGCTTGGTCAATCCAGATAAAGACTATAGACTGAGTAGAATTCCACCAGATATTGATGATATTAGTGATATTATTCCAAGCATCAATTACCCAATTCCATGCATTATAGGCAGCAGTAAGAAAAGCTGAAAAGTAAGATGATATTGCGCTGATACTAAGGATTTGGCTTATTTTCGTATTTGCTTCTGCTACCCAATCATAAAAATAGTTAAAGTATAAAACAAGATTATCGAATGCGTAGTACAGCGATAATAGAGGGCTAGCAAGTCGATTAAACGGCCATACCCAACTATACACGGTGAAATAGCTACTCAGGAAATAATCCCGTATAGATATCAGACTATCCAGGATAGAATTGAAAAACCACATACTAATTTTATAAGGCTCTTATTTTATCTTCGTCTAGTGCAGCTTTCAAAAAGATTGGCCCGGCTTTTTCAGGAGTCCAGTCTTTCTCATCAAGGTCGATGGTAATCACTGAACCACTTTTCGTTCGCAGTGTGTAACGTCGGTATTTGAAAATGCCTTTAATTTTATCAATACCTGTCATTTCTATGCTATCAAGAACTTTATATTCAGCAGCCATGTCCTCTTTTTCTCCTTTAATTATTTTTTGTATCTTTTCTCCAGATAACCCATCCAATCAAAAGGCCAAGCCCGAAAATGGCTATATCATTAATAAGCATGAACCAAAATAGCGGATTATCGTAACAGCCAAGTATATCGTACATCTATTTTCTTCTCAATTTAAACGTTGCAATATGCCAAAATAGCCAACCTGTGAAACCCAAAAAACCAATTATAGTGATAATAGGGAATAGCCACCATACCCAACCAAGCCGAAGTTTTTGCCTAGCTAGCATATCGCTAACATGCTCGCCTTCTTGAAAGCCACAGAACCACAGAAATTTATGATATATCATATCCATTATTTCTTACCTTTATTTCGTGTTTCCATCCCAGACCTAAAACACCATGCAGCAGCTGCACCTAACAATGCCCAAGCTTGGCTATCAATGTGACAGAAAATGGCTATAAAACAACCGATTACTACAATTAGAGCTGTGATATCGTCAATGTGATGCCACATTATCCTCTCCTTTTTAATTTATTTATCCTAAAATGAGCCCCAACGAACGACCTTTTGTTGGGGTATAATCAACTACAACCCAGACTTGGGTTTTACGAGCTTCTCGGCCATTGCCACCAGAGCTAGCACAAATGCGACCTGCTGCCTGCAAAGCGTTTATCTCAGTCCATGTCCAAGCTAACCCTGTTTTGGGATTAGTAGTGTAAACTGTAGAGTAGTTGGTGTAACTGGTCGTCAGTGCAGTTTGTGTGCCTATATACTCTGTGCCTTCTGTCTTAATATAGGTCTGTATCCACTCTTGATTGCCAAAACACCCCCTTCCCCTAACATAGGCAGTAACGCTGTTTATTGTGCCTGCTCCGATAGCCGAGTCTTCGAGAGCATACAGGTCGCCAGTCATAGCAGGAGGGTCACCTAAATCCACATTATGGAAAACATAGGTGGCATCCTCATCAGCTACCACTTCATCAACCTTATCCCAATGAGCACCAGAATCGGGATACTGATGAAGAATGTCAGTTCGGTCTCCAACACCAATAGGTCGTAAAATCTCAGTAGACATTATTCAACCTTTTTATTAGGTCTTTACCACCTTTAGTGAAAGTGTAATTCTAGTTACTGTAGCTACACTGTCAACATTGAAAGCCAATATATCGCCAGCTGTTATAGCTGTAGTCCAGCCAGTAAGAGTTGTATCCTGAGATTTCTGAGCCGATGATAATGTAGGTGGAGCGGAAGCGGTAATGCTGTCAACGTCGGTTGGCGGGAAGTTAGCATAGGTATCTTTCCAGATATCAATAACAATACTTCCTGAAGCGTCAGCTAGTAATGTAGCTGCCTGAATAGTGCAGGCAAAAGGTATCTCTAAGTGTCCCTTCTGCCCCGTAGTGATTGCTGAACCACCACCATCAATTATAAAGGTGAGAGTTAAGGTCTTAATATTCGTTGGTAGCCTAGCAGCGTCAAGTGTGCCAGCAGTTATCTTTGAGGCATTGAGGTCAGGTATATCAGAAGCAACTAAAACTATCTTGCTAGTATGTAATCCTGCTGCACTGTGCTCAGTAGCCATTTCCTCTAGACTAGGAGAGTCAGGTTTACCTGTTATACTAGCCCATGCTCCTGCTGGTGCGGCTTCACATTTCCACTTCGTAGCTGTCTCATCCCAATACAGAATATAGCCGTCTGTAGGACTAGGTACATAGACATCAGCTAAATCATCCAGGTTTGTTACTGCCATACTAACCTCCAAAACACCATCAGCATTAACAGCGACCTTAACCCACTGGTTATTATCTGCATCCCACGCCCAGATACCTAACATATTTATTACGGCTCATTGAATGTTATGATAGCACTATCTAAGTAAGATATCGCATTATAGCCTGCTAGACTAATTAGTTTAATATAAGACTCAAACATTGGTGAAGTGAAATCAGGCATAACGCTAAGAGGTATACTTGAGAGGTCAAAGCTAAGCATAGCTACTATTCCACGTATGTATGTTAGAAGATTGACATCAAAGACACCTTTAATGAAGTAAAAGACATAAGGACTGCAAACGGGCAGTATTACAACTGGGACTTCCTGATAGAGACCACCAGTTGTCAAAACGTAAAGCTTTTTGTTGACCATATCAAACTTACAGCCCATAGAAATTTTGTAAGCGCCACTATAGTAGTTACAACCAGACTCAGCTGATTCCATATGGGCATCCATTGTGTAAGCTACTTCTAACCCGAATCTAGCTGCGGGAACGGGGCCCCAATGCAAAGTTGCTTTAGCATACCTATTAACATTAGAGCCAGCCACTAATTTCATTGAACAAAATCCTCTTAGCTTATGTTCTGTGGATACTTTTACACTGGCCCCAGCGCCTGAAGTCTCTATCTCCCATGCTGCAAGGTCATCTTCAAAGTCGTCAAGTAAAAGAACATCACCTCTACGGTCATAAGTAACGATGCTACCAAGTCTAGCTGCTGCTTCTCCTAAATCGGCTGCTCCTGCAGCAAGTTCTTTTGCTGCGTACACTCCATAATCTGGTTGTCCTCTAGGCATTCTCTTCCTCTTCTAGTGGAACTATTTTAGGAACAAATATACCGAAAAGGTCTGCAATTTTACTTAGGAAGTTGTTAAAGGCATCAAGTATTCCTGTTACTATTATAGCCTTTCTGGGTAGTACAGCCACATATACATCAAACGCATGAGAGTACGTATCATCCTCGTTCCAACCTACTAGCTTTAGCTCATATGGTGGTTGATAACATTCGTAGTAGTCATTCCAGTCTATAGGAGGCCCGTCACCATGTAAATCCATGTTTTCGGTTGAAGGGGCAATTTGCGATTCGTGATAACGGATTACTAGGTGAGCTAATCCAGCATGTCCAGCATGTGGTCTAACTTTAAATTCAGTTATGATGCCTTTAGCTATTAGGAGTCTTTGTTCGATAGGAGACTCAACTATAGTGTTTTTTGGTATTTCTATCGTGCCTTGAAATATCATAAAAAAGGAGAGGCGATATTGCTATCGCCTCTCCGCCTCCCTAGAGATTACGCCATATAACAAGGAGACCACTGGTATTTGAACCGATATCCGCAAAAAGACCTTTGGGACAATAAATAGGTGCTAGTGGCGAAAAAGGTAAATTAGTTACTACTGCTGATTTGAGAGTAACAATTATCCCAGCCCCTGTATTTGTCCCATGCCTCAAGTGCGTATCAGTCTCAGCACCACTTACCGATAAACAAGCATAAACCAACTCACACTCTCTATCAGTAAGTAATTGGTCTCCTGTTACCCAAGCCCATGAATACTCTTTGCTTTCCAAGGTGTTAACTCCTAAAAGGCTCTTACTTGCTCTATGGCTATTCGGTTATCAGCAGCAGCAGCTTCAGACAACACAAGCTCCACTTTACCGTAACCTGTTGGGTCAAACCACGTCTCAGGTTTATCCATAACTCCCATAGGAATAGGTATAGCAGAGTGGATAGCATGCCCTTCGATTAGGCAATCTAATCGTTGGTCAGTGGCATATATGTTGCCTGAGCCATCATAGATAAAGACATTAGCTGCACCGCTCCAACAGTAGTTAAGGCCTACATCGTAATTATGTAGCCCAGCATTGCCAGCTTTGATAATATGGCACTGAGGCTCCATGTTTACGGGTAGCCAAATGGTATCGCCATTGCTAGCCATAGCTCGCTTCCAAAAGATACACCTACCGAAAAGCTGTGCCATTTCCTCACCGAATGGTTTTGTATACCTCTCCAAGGGAATGAATTTGTCAGTATCACAAGTTAGTTTAATTTTGGTAACGTTCTCCCCGACATCATTCCCTGCTAAATAGGAAGATAACAAAATAAAACGGTAAGGAAAATCTGTAGGTAGTTCCTTTCGCTTATCTCCTGAAGTTCCTCCCGTCCATGTATCAATTGTCTTATCCATAAGGAACTTCGTAGGCGTAGGTGCATCTTCCATAACTTTAGCCGTAACGCTGGCTATAAGCGTCGCGGTAACAAAAGCAGTATCCGAGGCGACAGTTCTAATTGCACTCAGGTTATAGGTGATTTTAAGCTGCGGATTTTTGAACCTTCTAAAATCTATAGCGTATTCAGTATCCCAAAGGTACCGTCCAAAAAGCAGCATATAGTTTTCAACCTGAGCATCGCCACCAGTTTCAGCCCAACGGATAGTAGGGCGCTTACCAGTTTTATACCATTGGAGAGCTTGCATTTCCTTGGCTTCTAGCGAAGCTAGGACATCAGAGCCATCAACAACCTCTATCTTAGTTATGCACTCAAATAAAGGATTATTGATGTTGCTTGTTGAGCCATTAGTAGCTTCAAATTCGAAAGCTAACGCAGATACAGGGTCAACTAGATTTAAGTCGATAGTCTTCGTGCCAGAAGCACCTGATTGTGTTTCCTGATAAAGTAAAACAGCGTCTCTCATTTTCATAGCTTAGCTACCTCCTTTCTATAGTTTCCCAGAGTGCTTCTTCCACGATTCGACGGTGCCCACGACCCGATTGGTAATGTTAGTTCGGAAGTCAACAGTCCTCGGTGCTAGCCGAGCAACATCGTTGACAACACCATCATAGATAGGTCCCCAATTAGCAGCTTGCTTACCAAGGGCATCTCTCATACGCTGAGCGATAACAGCACCGCCTTTAGTAGCTGCTGCCTCTTGCCACACAGAATTCCCGACTTTCTTGGTATTTATCTGCCGGGTTTTCTTAGCGATAACCTGAGACATTTTCTCGGCAAAGTTCTTCTCCGCCTGGTCAGAACCAGCTTTAGTAGCCCAGTCCGCTCGCTTGACAGCGGTAGTGTACCTATCTGAAACATAGGTTAGGCTACTCTCTAAGTTAGCTCTTGCTTCGTCTTTTGTTTTCACTTAAGTTATTCCTCCTTTTAACTTTTTGCTTGACATAACATGCATTTAGCTTCGAGTGTTTTCTCTCTCTCTCCGCTAATGCGAAAATTTGAATGTGGCGACTTATGTCTCCCTATCAACGGTTGATAGTAGAGATAGTCCGTCGTCCAATCCCATTACCTCTAGTTTTTCTACCTCATCTGCAAGTTGAGATTCCGAGATAAACTCTTGCATTACAATAGCACCAGAGGGAATTTTCAATATCTTATCCTCATAGTAATACTTGCCATCAGTATAGTTGTAGGTTTTCTCAAATACATGAACTTCAAGCTCGGCTAGAGAAAATTTAACAGCACCTAGCTCTCCCAGACTGCCCTTATAATCTCGTTTCAGAATCCTTACAGTTTGCCCAACTCTCAAAACATAATATTTTATCTCCTCATCAAGCCAAGACCACAAAGCCCTCCACGTAGCTTCCCTTTCGCGAAGTTGGGAGACAGTAAATTTCTTGATAGGAGTCTGCATCCCTTCAATAAAATCACTCATTTTCATCGCGTAAGGGACAGTCATATGCTCTCCTTTTTTTGCCATTTCCAACCTTCAATTTAATGATAACATAAAAAGGTGAAATTGTCAAGCAGCCAAAACATAGCCAAATTTCTGCGTACGGCTTCGCTGAGCGGTGTTTGACAACGTGTTGAGGGAGAAATGGTGTCTATAGGAATAATCCGAAAAATCG
>Ga0208047_1000624_pt1 | contig 13171 bp, 10 predicted proteins | sample Kivu_220m_FD_184162 | JGI IMG/M metagenome (GOLD analysis project Ga0208047, IMG submission 184162) | Freshwater microbial communities from Lake Kivu, Western Province, Rwanda to study Microbial Dark Matter (Phase II) - Kivu_220m (SPAdes)... | ecosystem: Environmental > Aquatic > Freshwater >...
ATTTAGGCATGGTCAATCCGTTATCTATTATCTGATATCTATAGTCTGATATCCGATTCCGTTTTGCTCAACCCCCAACTTTTCCTTAAGTTTAATAAACATGTAAAAACTTCTATATTTGAGCCCTTGACCTAACCGTAAGTTCTGACATGATCGAGAAAATCCTGGTCGCTAACCGCGGCGAGATCGCCTTGCGGGTTATGCGATCCTGCCGGGAAATGGGCATCCGCACAGTGGCTGTCTATTCGGAAGCCGACCGTACCGCGCAGCATGTCAGGTATGCCGATGAAGCCTACCTGATAGGCCCGGCTCCTTCGGTCGAATCGTACCTCCATATCGACCGGATCATTGAAGCCGCAAAAAAATCCCGTGCCCAGGGCATTCACCCGGGTTATGGTTTTCTTTCGGAAAATGCCCGGTTTTCTTCGCGTTGCAAAGACGAAGGCATCATTTTCATCGGGCCGTCGCCAGAAGTCATCCTGACCATGGGCGATAAAATTACGGCCCGCAAAACCATGATCCGGTCAGGCGTCCCGGTTGTTCCGGGTACTGACGAATCACTAAAGTCCGGCCCACAGGCGCTTGATATTATCAGGGAAATCGGCCTCCCGGTGATGATCAAAGCCTCCGCGGGGGGAGGAGGCAAAGGGATGCGCCTGGTGCGGAAAGAAAAGGATATTCTCCCTTCTCTCCGGGCAGCCCGGTCAGAAGCCAGGTCGGCGTTCGGAGACGACACTGTCTATGTTGAAAAATACGTCGAGAATCCTCACCATATTGAATTTCAAATCCTTGCCGACAAATTTGGACATGTCATCCATCTCTGTGAAAGGGAATGTTCCGTTCAGCGCCGGCATCAGAAGATTATCGAAGAAACACCGTCCCCGCTCCTGACCCCGGAAGTGCGCCGGGAAATGGGACGGTACGCGGTGCAGGCTGCCCGATCGGTCAATTATGAAGGTGCTGGCACCATTGAATTTCTGGTCGACAATGACCTGAACTATTACTTCCTGGAAATGAATACGCGTCTCCAGGTGGAACACCCGATCACCGAGCGGGTCACCGGAGTTGACCTGGTCAAGGAACAAATCCTGATCGCCTCGGGCGAACATCTGAAAATCAACCAGGAAGAAGTAGTGCAGCGCGGCCATGCCATTGAATGCCGCATTTATGCAGAAGACCCGGATAACCATTTTATGCCCAGCCCGGGTCAAATGCGACATCTGACCGAACCATCCGGACTCGGCATACGGGTTGATGCATCGGTATACGAAGGCTATGATATCCCACTTTGGTATGATCCGCTGATATCCAAGCTGATCGTCTGGGGTTCCAACCGGTATGAGGCTGTCCAGCGGATGAAAAGGGCATTGCGCGAGTACAAGATCACCGGGGTCAAAACATCGGTCCCATTCCTTGCCCGTGTCATGGACACTACCGATTTTATTCTCGGTCAGTATGATACCGGCTTTATCGAGAAGAATGCCGATACTTTGTTCAGGCAGGTCGAATGCAACCTGAACTGTCAGGATATTTCGCTGATGGTGGCCTATATCGACTACCTGAAACGAAGGGAACAGAAAAACGGTTTATGCCAGGACACCCGCCAGAGAACGGCATGGCAGGTTAAAGACTAAAAAAAAAGATACCTGATCCAGAAAGTGAGCACCGGAATAACAAGATCACCAGTCACGAGTCACGAATCACAAGTCACGAATCACAACAACATGATCATCGAGCTACCCAGTCAGAACCGCACGGTTGATGTGCAGATCCTCGATCACAGGGAGTCTTATTACAAGATGAAAGTCGATGACAAGGTTTTCGAGATCGACCTGATCGAAGTATCAAAAGGGATTTATTCCCTCCTGCACAACGGTGAGTCGTTCAATGTTGAAGCGATACCCGGTGAAAACCCGAAGAAATATATCGTAAATACCTTTTTCCAATCGTTCGAACTGGAAATCGTGGATGCTCAAACCCGCTACCAGCGATCCAGGAACAAAGGCACGGCTTTGAGTAAAGACACCCAGATCCGCGTGCCCATGCCCGGCAGGGTGGTGGATGTCATGGTGGAAGCCGGTGATCCTGTTACTGCAGGCCAGACCCTTGTGATTGTCTCAGCCATGAAAATGGAAAGCGAGTATAAGTCGGAGCGCGATGCCAGGGTCAGGCAGGTTCTGGTCAAGCCGGGTGATAATGTGGATAGTGAACAAGTGATGGTCATATTGGAATAATCCCGATAACATGCAATTGAAGGAAAAATTCAAAAAACTGGAAGATCAGCTTAATGCAGCCCAGATGGGTGGCGGACAGGAGCGGATCGACAAGCAGCATCAGGCCGGGAAAAAGACAGCACGGGAACGGGTGACTGCCCTGCTGGATCCGGGCACTTTTATTGAAACGGACAAGCTGGTGATGCATCAGAGCCATGATTTCGGCATGGCTGAAAAAAAAATTCCCGGGGATGGGATGGTAACCGGTTATGGCCGGATAGACGGCCGCCTGGTTTATGTTTTTGCCCAGGATTTCACCGTTTTCGGAGGGACCATGAGCCGGTCCAACGCAGGCAAGGTCGTAAAGATCATGGATCTTGCCATGAAAATGGGTGCTCCGGTCATCGGATTGAATGATTCGGGAGGCGCCCGTATCCAGGAAGGGGTGGAAAGCCTGGCCGGCTATGCGGATATTTTTCACCGGAATGTCCATTCTTCCGGTGTGATACCCCAGATATCGGCCATCCTCGGTCCCTGCGCAGGGGGTGCCGTTTATTCTCCCGCGCTGACGGATTTTATACTGATGACGCAGGAATCGAGCTATATGTTCGTGACCGGGCCGGATGTGATCAAGACTGTCACTCACGAAGAGGTGACCAAGGAGGAACTGGGAGGCGCCATGACCCATAATGCCAAAAGCGGGGTGGCCCATTTCATTGCGAATGACGACGAACAAGCCATGATGCTGATCCGTGACCTGATGTCCTATTTACCCTCCAACAATACAGAAAATCCGCCCTTCCGCCCTACTTCGGATTCACCCGACCGTACGGATGAAATGCTCCAGGATCTGGTCCCCGATGATCCGAACAAACCCTACGACATGAAGGAGATCATAAGCTCAGTTGCCGACAACCACGAGTTTCTGGAAGTTCAGCCCTTCTATGCAAAAAACATGATCATCGGGTTTGCAAGGCTGAATGGCTGTCCGGTGGGCATCGTGGCCAACCAGCCCACTCATCTGGCAGGGTGCCTCGATATCAGCTCTTCGGTCAAAGCCGCCCGCTTTGTCCGGTTCTGTGACGCATTTAACTTTCCCCTGATCACCTTCGTGGATGTTCCGGGATTCCTTCCGGGAACCGGCCAGGAGCTGGGTGGCATCATCAAGCACGGAGCCAAGCTGCTTTACGCCTTTTCCGAAGCCACGGTCCCAAAAATCACGGTGATTACCCGTAAAGCTTACGGTGGCGCCTATGATGTGATGTCAAGCAAACATATCGGAGGAGATGTGAATTTCGCCTACCCAACAGCCGAAATTGCGGTCATGGGTCCCGACGGCGCGGTAAATATCCTGTACCGCAACCTGGATGAGCAGTCCCGTTGTGAGGCGATCAACGATTACAAGGAACGGTTTGCCAATCCTTACCGGGCCGCCGAGCTGGGCTATATCGACGAGATCATCTATCCCCGGGATACACGCCGCCACCTGATCCTGGCCCTCGAGATGACGCGGAACAAAGCAGCCGGCAATCCCAGGCGGAAGCATGGGAATATGCCGCTGTAGGAAGGCAAAAGGAAAAAGGCAAAAGGAAAAAGGAATTTATGATTGACCCCAGACTTCAGTCTGGGGGATTTACCCCCAGCCTCTTTGATTAACCCCAGACTTCAGTCGGGGGGAAGCAGGTGTGAATGTGGGTGTGTTACGCATCATGAGATATGGCGTGAATCCGTCTGAAAAACTACCTTTGTGTTACTCACACAAAAAATGACGTATGCCAGAACAGGATTTGACCCGCGAGGATATCACTGAAGCGGTCGAGCTTCTTAGGGAGCACCTGGAATCCATACGCATCAACATGGAGATCCTGGAAGTCCTGAAGCTGAAGGGGCGCATCAGCCTGACCGACAAGCAGTTCATTGAGATAACCGAACTGGATCAGAAGCACCGGCGTACATTCCAGGATTTCGTGCTCAAAGAACTTCCCCGATTCATCGAGGGTTCAAAAGACCCGAAAAACAGCTCCCTGAAGAGCTCCTTCGGTGACTGGACCGCCGACCTTCACATCAGCATGCAATACCTCGACCGGATTGTCAAGGAATACCTGCATGAGGTGAACCTGAAAGATGCGGAATGGAAGAAATCAGTGGGTGACAAGGAAATTAAAGACAAGCGGTTTTGGAGGTTCCTCGACCGGGTTCGCACCAAACCCAGGATTTTTGAAAGTTTCGAGGAAAATGCGGGAAGCCACGAGTCACACAATCCCCCTGATCCGGAAAAACACAAAGGCCACGAGGAGCGACAGGAAAAATAGGTCTCTCACCCAGCTTCTCCGCACATTCAAGGACCAAAGCGCCATCAGGAAGGTCAGGGGGATCAGAAAGATCCACAGGGCTTCCACCCCGACCGTTTCCAGGCCAAGGATCATAATCAGGATAAAAAGGAAAAAGAACAGATTGACCTGAAAAAGCTGCCTTGATTGTACTTTAGGATTCTTGTAACGGAGGGAGGCAATCAATATCCAGAACAGGATCAGCCCGGTCCAGGCCAACAGGAACGGTTCGCGGGCAAGAAACTCCGGTGGCCAGGTGCTCCTGAGCCGAAACCATTGAAGATAGGAAGAGAGTTCAAAATCAAGATTGCCTGTCAGGAACAGTACCATGCAAAGGATCGATACCGGAAGGATCGCCCCGATCAGCGCGACGGCCCAATGCCGCCAGCGGGTGCTGACCATGATCGCCAGCCCTGGAATGATCACCGGTAAAACAACTGCGGCCGGCGGGTAAATCAGGGCTGCCACCCCGAAGCAAAAACCGTATCCGAAAACCAGGTCGAACCTCGATTCATTCTTGAACAGGTCGGCCAGGAATCCGATACCTAAAAGCATTAGATATGCTGCCAGAAAAGCCGGGTGAAAGAGCAGCAAATAACCGGATGAACCGATCAGGAAAAGAAAAATATAGGCGATGGCAAAACTGCGGCGGCCCATGAGCAAATGCCTTAGGTCAATCCTGACCAGCATCAGGGCGCTGAAAATGGCAAGTAGCAGCGTGGGGGCCATCTGAACCCATAACGGAAGGGTTCCCAGCATCTGCCACCAGCCATAAAACAATCCTTCGGCCGGGAGGCAGAAATAACCGTTTCCATATATCTCTCCGGGAGCCATACGGGCCGGCAGGAACCAGCTTATGGAAAAGAACAGGATCCCTATGACAGGGATCATTAATTGCACCGTGAGGCTTGATGACCGGATAAACCTGAACATGCCCGGAAAATTATAGATCAAAACCTATATCATGCCTGTAATACATTCCTTCAAAGGAGACTCTGCCCGCTGCCTCGTATGACTTCCTGAGACCCTGCTTCCAGTCGCGGTTCAACGAGGTAAGGGCAACCACCCTGCCACCTCCCGTAACCAGCTTTCCGTCCGCCACCGATGTGCCGGAATGAAAAACGATGTCATTGCCGGCGTCGTCCAGCCCTGCAATGATCTTCCCTTTCTGGTATGGACCCGGATAACCTCCGGAAACCAGCATGACCGTTACAGCCGCTTCCTCCCGGATCAACAATTTTTTGTCCCCAAGGGTGCCCTCCCCCGCCGCAATCAGCAGTTCAAGGAGGTCTGACTGGATTCGCGGAATGACCACCTCTGCTTCCGGATCCCCCATCCTGACATTGTACTCGATCACAAAAGGATCGCCTCCGACATTCATCAGCCCGAAAAAAACAAATCCCCTGTATGGGATGCCTGATGCCTGCAGCCCTTTGATCGTCGGCTCAATGATCCGGATCCTCACCTTGTCCATGAATGTCTTATCCGCAAAGGGAACCGGAGAAACGGCTCCCATCCCGCCGGTGTTCAGCCCTGTGTCACCTTCACCGACCCGTTTGTAGTCCTTGGCCTCCGGCAGCAACACATAGGATTTACCGTCAGTCAGGATAAAGACAGACAATTCGATCCCCCTCAAGTACTCCTCAATCACAACTTTTTCACCTGCGGATCCGAATTTTCCGGTGAACATCTCTCCGACCTCACGGATGGCAGCATCCCGATCGTTCAGGATCACCACTCCCTTGCCGGCGGCCAGGCCGTCAGCTTTTACTACATACGGGGGATGCATCGACCGGATGATGGTTTCATGATCCGATGGCGTCGTAAGAGGCTGGATGGAGCGGTCAGCCCACACAGTATGGTAGGCTGCAGTAGGTATCCCGTTGGCCTGCATGAATTGCTTGGCAAAATCTTTCGATCCCTCCAGTCGGGCCCCTTTGCTGTCGGGTCCGACGATGGTGACCCAGTCAAGATCCTCCTGGTCGCGGAAAAAATCAACGATCCCTTTGACCAGGGGATCCTCGGGTCCCACGACGATCAACTGGACGTTTTCTTTACGGGCAAACTGTGCCAGGGCAGGAAAATTATCTGGGGGTATGGATACGTTCGTTCCGCAAAGAGCCGTCCCGGGATTCCCGGGAGCGATGTAAAGCTTCGTGAGCAATGGGCTTTGAGCGATTTTCCAGGCCAGGGCGTGCTCGCGGCCGCCCGATCCGATCAGCAGGACATTCATGCAGGTATCCGTTTAACAGTTATGATCGTTTTAAAAAACTATGGCAAATACGGCGTTAAAGGTACAAACTTAAAGCCCTGTTGCCTGCAGGCATCAAGCACCCGGGGCAAGACATACTCCAGGTTTTTCCGCGCTTTCCGGTTATCATGGAAAACAATGATGCTGCCGGGACGGATGGCCGAAAGCACATGGTCCAGGACTTTCTCCGGCCGAAGCTCCGGATCGTAGTCCATGCTCAGGATATCCCAAAGTACGACGTAAAAACGCGACGACAGGATCCTCCCGGCGAATGGCCTGATCCGGCCGTAAGGCGGCCGGAAAAGTTTCGAATCAATAAACCCGCCGGCCTGGTAAACATCCCTGACATACCTCCGGATACCCGTCCGGTAACCATCCAGATGCCTCATGGTATGATTGCCGGTGTCATGGCCTTCTTCCAGGATCCGTTGATAGAGGGCCGGATGGGATTGAACATTGTCCCCGGTGCAGAAAAAGGTTGCCCTGGCTTCCCTTTGCTTCAGTTCAGACAAGATCCATTCCGTATTACCCGGAACCGGTCCATCATCAAAAGTCAGGAAAAGGAGTTTTTCCTCCGTCGGTATCCTCCAGACCGTGCGTACCGATAGCTTGCGGAGCCACGCGGGTGGCTTGACAAACAGCGCTGTTTCAAGATGCTTGAGCACGTTCATGATCCGGCCTCCCTGAGTTTGCTGATCACCTGGTCAATGAAAGCCACTGTTTCCTCCTGTGCGTAAAAATCAGCCAGCCTGACCAGTTCAGCCAGGATGGCCAGGTTTTGTTCGGCTTCTGCATCCTGCAGGGCACCCACTTTATTCTCCAGACTGATAATGTAAGCCAGATCCTGCCTCAGGTCCTCCACGTAGCTCAATATCATTTCATTTCCCTTATCACAGGCACCGGCTTTATAATAGACCTCAACCAGGGCAGGGGTGTAAACATCATTTCGAAACCGGGGAGGAGACAGGATTTCACCCGCACGGTCGAGCACCATCAGGGCGGAATCCCTCTTGCCATCGGCAAGCAGCTGATCAGCCAGATCGGCAAATTGCTTGCGAAGCCTCAGGATCAGGGTTGTCCGGTAAGTGTTTGAGTCAATGAACACATCCGGGTTATCAATGTTCCCCCACCGAAAAGTGTTCATCAGCCGGTCAAACAGGATAGCGGTATTGATACCGGCAGTATAACCGGTTGCATCCCCGCTCGGAATGGGCACCAACCGGTAGGCAAAGCCTTCAAGCCTGAAATACTGCTGCAATCCCAGAATGTTCGAATGGGTTATCGAGGTGAAATAAACAGGCCTTTCCCAGTTGTTTTGAGCAATCAGGTCGAGGATCATCAGGTCATTTTTATAAAGGGCTCCGCGATGGATCTCCCAGTTCATCTGCGTGACGATCCGGCCGGCATCCTCGGGCGGTACCGTTCCGGTCGACAGGACTTTCTGCCTGTCGACGTCCAGGGTGATTTTTTTGGCCGGGACATAACTGAGTTTTGTGCCGTCTTCCAAGAGAAGCTTCGAATCGGGGTGATTGCTTCCAACAAAACGAATGATCTCGCGCAATTCCACCGGCTGGTCAACACGTTCATAAACAGGGATATAATCATTCCTACCCGGGCCATAATCCTCCCGTGAAAGGCTGAACGGCACCGGACCGGAATCATAGGCTTTCTTTTTCATCTGGTCTATGTACCAGTTGGAGGCCAGGTAAGGGATGCAGATGACACGGACATCCCTCCTGATCCCTTCGACTTCCTGTGCGTACCAGAGTGGAAAGGTGTCATTGTCCCCATTGGTGAACAGGATGGCACCGGGAGCGCAGGAATTCAAGTAATTATAAGCGAAATCCCTCGCAACGTAACGGTTCGAACGGTCATGATCGTCAAAATTTTGGGTGAGGAGCAGGATGGGAACGGCTACTGTAGCCAAACCCACAATTTCACCTATTCGTAATGCGTGACGCGTGACGCGTGATGATTTTGGATTCTGGATTCTGGATTCTGGATTTTGGACTAAATCCTTTTTCCCAAAATCCCATATCCGATATCCCATATCCAATATCCAATATACTCCGAGTCCTATCCAGATGGCAAATGCATAAAAGGACGCCGCGTAGGAATAGTCGCGCTCCCTGGGTTGGTTGGGATACTGGTTCAGGTAAACCACGATGGCAATGCCGGTAAAAACAAACAGGGTCAGCACGACCAGGAAATCTTTCCGGCTCCGGCGCCCCTGCCATACTGCTCCGGCTATTCCGAGAAGCAGGGGCAGGAAAAAATAGGTGTTCCTTGATTCCTGGTTTTTTGCCGCATCGGGAAGCTGTTTCTGCGGACCGAGCCTCCACGAATCGACAAATCCGATCCCGCTGATCCAGTTCCCATTCCGGATACCACCCTGCGATTCGGTATCATTTTGCCGGCCGGCGAAATTCCACATGAAATAACGGAAATACATATGACCCAGCTGGTATCCGAAAAAGAACCGCATATTTTCAAGAAAGGTGGGTTTGTTGACCGTGATGGTTTTTCCATCGGGGCCGGTGGTCCTGACCGGCCTGCCTTTCACGCCTCCCCACTCGTTGTAAATCGCGGCATGTTCCTGATCGTTGTTCCACATGCGAGGGAAAAAGGAATAAAGACTCTTGTCGTAGACCGGTTTCCAGGCATGGTCCACCACTTTGTACCGGCCGTCCGCTTTTCCGTAAACCGCTTTGCCGTGTTTCTGGCTCACCGGGGAGGCAACATAGTACGGGCCATACAGAAGAGGCCGCTGGCCGTACTGATCCCGGTTTAGGTAGGACAGCAAGCTGAAGACGTTGTCGGGCCGGCTTTGGTTCATCGGGGGATCGGCGGAGGCCCTGATGATTATCAAGACATAGGAGGAATACCCGATTAGCATGACAGCAAGGGACAAAAGAGCCGTGTTCCAGATCACCGATCCCCGGCGGTGCGACTCCCTGATGCCCCAAATCAAACCTGAAACGACCAGCAAGGCATATGCGATCAGCCCGATTCCGTAAGGCAAACCGAACAGGTTGATAAAGAAAAGCTCAAACCAGGAACCGAGCAAAACCACACCCGGGATCAGCAAATAGACTAAAAAACCAAGAATAAGCAAGGATCCCAGTAAAGCCTTAAGGATTCCTTTCCACGTGGGTCCGGGATTCTTATTAAAATACCAGATCAGGACAATCGCCGGGATGGCCAGCAGGTTCAGCAGATGAACCCCGATCGACAGACCCATGAGAAAAGCGATCAGGAGGATCCAGCGCATTGATCCCGCCTGTTCCGCCTCACGCTCCCACCGGAGGATCGCCCAGAAAACCACGGCCGTAAACAAAGAGCTCAAAGCATACACTTCCCCTTCCACCGCCGAGAACCAGAACGTATCCGTGAACGCATAGGCGAGGGAACCCACAAGGCCTGCCAGGATCGTGGTCAGGGGAACCGGGGTACGAGGGCATGGGGACTCAGGTATTTCGAACCGGTTGTTTTCCCCGGTGCCCCTGAACCCTTGAATCCTTGTGCTTTTTTCCAGAAGCATCACAATCGTCCAGTACAGAAACATGACCGTTGCAGCGCTGGCCAGAGCAGACATCAGGTTGATCATCAGGGCGATATGAGCGGCATCCGGGGCAAAAAGTGCAAAAAAACGACCCAGTAGAAGATACAGCGGAGCCCCGGGAGGATGGCCCACTTCGAGCCTGGCTGACGCGGCGATGAACTCCCCGCAATCCCACCAGGAAACCGAAGGCTCAAGGCTCAAGGCATAGGTAACAAAGGAAACCAGAAAAACAAAAATCGGAGGCAAATATCGCCGGAGAGCGGGTTTCATTTGGATGCAGAGGTTCGAATGTGAAACGAAAATACTCAAAAAGAATGTGGAATCGACCAGCAAATAAGCAATGGCCGGAGGGCAAGGAAGCTGTAAAAATTTTAACTTTAAAAGCCGTGTGGGAAGGCTTTAAAACAAAGCTGGAGGATATCACTACCGGTAAAGCATCCCCTTATATAAATAATAAACCTAAAATTCAACCCCTTATGAAAACCCTTGTTAAAGCAATGGTAGTCCTGGCCTGTCTGGCTGTTAATTTCCCTGTATCGGTAGCGCAGCTTCCGAAAGAAACAGAAGAACAGAAAATGGCCCGCATGAAATGGTGGACCGATGACCGCTTCGGGATGTTCATCCATTTCGGCCTTTACGCCGAGCCTGCCCGCGGCGAATGGGTGAAAAAGAGTGAACGGATCAATGAAGAAAAATACCAGCAGTATTTCGAGTTTTTCAATCCGGATCTTTACAATCCCCGCGAGTGGGCAAAAATGGCGAAAGATGCAGGCATGAAATATGCCGTCATGACCGCCAAGCATCACGAAGGGTTCTGCATGTACGACTCGAAATTCACGGATTACAAGTCGACCAACACCCCGATCAAAAGGGACCTGATCAGGGAATTCGTAGATGCTTTCCGGGCTGAAGGCCTTAAAGTGGGATTTTACTATTCCCTTCTCGACTGGCACCATCCGGATTACACAATCGACCGGGCCCATCCCCGGAGTTGCAAAACCAAGGCCGAGTATGACAGTGTCAACCGGAACAGGGATATGAATAAATACCGTTTGTATGTTAGAAACCAGGTTACCGAACTCCTGACCAATTATGGCAAGATTGATATTATCTGGCTTGATTATTCCTTCCCTACCGGCGAGTACGGAAAATCCCGAAAGGACTGGGATTCCGAGAACCTGCTTAAGATGGTAAGAGAACTTCAGCCCGGAATCATGGTTAATGACCGGCTGAACCTGGAGGACGTTGAAGGCGGATGGGATTTTAAAACCCCTGAACAGTATAAACCTGCCGAATGGGTTCAGGTGAACGGCAAACGCGTTCCCTGGGAAGCCTGCCAAACCTTTTCAGGCGTTTGGGGTTATGGACGCGATGAATCAACCTGGAAGGACAGCAGGCAGTTGATCGAGCTCCTGGCCGAAACGGTGAGCAAGGGTGGTAACCTTTTGCTGAATGTGGGACCTACGGGTCGTGGAACCATTGATTACAGGGCGCAGGAACGGTTAGCCGCCATGGGCCAATGGATGAAGGTGAACGGCCGTTCCATTTATCATTGCACCCAGGCTCCGGATGAGTTCAAGGCTCCGGCCAATTCCATCCTCACCTATAATCCGCAAGCTAAACGGCTCTATATCCATCTGCTGGCCTGGCCTTTGGATCATATAAGTCTCGAAGGATATGCAGGCAAGATCAAATATGCACAGTTCCTGCATGATGCTTCGGAAATCGCTGTATCCTACACAAAGAACACCACCTGGCTGGACGAAAAAGTAAAGGAAAACGAGACCATTTTACAACTGCCGGTCCTGCGGCCAAATGTTGAGATACCGGTTATCGAGCTCATACTGAAATAACCGCTGATCACGCTGCAGCAAAACAGTTTGAAACCACGATGTCGCTCCGCCGGACAGCCTCCGTGAACCCCGTTTCCTGGCAGGGCAAGGCCAGAGAACCTGCCCTGCAACTTCTTATTACTCGTGCTAAAGATGTACTTTTGAGCCATCAATAACCTAAAAACTTAAACCATGAAAAAGCTGTTATCATTCCTGCTGATAATGGGCCTCGCCATGCCGGTTGTCGGACAAGTGTCTCCATTCCTTGATTTTGGCAAGAGCGGCCTCGCACTTATGGCAGGCCCTGAAGTCGGGAACACCTTTTTCGGAGCTACCGCTAAAATCGGTGGCTCGATCAAAGGCATAATCGATCTGGAAGGTCAATTCTATTATGACATCTATGATCAGGAAGCCAATGATCTGCTAAACAAAAATGCCACCTCACCCAGCTTTATCGGCTCTGTCACATGGTGGTTCATACGCAAACAACCCATACCCATGGTGGATTTTAATGTGGGTTTGTTGGGGGTGGTTGATTACAGCACTTTTAAGGATTATGATTACGCCCAGGATAAATCTTACAAAGGTTACATGGGTGGACTGATCGGATTTGAAACACGGGTGAAGTTCAGGCTTACGGATAAACTCGCCCTTCTGCCGGGTTATGTTGTCGGATTTGATTTTGGAAATGACAAAGATATTGTCAACAACCAGAGTGTTTTGACTCCTTATGCGGGCGTGTTCAGCAACCTCGGTATTTCACTGGCGAGGAGTTGCAGAAGGGGTGACTCATTCGTGGTTTCCGTCAATCAATATTTTGACACCTACGAGTCCATCAACTATTACGACCTGACACTGGGATACATACTGCCAATTAAATAACTCTGTTGAAAAACCGCCTCCACTCTGTTCTACTGACCGGCCTCCTCTTCCTGGCCGCCTGTGGTCATGGCGGCCGGGAGCCTGAACCGGACACCGGGCTC
>Ga0208047_1000625_pt1 | contig 13163 bp, 14 predicted proteins | sample Kivu_220m_FD_184162 | JGI IMG/M metagenome (GOLD analysis project Ga0208047, IMG submission 184162) | Freshwater microbial communities from Lake Kivu, Western Province, Rwanda to study Microbial Dark Matter (Phase II) - Kivu_220m (SPAdes)... | ecosystem: Environmental > Aquatic > Freshwater >...
TGTATATAATGTAAAGAGATTCTACTTATGTCTGTATCCAATATAAAGAAAACTTTACTTGATAAGTGCCATCTAATAAAGTGTGGTGAGAGTGCTTATTACAGGGCTATTAAGCTGAACGCCAGGGATTAGAAACATTCTGGAAAAATAGAGCTATGTTTCTACAGTAGTCGTTGAAGAAATTTTTTTTAAAATTATTTTTTAGGAAATTTTTCAATAAACTTGTGTGTATTAACAAATTTGGATGCTTCTATAACTTTTTCAAAAGGTATATTGTTATTTCCTAAGAAAGAACGGGGGCTTATCATCAATACACTAAAAGCAAATCTTTTGCCTGCAACTTTTACCATCTCATAAACATACATAGCACACTCGTATGTTGGTTTGTCTATATGCTCATAAATATCGTTGCATCTTTGCCTTGAATTCTCGTAAGCAAGTCTTATGCATCAATATATGTTGCAGATGTGCTGGAACATCAAGTAGTGCAATAGGGGCTGAGTTGACAATATCAAGTGCATTACCACGTTTTGTAAAATTAAATAAAGAAGAACTTGGGCTGTTAGGAAATTTAACAGGTTACTCTGATAAAAAAGACGATATTAATTTTTGCAGGAGGCTTATTAATGAATACGATATAAAGCTGGTATGTCTTACCATGGGAGAAGATGGAAGCCTTCTTATAGATTAAAGTGATTATTACGATCACCATGGTTATAAAGTTTCTGTTGCTGATACAGTAGGTGCAGGAGACGCTTTTACAGCAGCAGTGGTAATTAAATATCTTGATGACAGGACACTTGAAGAAATGAGTAATTCAGCTAATAGATTAGGATCATGGGTATCCTCACAAATTGGACCCACTCTGGTACTGGATGAAGAGATAAAAAAACTTTTTTATAAATAAAATTGGATAGATTCGAACTATCTTCTACGGTTATCATAGGTAAGGATTTTACCTTTAATCTTATAATTTATCAATTTAAAGACCAGAGCGTTATGAAGTGATATATATATTGCTGAGATTGACAATGCGGTAATATAAAACCGTTCAATCGTCCTGAAGGCTCTGGATTTATATGAAGAGAAAAATATTGATTTTATAGATGCATACCTGGCTAGCCATTCGGTAAAAAATAACTGTGATACAGTATTTACATTTGACAAAGACTTTAGAAAAATAGATTTTATAAAGAAAATCATTCCTTAAAATTATTTTTATTCAGCTTTTTTAAGAGAAACAAAATATTCCTTTTGAGATTTTATCTAGCTTCTAATATAATTCCTTCTACTGGGAAATAACAGGCAGGCGGGTTTTATTAAAATAAATATATTAATAGAATAAGGTCATAAGATAAAATGAGCACGAATACCGGAACTAAAAAAATAGATATATTGATGATAGATAATTATGACTCCTTTACTTTTAATCTGGTGCAATATCTGGGCATTCTGGGTGAGAATATAAAGGTCAGGAGAAATGATAAGATAAGTCTGGATGAAATTAAAAAGATGGCGCCATCCAGGATAGTTATTTCACCTGGTCCGGGAAGACCTGTTGATGCAGGCATGTCAAAAGATATAATCAGGCATTTTTATAAGGAGATACCCATACTGGGAGTCTGTCTGGGACATCAGTGCATCGGGGAAGTATTTGGTGCAGAAGTAATTAATTCAGGAGTGGTAATCCATGGAAAGACATCTATGATTTATCATGATGGAAAGAGTATTTTTACCGGCGTTGAAAATCCTTTTGAAGCTGCAAGATATCATTCTCTTATTTTAAAAAAAGACACCATCCCTTCTTCACTTGAAGTAACTGCTCATACTGAAGATGGCATTATAATGGGAGTAAGGCATAAAAACTATAAGTTGGAAGGAATACAATTTCATCCTGAATCATTCCTGACTCCAGTCGGGTTAAAAATACTTAAAAATTTCATTGATCTATGAAAATCCTTTCGACAATTTCAGCCATTAATCTAAAAACACCACCTCAGGATGCAGCCTATATTTTAAAGGATAGTAATTACTTATGTTTTCTGGACAGCAGTCTATCTCCGCATAAATATTCCAGGTTCTCTTATATCGGCTGGGATCCAAAATTTGTTATAAAGAGCAGCGGCTATAAAAATGAGTTTACCGGTAACGCCAGAGATATCAGGTATTATTCCTATCAGCATCCTTTATCTTTTCTCAAACAAAACATTAAAGATTATACCTGCAGTCCTCCCGGCAGTGAAATAAAGAATGTTAGAATGGTCTATATAGATAAGGGCAGGATTGGGAAAATAACCAGGGAACTTGAAGAAAAACTCCCTGATTTTAAGGGTGGTTTTGCCGGGTATTTCTCTTATGATCTGAAAAACTATATTGAAGAACTTCCTCAGAATGCTTCCGATGATGTTAATCTTCCCATATTTTATCTTGCTTATTATGATAGATTGCTTGCATATAGCCACCAGGACAGCAGGTGGTATTTTATCAGGAATTTTTTAACCGGTGAAAAGAAAGAGGAAAATAAAAGTGCCTGTGAGACTACTTTCCTGGAAGATGATTATATGGATTCCGATATAAGGGATAGGGATTTAATTAGGAAAGTCAATCTGGAAGTAGAGGGTGTTGTTAGTAGCTTAGAAGGTTTAAATGATATAAAAAGGGATATTATTGAGAAATATTACAAAAAAAATATTTCAAATATAAAACTCCGCTCAAATCTTACAAGGCGGAATTATATCAAAAAGGTACTGGAAACCAAAGAATATATTCATAACGGCGATATTTATCAGGTAAATTTCAGTCAGAGATTTGAAGCGGATCTGCCTGTAGAACCGATGGACTTATATTATATATTAAGAGAAAAAAATGCTGCTCCATTTTCTGCTTTTATGGGATTTCCTGAGCTTAGCATAGGCAGTTCTTCACCGGAAAGATTTTTATTTTTAAAAAATAATATTATAGAGACCAGGCCAATAAAAGGAACCCGACCCAGGGGGATAGATTCTGACAGTGATAACAAAAATATGACGGAACTAAAAGACAGCATTAAAGATAGAGCGGAACTGAATATGATTGTTGACCTGGAGCGTAATGATCTGGGGAAATTCTGTTACTACGGCACAGTTAGAGTTTACGAGCACGCAGTTGTAGAAAAATATGCGAGGGTTTTTCATTCTGTCTCAACGGTAATTGGCAGAGTAAAGAAAGGTACCGATATTTCAGGTATAATAAAGGCTGCGTTTCCAGGCGGCTCAATAACAGGCGCGCCCAAAATAAGGGCAATGGAAATTATTGATGAGCTTGAACCAACAGTCAGGAGTGTTTATACAGGTTCAGCTGGTTATATTGGAATTGATAGTACTATGGATTTAAATATTGTAATCAGAACATTTGTTATAAAGGGAAATAAGTTTTATTATAATGTAGGCGGAGGAATTGTAGAAGATTCGGTACCTGAAGATGAGTATAATGAAACTCTGGATAAAGGAATCGCCCTAAAGGAAACCTTAAAATTTTTTAATGCAAAGAATCTAAGGAAACTACTATAAAATTTATCTGGCAGGCTACTCGTATGTTTAAATATATTTTCGTAAGTGGGAAGCTGGTTATAGAAAGTAAGGCTAAAGTATCGGTTAGAGACAGAGGATTTTTATATGGTGATGGTTTATTTGAAACCTTGAGAAGCTATGGAGGCTATACATTTATGCTTGATGCCCATCTTGAGAGACTGTTTTTTTCACTTAAGGTTTTAAAGTATAATCTTCCTTTTGATAAAGAATATATAAAAGATGCTCTGAGAAGAACTATTGATAAAAACAATCTTCAAAAGAGAGATGCCTATATAAAAATAATTGTAACCAGAGGTATCCACAGCGGTGAGCTCCATTTTAACGGGGGGTATAAGCCTAATCTCGTAATAATTGCTGACAGTCTTACACCTTACCCCGAAGTTGATTATACTAAAGGAATAAATATTACCACTTCTTCAATAAGAAGACCGGTGATAGGCAGCCCCCTTTATTGTCACAAGCTTCTGAATTATTTTGAAAATATTTTCGCAAAAAATGAAGCTTATTATAATAAGGCCCAGGAGGCGGTTTTCTTAACCAGGGATCATCTGGTTCTGGAAGGTGCATCAAGTAATATTTTTTTTGTAAAGAGAAACATAGTTTATACTCCACCGCTTACCCAGAATATCTTACCAGGAATAACCAGAGAAGTGGTTATAAGGATATGTAAGGAAACCGGGATAAAAGTAAAGCAAAAAAAGGTTCACTACCGCGATATTATAAATGCAGATGAAATATTTAAAACCAGTTCTATTGCCGGGATTGTGCCGGTAAAGAAAGTGGACAGGTTTGTGGTAGCTAGAAAAGTTCCAGGTAATATTACCTTAAAGCTTATGAAGTTATACGGAGATAAAGTTGAGTATTTGAAATCAAGGGGAATTTCTTGTTAAAATAAATATGTTTCCTTATCTTTTAAATAATTTGGAATCATCAAATTGATTACAAAGATAGATAAGGATAATCATGAGATACAGAACTTTAGGAAAAACAGGTTTTAAAGTTTCTGAAAAAATAATTTTACTTAAGAAAAACATAGTGCTAATATAAAAAGGTTTCTAATTAAATATTAAAAATTAGTATTGAATTACAATGGTTACAAAAAAAATCTCTGGGAATCAGATTCCAGGAGAAGGGGGTAATAAACAGTGAAGCAATTCACGAGCCTTATGGACCTTATAGAAAAAAGAAAAAGTATCAGGTCTTATAAACCCCAGGATGTGGAAGAGGAAAAATTAAATTATATTCTGCAAGCATTCAGAAAAGCTCCATCAGCTAAAAATCTTCAGCCATGGAAATTGATTGTAGTAAAAGATAAGAAAAAAATAAGTGACCTGTCTATAGCATGCAATAATCAAACTTTCATATCAGAGGCACCAGTACTGATTGTGGCCTGTGCTAAAGAGGATGAGGCTTATGGAGTTATGGGGGGTTATATGAATAGTTATCCTGTAGATATAGCACTGGCTCTAGAGCATTTAATCCTGGCTGCAACTGAAAAGGGATTGGGTACCTGCTGGATTGGAGCATTCAAGGAAAAATTAGTAAAGGATCTCCTTGATGTCCCGGATAATGTAAGAGTGGTGGCTATAACCCCGGTAGGATATCCGGCCATAGAAGGTAGAACCAGAGGAAGAAAACCCATTTCTGAAATAGTCTGCTATGATAAGTATATAGACTGATAAAAAAGCTAGACTAATGAAAAGCTTATATGCAAAAATTTTATGGAAATAATTATAACTCATCTAAGTTCTGACTTTGATTCTTTTGCCGGAATGGTAGCGGCGAAGAGAATATATCCACAGGCTCAAATTGTATTACCTACTGCTATAAATCAAAACGTAAGAAAATTTATTACTCTTTATGAAGACGAGCTTCCGCCACTTATGGATCCAAAGGGAATTGATTTTTCAAGAGTAAAAAGAGTTATTATAATAGATACTAAAATTGCTTCAAGACTTGGCCCGGCAAAAGAAGCATTAAATAATAAAAATGTTGAAGTTGTAATCTATGATCATCATCATAGATCATCTGAAGATATGAAAGCAACTTATGATTATTCCAGGGAAGTTGGAGCTACTACAACGATTCTTGTAAATATCATAAAAAGAAAAAAAATCTCTATTTCTCCGCTTGATGCTACCTTGTTTACCCTTGGAATTTATGAGGACACAGGCTCATTTACTTATCCCGGTACCACCCCTAAGGATCTGGAGGCAGCCTCTTTTCTTATGAAGAAAGAATCTAACCTGTTTGTGATGTTAAAATTTTTAAATCTTTCCCTTTCTGAAGAACAGCACAAGCTTTTGGAAAAGCTGATAATGAACTACAAAAAGATAAAGATTAGTGAAACAGAAATCTTGCTTTCCAGCGCGGAGATGCCGAAATTTATTGAAGGTTTATCCGTACTTACAAGGAAGCTCTCCCAGATTGAAGATGTAAGTATAGCAATATGCTGGGCTAAAATGAAGGAGAAAGTATATCTGGTTGGCAGAAGTGATGATAAAGATGTGGATGTATCTGAAATACTTAAAATTGTTGGAGGCGGGGGTCATCCCCAGGCAGCTTCTGCTGTGATAAGCGATATGAGTTTCGAGGATATAGAAAGCAAGTTGCTTTATTCTCTCAAGAAAAATATAAGAAAACCAATACTGGCAAAAGATGTAATGTCTTACCCTGTAAAGGTAGTAAAGGAAAATGTAAGCATATCCGAGGTTGATGAAATTTTAAAAAAATATGGTCATTCAGGGATACCTATTGTAGATAAAGATGATAATCTTGTGGGAATAATAACCAGAAAAGATATAGATAAGGCCATTGGGCACGGCTTATCTCACGCTCCGGTAAAAGGTTTCCGCTCACACAGCATTGTTAGAGCCGGTCCCAATACCAGTATTGGCGAAATACAGGATCTAATGATAGAAAATGGTATTGGCAGAATACCTATTACAGACAAGAAAAAAATTATAGGTATAGTTACCAGAAAAGATATATTAAGATTTCTGCATGGCCGCAGTTATGAAAATTTACTAGGGCTTTTCCCGGGTAAAGTAAAAAAAATATTGAAGGCCATTTCCAGTGTTGCAAGGGTTTTAAAATATAATACCTATCTTGTGGGAGGGATAGTAAGGGATACACTGCTCAGGATACCGAATTTTGATATAGATATTGTGGTGGAGGGCGATGGGATAAGATTTGGCAGGGAACTTTCCAAAAGATTTAACTCAAGGTTTGAATCCCATCAAAAATTTGGAACTTCTATTCTTGTACTTGATGACGGGCAGCATATAGATATAGCCACAGCAAGAGTAGAGTATTATAAAAGTCCGGCAGCTCTTCCAACTGTGGAATTGGGAAATATAAAACAGGACCTTTCCAGAAGGGATTTTACTATAAATGCTATGGCCATATCTTTAAGCAAGAAAAATCTTGGTGAAATTCTCGATTTCTTTGGCGGCAGAGAAGATTTAAAAAATAAAAATATTAAAGTTCTGCATAAGATGAGTTTTATAGAGGATCCCACCAGGATTTTCAGGGCGGTGAGGTTTGAGAAGAGGCTTGGGTTTAAAATGGATGGCCAGACTGAAGAATTAGCCAGGACCACCATAGATATGAATATAGTTTCAAGGCTGAATGGAGTAAGGATAAGAGATGAGCTTATTTACATTTTTAATGAGAAGAACCCACTTGAAGCAATCAGGAGACTGGATGAATTAGGTGCATTAAAGAAGATTGGAATAAAAGTGAAAGCAGATACAGAATTTATAAAGCAGGTAAAGAAGATTTTAAAATATTACGGGGAGCTAAAAGATTTTTATAAGAAAAATGGTGAAGAAATAAAAAAATGGAGACTGCTTTTCATTATTTTACTGCGAGGAATTAAACCTGGTGAAATTAAAAGATGGTGCTTTGAGATGAAGGTCAGGAAAAAGGACATGAATGTTCTGCTTGAGGCGTACAGCAAGTGGGGTAAGATTAAAAAGAACCTTAAGATTGACGTCAGGAAAAATTCTGCTCTTTATTATGCAGTAAAAGAAATTCCACCCGAACTTCAGGTTATTGCATGCGGCTGGGGGGATGCATACTACAAGAATATTAAGAAATATCTCACAAGTCTTCGTGACCTGCATCTCGAGATCAGCGGAGAGACATTAAAGGAAATGGGTTACAGACCATCAGAGAAATTTAGAGATGTTCTTGGAAAGCTTTTTGAAATGAAGCTGGATGGCAAAATCTCCAGCAGGGAGGATGAAATCTATCACCTGAAAAAGTTAATGAAGGTTCTGGGTTAGATATACCTGTTCCTGTGATTCATAAAACATTCTTTCAGTATCTAAAAGTATAAAGCAGGGGTTCTAATTATTAAATAGTGCTATCTTGTCTGAGTTTTAAGTTTAATTCAACCTAAAATGTTATCGAGAATTATAATATCAAGCCCTATTTTTTTTGCTTTCAAGAAATCATAGTCATTTGTTATCAAAAATCTCGCCTTTGTTATAATAGCAGTAGCAATTATAATTGAATCTGCGAGTCCAAGATTTGTATCCAAACGAAATTGAGCAGTAGTTTCGGAGAATTCAAGTTTAAAATCAATTATATTAATGAATGGGTTATTGTAAAAGAGATTTTTAAATGTATTTTGAGATGCAGGATTATTTTGCCTTAGTATTCCAACAAGAACTTCTGTAAAACTTATAGTGCTTAAAAAAAGTTTTGAACTTTTTAACCCGGCGTTATTCATTATCTCAGAAGTGATATCAGAATATGGCTTAATATCTTCAAGGTGATATATTAGAAAAGATGTATCTATAAATACAGTGTTTGCCGGGTTGATCTCACGCAGCAATTTTAGTAATTTCTGTTCCAACTTTCTCTTTCTTTCCTTATATATTCATCTACTTCCTTCCTGGTTCTGCCCCAGGTACCTTTAAGCATTCCTCTGGTGATGCTACCCATTTTATTGGCAGGAATTAACAATATTTTATTATTATCTAAATAAATTGATAGAATTGAATTTTCACTAAGTTTTAAATTTTTACGGATATATTCAGGAATAACTATTTGGCCCTTTTTTCCTATTCTTACTGAATTAATTAATTTCATACTTAATCACCAATAGTATGATAATATATTTTTAGTATGAAATCAAATAATTTTATAAGAATTTTATGAAATTTAATCGTTTCAATCCACGCACCCTCGCGGGGTGCGACTGTCACTTATTAATTTCCCTTAATATAGGGAATTAAAATGCTGTTTTTGCGAAATATAGTATATTTCACTCAATTTCAAATGATATTTAATTTTCAAAGAACAAAAAACCTTATTATTCCTAATAAATCTTAACTTTGCGAACATTCCAGTGTTTTATAAATCACTTCTGGTTCGCATCTTTATATTTCAGTATAAAATAATAGGTAAAACGATTAACGGACCTTCCAAATCTATGATTTCTTTAGCGCCTAGATGTTCTACACGACGCTTCCAATTAGAGCCAAGAAAATAGAACCTAAGACTATCTTTTTCAGGGTCAATCTCGTCAGTCAGCTTTTTACGTAATTGTGCCCACTGTGTTGGATCTACAATACATTCAAAAACAGATATACTTGGTATAATCCCGAAAATTAAGTTAGGCAAACAAAAAGGTAAAGACATTATTTCTGTTGAAGTTGAACATTCTTATGCTCCAATTTCTTATCATGGAAAATTTTATATCAGAAGTGGAAGTACTACACAGGAATTAAAAGGTAGAGAATTAACAAGGTTTTTAATCTCAAAATCTGGGAAAAGGTGGGACGAGTATGTTGAAGAACGGGCAACTATTAAAGATATTAATTTTGAAACAATAGATAAATTTAAACAGATGTCAGTTAAAAGACTTCCACTGATTAGAGATGAAAATGACTATGTAAAAATCCTACAAAAATTGAATCTGCTTGAGAATGGAAAATTGACAAGAGCAGGCATTTTGCTTTTTGGAAAAAATCCAAAGAGATACTGGACAAGTGCTTATATCAAAGTAGGTAAATTTCTTACTAATACTGATATTATAAGTTCTGATGATGTCGAAGGTAATCTATTTGAACAAGTTGAGAAAACAATTGAATTATTAAGAACAAAATATCTTATCTCAAAGATAAGGTTTGAAGGAATTTATAGAAAAGAAGAACTGGAATATCCAGAGGAAGCATTAAGAGAAGCAATAATAAATGCTGTAATTCACAGGGATTACATTGGAGCCCACACTCAATTGAAAGTTTATACTGATAAAATAATTTTATGGAATGATGGAAGTTTACCTAATGAAATTAAAATAGAAGACTTAAAGAAAGATCACCATTCTAAACCAAGAAATGAACTGTTAGCAGATGTATTCTTTAAAGCCGGATTGATAGAGGCATGGGGTAGAGGAACAATTAAAATAACAGATGAATGTAAGGATGCAGGACTTCCGGAGCCGGAGTTTAAAGAAGAGTTTGGCGGTTTTGCAGTTTATTTTTATAAAGATATTTACGCAGATAATATACTACGAAAACTTGGTCTGAATAACAGACAGCTGGAGGCAGTTAAATATATAAAAGAGCGAGGAGACATAAATTTATAATAGTAGCCAGAAAACTCAACAGTCTTTAGCCCAAAGGTAGTTCACCCACTTGAGTTATTGATTATTAAGTAATTGAAAATTTAAATAAAATATTTAAAAAATTGACAAATCTATTAATTAAAATAATCCTATTTAAAATATTTCACTTCTTCTAAATCCTTGAAATCAGCATCCTGAGTCCATACCACAGCATTATGAATCCTGGCAGTTGAATATATTAAACTATCCGCCATCGGTATCTTTAGTTCACAACTAAGCTTTGCTGCCATAATTGCAATTGAAGAAGTTATATTTACTACTTTTGCTTGTTGCATTAATGCTACCGCCTGTAGTGCAGAATTTTCATTTCTTTCTAGAAGTATCTTTTTATAGACCTCATAAAGATTAATAGTTGATACAATAAGTTCCTCTGTATTTTCAATCGCTTGAACAAAGAACTTTGCATTTTTACCATCTGCAAAATATTCCAGCCACCCTGATGAATCTACCAGGTTCAATATCTATCTCCTTCCCTGTCAACATCAGTATTCATGTCTTTAAGAAAACCACGGGCATCTTTTATATCCTTTAAAATAATATATTCTATCCTGTCGCCTAATTGAATAACTTGTAATTTCTGGCCAGGCTTAAGATTTAATTTCTTGCGTATTTCTTTTGGAATTACTACCTGAAATTTTGGGGAAACAGTTATTGTTGTCATTTTACTTCTCCTATTTAATTTTACAAATATTATATCGATAAATATTTAATATGTCAATATTTTATCGATATTATTTACGTAAAATAATACTATAAATTCAATCCTGCTAAACGTTTATGGTAATCTATTTATCCTTGCAAATAATTTGGCTCCCCGGGTAGGACTCGAATCTTCAAAGATATTAAATTCACAAGAGCCTGCTTTTTGTGTATACAAGTATAAAGCAGGTATTTATTCAGATTTTAGCATTATAAATATAGAAAATAAGGGATTTAGAGTAAAAAGTCAGTAACATCAGTCCAACTGATGTAATAGATGCCATTATTATATATCTTGCAAGGTTTTCCATTGACTCATTAAAATGAGGATATATTCTGGCTCCACCATATACATTAAATCCAGAGTGATGCCATGATGAGAAATTAATTCTATTGTTTTTTCTATTAAAAGTCTCTTTTTCTTTGGTATGGAGAGTAACTTGTGTCTGAACAGTGGCTAAAGCTCTTCTGTATTTATGTTAATAGGCAATGCGAAAAAAATTCCATTTTGGCAAAAACATCCATCAGATACGAGTATATGTAAATGGGGATTAAAGCCTAAAAAATTTCCAAATATCTGTAATTGAACAATTTGACTTTTCGTTCAATCGGAACCGAGTTCTAATATTACTCAGAGATGAAGTGAGGGTTCGAACTTGTTGCTATCTCTATTAGTTCTGAATTTTCTCCGCCAGAAAGAGCGATAATAAAGATTCAGCACCCAGAATGACATCAAATAACGGTGTTTAACTCCCAATCTCCTCCAAATAGAGGGTAGACTATAGAACTCGCGCCAAACCCAGTCACGCCCCTTTTGCAGAATCTCCCGTGACATTAGCTTTGGCTCAAATACAATGCTAGACTCATACTGCGACCAATCTTTGGTGATTATTCGTCCAGCCTTATCCAAAGATTCACATAGGGCGGTGCCCGGATACGGCACGGGCCAAGCAAATTGAGCACTCTCTAGCCGCATTTTCTGGGCAAAGCGGACGGTGCGTCCGAAAACATCTTCATCGTCTTCGTCTAAGCCAAGGACAAAGAAGCCGTGAATGGCGATGCCGTGGGAGTGGATCTTTCTGATCACCATTTCGTATTCGTCTACCACATTAATTCTCTTGCCCATCGCCGTTAGATTGGCCGGGGACAATGTCTCAAAACCGATGAGTAGAGCCATGCAGCCGCTAGCGGCTGCCAGTTTTAGTAATTCGTCATCTCTCGCTATGGTGACAGAGGCTTGTGCAATCCACTTGAGTTTGTAGGGAATAAGGGCGCGAAAGAGCTCTTTAGCGAACTTGTGGTTGCCGACGATATTATCATCAACGAAGCAGATGAGTTTCTTATGGTTCAATGTTTCAATCTCCTTGAGAATTTCTTCTACCGAGCGGCAGCGATAAGTATGGCCGAAGAATGAAGTAACTGAGCAGAAGGAGCAGGCATAGGGGCAGCCTCTAGTGGTTGAGATCGTGTTCTGGAAGTAATACGCTCCATCGGCGAACAAGTCTCGCCGGGGGATAGGCAAGTTGAGTAAGCTGGGCTGCTCACGTTGGCTGTACATCCTTTGTAGTTTGTTTGCCTTAAAATCCTCGATCACATTTGCCCAAATTCCTTCGGCTTCCCCGATTACTACGGCATCGGCGTGCTGACTTGCCTCTTTGGGTAGAGCGCTAGTGTGGCTACCCCCTAAAATAACCTTCACTCCTATTGCTCTGAAGGTATCGGCGATCTCGTAGGCGCGTTTCGCCGTAATAGTTAGTGCTGTGATTCCCACTAAGTCGGTTTCCTTTTGGAAATCAATAACTGTGACATTCTCATCAGTTAAGGAGACTTCGATCTCTGGCGGGGTTAGGGCGGCAACCATTGCTAGACCCAGGTGTAGGCACGGTGCCTTCTTCCGCCTTAGGAGATTTTCTTGCGTAGCCGGGACAATTAGATCTAGTTTCATGAGAGACCCTCCTTTTGAGGTAGTATGTGGAATTATATAGCAGGTCAACCTTTTGTTGCAATAGAGAACTTAGCAACAGGTTGCTTTCCAAAGTTAGTTTTTTAGACCACCTGAAAAATAACTTATAAGAACTCTCGTATTTTAGTATCTGCAAGTATAAAGCAGGTATTTGCCTGTATTTTAGCATTATAAATATAAAAAAGTGGATTTAGAAATACCGCTCATTTGAAATTAGTAAATGAACATAAATTTAAAACCAATGGGTATTTTTAATGATAGTTTTATAATAATACAGGAGGAGGTTACAATG
>Ga0208047_1000628_pt1 | contig 13142 bp, 12 predicted proteins | sample Kivu_220m_FD_184162 | JGI IMG/M metagenome (GOLD analysis project Ga0208047, IMG submission 184162) | Freshwater microbial communities from Lake Kivu, Western Province, Rwanda to study Microbial Dark Matter (Phase II) - Kivu_220m (SPAdes)... | ecosystem: Environmental > Aquatic > Freshwater >...
ACATTGACCTGGTATGGGGCGCAGTTCTTACAAGATTTATTTCACTGGCATCATATCAGGTTAAAGACAGGTTCCTTTCAGTTGGAAGGGTGCAGTCCCCGACACTTACCCTTATTGTAGACAGGGAAATGGAAATACAATCATTTGTACCTGAGCCTTATTGGGTAATAAATGTAAAACTAAAAACTTCTGCCGGAGAAGTATTTGAGGCAACTCATAAAAAGAAAAGATTTACCCATAAAGATGAGGCCTCCAAAGCATTTGGAAAACTGGACGGCACTGCCAGAGTAAAAGAAATAAAGGAAACAATAAAGAAAGTGGCTCCGCCTGCGCCGTTTAATACAACGGGGCTCATAGTAGCAGCAAATTCCATTGGGTTTACTGCAGCAAAAACAATAAATACTGCAGAAAACCTTTACATGAACGGTTTTATCAGCTATCCAAGGACAGACAATACAGTCTATCCCCATGGCATTAATTTAAAAGAAGCCGCAGAAATGCTTGGAAAGGTGGGCGACTTTGCAGCAGCAAGCAGGGAAATACTTGCCCAGGATAAAATAACTGCCTCCAGGGGCAATAAAAAAACAACGGACCATCCGCCTATCTACCCCACTTCAGCCGTTGACAGGAAATCCCTTGGCGAGGATGAATGGAAACTATATGAACTGGTCTCCCGAAGATTTATTGCTACACTGCTGCCGGCAGCAGAAATGAAAAGCATTGCTGCATCGATAGATATTGGCGGGGAAGATTTTGTGGCAAACGGGTCAAACATGCTGAAGGCAAACTGGACGGCGCATTATCCTTATTACAAACATGAGGATGTATATATACCACACTTAAAAGAGGGCCAGGAACTTGAAGTCGTATCAAAGGAGCTGCTGGATAAACAGACCAAACCACCGGCAAGATATACCCAGGGAAAACTTGTTGAAAAGATGGAAGAGCTTGGCCTTGGCACAAAAGCCACAAGGCACACTATAATCCAGAACCTGATAACCAGGGGATATATAAGGGGCAATCCTCTTGTACCGTCTGAGAAGGCAGTTGCAGTAATAAATGTCCTGAAAAAACATGCAGAGAAAATATCCACTCCGGATATGACATCAGAGCTTGAAATGGATATGGACGGGATAGCAAGGGGAGATGAGACAAAAGAGGAAGTCATCGAGAAATCCAAGAGCATGCTGAAAGGTGTGATGGTAAACCTTAAAAATGACAAAAAGGAGATAGCCCAGGAAATAAAAAAAGCAGTAAAGGAAGACTTTATTGTCGGCAAGTGTGTCGAAGAGGGCTGTGAGGGTAATCTTATAATCAGGACCTCAAGAAAGACAAAAAAAAGGTTTATAGGCTGCAGCGCTTATCCTGCGTGTACAAGGACATTCTCGCTTCCGCAATTGGGTCTTGCGGTCACAACAAAGGATCTGTGCAAACACTGCAATTACCCTGTTGTCAGGATAATTACAAAGGGAAGAAAACCCTGGGATTTATGCATAAACAGTGAGTGTCCGGGTAAAAATGAGAAAAATAAAGACAGCGCTTATAAAAAAAGCAGTAAAAAAACTGCTGATTGATGCAAGCTTTTCACTTCCTGCTGATATTATCGAAGCCGTAAAAAAAGCCGGCACAAAAGAGGACGATAAAATGGCTTTGATGATACTTCAGTTAATACTTGAGAATGCCCAGGTTGCAAAAAAGGAAAAGCTTCCGCTGTGCCAGGATTGCGGAAACACATATATTGATTTTGAAATCGGCCCTAACATATGCATTGAAGCAGGCGGGGACCGAAATGAACCGGAATTTTTAGGCAGTGCAATCAATGAAGCAGTAGCAGAAGTTTACAAAGACTGCTACCTCCGCACATCAATATTGTCTGACCCTCTTTTTGACAGGAAAAATACAGGCAACAATACGCCTGCTCTTATAAGTTGCCGCCATAGTGAAATGCCGGGGCTTAAAATTTCTGTTTTTATAAAAGGCGGCGGGAGTGAAAACTGCTCGTGGCTTTTTATGTTAAATCCCGGAGCAGATAAGGATATTATAAAAAGCAAAGTAATCGAACTTCTAAAAGAAAATGCCACAAAGGCATGCCCGCCGGTAATTATAGGCATCGGAATAGGCGAAGGTGCCGCAGGCGCTGTTGCGCTTGCAAAAAAGGCGGCTTTTCGGCCGCTTGATGTGCCAAATCCTGACATGCGCTACAGGAAGCTCGAAGATGAAATACTTGCAGAGGCAAACCAAACAGGAATCGGCCCCCAGGGGCTTGGCGGAAAGACAACGGCACTTGGATGCAATATAGAATTTGCCCCATGCCATATGGCAACGCTTCCAGCAGCAGTATTTTTTGGCTGCCATTCAACCAGGCGCGCCTCAACCATTCTATGATTTAACTAGCTTGTCGAAGCATTGGTTGCACTTCATGAAGATGAGATAAATGTCATGGTCTGCTTTAAACGAAAATGGCTGAGTTATAAAAACTAAAGGAACTATATTATAATAGTAAATTGATTGAATACAAAAACTAAATTTTAAATCAGAGGCAATTTTATTTAATCATTATTTGTAAAAGAAAATTTTTAAAAAAACTCTAAAGATCATATTAGTAGAAAGGTTAAAATGAAATATTTAAATCTTGGAAGAACCGGGTTAAAGGTCAGCAGGTTGTGTTTGGGTACAATGAATTTCGGCTCTTACACAAATGAACAAGACAGTTATGAAATAATGGATAAAGCTCTGGAACTGGGCATAAATTTTTTTGATACTGCAAATGTCTACGGCAATATAAATAATAAGGGTACAGGTGTCGGAGAAACTGAAAATATTATTGGCAGATGGTTATTAAAAGGGAACAACCGAAGGGAAAAAATAGTATTAGCCACCAAGGTATTTGCAAAAATGGGTGAAGGTCCGAATGATAAGGGTTTGTCAGCCTACAATATAAGGAAATCCTGTAATGACAGTTTAATGCGCCTTAAAACAGATCATATAGATCTTTATCAGATGCACCATATAGATAATGAAACACCTTTGGATGAAATATGGCAGGCAATGGAGCAATTGGTTAGGGAAGGGAAGATTATTTATGTTGGAAGCAGTAATTTTGCTGCATGGAATATAGCTCAGGCACAATGCATTGCTTCAAACAGGCACTTTATGGGCCTTGTTTCGGAACAAAGTCTATATAATTTGTGTGATAGGATGATTGAGCTGGAAGTGGTACCTGCCTGCAGGGAATATGGTATTGGAATAATACCATGGAGTCCATTAAAAGAAGGCCTTCTTGGAGGAATATTACAAAAAAATGATAAGCAAAGGTCATCTGTAGAAAGGATAAATAAATTAAGTGAAAAATTTATTAGCCAGTTAAAATCTTATGAATCATTCTGCAGGGAAATAGGTGAAAAACCTGCCAATGTGGCTTTGGCATGGCTTTTGAATAATCCTGTTGTAACAAGTCCCATTATTGGTCCAAGAACAATAGAGCAGCTTACGGATAGTTTACAAAGCCTGGAAATAAACCTTACTGAAGATAGTTTAAAAAAATTAGATGAAATATGGCCCGGTCCTGGCGGAGAAGCACCCAAAGCTTATGCCTGGTAGGTCATCCCCTTACACTTATTTTTTTTTATTATAAATTATATTTTACTATCAGTTTAGATTAACCTTAGATTATACTTGACGGTAAAACTATAGAATTTATACCATTATGGGTGTGGTTAATCCTGAACGGGAGAGTAATATAACTGGCCCCTGCAAACAAATCTTATAAATCTTTTGACTAATTTCATAAAATAATTCCTTATAAAAATACTATTTCCTGCCGATATCAGATATATGCCTGTAATAAAAAGGAAGAATTCCTAATTCTTTTACAGCAGGTGAGTTCTGAGAATTTAATTTAAATTTAATATAAGAATTTTCTGGAGAATAAAAGGTGAAAATAAGAAGAAAATATTTGTTTTTCTTGTCAATTGCAATGTTGTTGTTAATACTTATCTTTAGTACTGCTGCCCTTTGCAATGGTTGTGGATTAGATTTCAGTAGCAAGAATAATGCTAACAATGCACAGGAAACCATTCAGCAAAGTAGTGAAAACACCAGTGCTGTGATTACAATATCTGAAAAAGAAAGATTAATTGCTGAAGAAGATAAAGCAAAAGCATTGGAAGCCGAAAAAAAAGCAGCAGAGGAAAACATTATTTCCAGCGGCTCTGACGCTGTCAATGATACTTCTGCATCCTCAACTGCAGGAGCATCCACTGCCGATGAGTCATTGGCTGCCTCTTCTGGAACTGCTCCTTCGATAAGATTGGCAGTTTATGAAGGTCCTGTATATTCAGCAGCTGACAGTGTGTACTATTATAGGGTTAAAGCAGATGTTTCCGGCAGTTCACCAATAGAAGTTTCTTTCAGTAGGGATGACAGCCATGGCGCATGGGGGGCAAAAAAGGCCCAGATCAATCTTTCAGCGGGACAATCGTATACTCTAGCAGCATCTGCTTCAAATACCATTGGATTTTCTTCAGCTTCTGTAACGCTGACTGCGCCTGGAAGTTCGTCAGGTGCTTCAACTTCATCAGGGTCAAACACTGCACCCACAGCGGGGGAGATCAGCCTCTCATCTTCAACAATTATAACTAATACTACTTATAATGCATCAGTAAGCGCATCAGATGCTGAGGGCGATACCCTTTCATATAACTGGAGCGCAACAAGCGGGTTAATTACCAATCCAAACGTAAATCCAGTGCAGTATAGAACACCAGGCACGCCTGGAAGCGTGACAATAAGTGTAGTTATTTCAGATAGCCACGGAGCAACTATTACAAAAACTAAAACATTTACAGTTTCACACCCCACAGCAGGCATAGACTCGCCTGGATCAGGTATTGTTACTCCTGTTACAATAAATATGCCAGTCGTTAATGCGGAAGGCGGTTATATTGAACAAAGTGGTTATATCAATTATGGAGGCTGTCTTTTTGCCGGTGATTCTAATAATAACAGGGGGTGCCAGGGTTATATCAGTTATGATATTTCGGGGCTTTCAGGTGCAACTATTAATAGTGCCAATATGACATTTAATATACAATCCGTATATGGCAGTGGTGGCCTGGGCTCACTTTGTGCAGGAACCCTTAACTGGGGCACTAATCCAATAAGCAGTAGCTTATATGGGATAGGTTATATAATTGGCCTGGGCGGTTACACAACTCCAAGTTTTACTATATCTGGAGACGCGCTTAAAAATGCGCTGCAGAACAGCATTACGGCTCACCAGCCGCGTTTCCAGGTCGTAATATGGTTTTCCGGTGGAGGAAGCGACGGCAATGGCGCATGGGATGGATGGGAATATCGACAATCTGATATTACTCTTACAGTAAGTTATGTTCCATCAATTTAATCTTAGTTTCATTAAATTAAGTTTATTGGAACTCAAAGACATAAAAAATTGAATAGTAAAAAAATGATTCATTGATTGTTTTGGCAGGCGCGCTCAACCATTCTATGATATACAATCTTAAATAATCAGGACCTCTTTGTAAGCTCCGATAACCATTTCTGCAGGGCAGACATTTCCCGATATATGCCAAGGCAGTAATCAATAAGCTTGCCGCTATAAAACTCATCAGGTATTTGAAGGTCCCTGCTTGCATATAGGCCATCATAAAGCAGCAGGTCTGCATTTTTGTGGTTTGCATCATATCCTGACGGCACTTTCCTGTAATTTTTTCCGCCAAAATCATAACTTTTTGAAGCCAGGGTTTTAAATATCTCAGCAAGCTCGTCGCCATAACGGCTTATCACAACAGATTTCCTGTACTGTTCAAGCTGCGGTTTTGTAAACTTATATATGCCTGCTCCCAGCATCAGGTTCTGGCCCTCCAGATGGAAATAAAAAACAGATGACTCCATCCTTGGCAGGTCCGCTTCCCAGAAAACAATTCCAAGATGTGTTTTATAAGGGGTCTTGTCATTGCTAAATCTTGTGTCCCTGTTAATCCTGAAAAGGGATTTATTTACCCTGGGGTCAGCATTAATTTCAGGTGAGAGGCTTATAAGTTCTTCACCCATTGCCAGTATAAAATCCCTGGCAGGAGCCATTATAAAATCCTGGTAAGCTTGCTGGTTTTGTTCGAACCATTCTTTATTATTATTTGCTGCAAGCTCCCTGAGAAAATCCAGTGTTTCCGGATAAAAACCATTGAAATTAAATTTTTCTTTCTGCATTACAATTGCCTTTCTTTTTAAAATGGCTTTTTATAAGTATAAATAATAGGCCATGACATTGTTTATTTATTTTACCTGATATACTGCAGCCGGGTTTGAATACAGGATTTTTTCAGCAAGCTTTATTGCATCTTCAAAACTGAAATATCCCTCTGACACTTTCCTGTAAAGCAGTCCGGAGATTATCTCTTTGGCTTTTTTTATGCTCCCGTATGTGCATTCAACAATAAAATTATCTCCTCCAAAGGCAAATATCTTATTTGAAGGTATTGTCTCAATTGCAAGGTTTAATATATCCCTGTAAAGGTCATAAGATACCTGCTGTATCCAGCAGAAATCAAAGTAGACATTGGCAAATTGCTTGGCTATTGCAACCAGTTCCTGTGAATACGGAAATCCTGCATGGAAAATATCAAATCTGCAATCCCTGTATTTTAAAAACAGGTTATTTAAAAAGCATGGGTTTGTATTTGATACGTCACCCCTGTTTCCATTTAAGAGCCCGGTATGTATCTGTACCGGCCATCCCCTGTTAATGGCTTTCTGGATTATGTAATGCACAAGGAAATCCTGGAGAGGCTTTAGCTCATCTTTTGATAAAAAATCCACTCTTTCAAAGAACCCGTAATCTTTAAGCTTAAATATTTTTGAAAAAACCATGTCGGCTTCATGAAGGCTCGTCTCTTCAAATTTTATTGTCCGCAGGTATGCAATTACTATCTTTAAGACTTTATAGCCCATATTGGCACTTTCTTCAAATATCCTGTCAATCAGTGCAAGGTAATCTTTTAAGCTGTAAATGCTTACATTGTATTTCTGCTCAAGCCTGAAAATATCCTCCATGCAGCAAATACAGATCATATCCTCAAAATTCTTAACGGCCACCATGTCCTTCCTGGCCTGGGGCTCCTGATTGTTTATGCCCGGCATATTCTCAATAAAATTAAGCATGTGCCTGATGTTTGATTTTTCATTTAAAACTTTGTCGTACCAGTTGGACTTTTTGGTATCTTCAAGCTTTTTTGAAAGTTCAACATAAGTATTTTCATTTACATCTTCTATGCCGAAGAGGTCCTTTATTGACTCCAGAACGATTTTTGTATAAGAAGTGTTTTTTACATTTTCGAAATGAGGTGCAAATATATCCCATCTTTTGCTGATATCGATTGACTGGTCAAAGAGCTTGTCGCAGTCACTTTGAGCCATACCGGAAGCACCAAGGTCCGAGGCAACGTAGTGGCTGAAAAGATAAAAGACATCCAGATTGTTGCCCCTTCTTTCCTCTTCGTGCATCAGGTGTTCATGGGTATCAAAAACAGGCATGGTTGATACTGAATCGCTTATCCGGTTGAATAATTTTTCATCACGCATCGGTTTGCCTTTCTTTTTAAAAAATAATGTTTTATCAGTATATTATAAAACTTTTGCTGAAAGATTTTATTAAAAATAATTGCCATTGATAATTGGCAATAACCATTATATAATGGCAATATATCAAATTAAAGATTCAATCTAAGAGCATAGGCAAAAAAGTGGCAGTTAGAATAAAGGCAAAAGTAGATAAATTTGGGAGGATAGTAATTCCCAAGAAAATAAGGCAGGAGCTTGGGATAAGGGATAATTCTGCAGTTTTTATCGAAACAGGTTCAAACGGGTTGCTGCTAAAACCCGAAAAGTCCGTTCCATTTGTAAAAGATATGGAAGGGATAATAGTAGTTTGTTCTGAAGCCACCGGGGATTTTACAGGGTTTTTAGATGAGGAAAGAGAAAAAAGGATAAAAAATATTGCAGGAGAGATGTGAGATTGAGGGCATTTTTTGATACTTCAGTAATAGTTTCAGCATTTGTAAAAGCACACCCCCGCCACAAAGAGTGTCTGCCATGGCTCCAGAAGGTTAAAAACAATGAAATAACAGGCATAATGTCTTCACATTCACTGCTTGAGGCATACTCTGTGCTGACAACTCTACCGCTCAGCCCAAGAATCGGCCCGTCTCTTGCATTAAAACTTCTGAAGGAAAACCTTATATCCTGCTTTGAAATTATAAACTATAGCCCTGATGATAATATAAGGTTGCTTGAAGAACTTTCAGGCAGCGGATTAGCTGGCGGCTCAACCTATGACGGATTCATTATATATGCTGCAAAGAAAGCAAACCCTGATATTATACTTACCCTTAATTTAAATGATTTTTTAAGAGTTGCCCCTGAGCTGGTAAAAATCATTTCATTGCCGTAAACCATAAAGGATTATTTAAGGAAAATATCGCCCCCATGGGTGTCATAAGCCACAATAAGAGGAAAATCCTTTACCTCAAGCTTGTAAATTGCTTCGGGCCCAAGGTCGGGGTAAGCAACAACTTCTATTTTCTTGACTTTTTTCGAAAGATAGGCGGCAACCCCGCCTATGGCAACAAAATATACTGCTCCGTAATGCCCAAACAGTTTTTTGACCGTCTCGCTTCTTGAGCCTTTACCGATTGCAGCTTTAAGTCCCGCTTTAAGCAGAGGCTCTGTCATCTCATCCATTCTGGCCGCTGTTGTGGGCCCTATGCTTCCGCAGTTTTTTCCGGGAGGTGTTGGCGAAGGGCCAAGATAAAATATTGCCTGGTTATTAATGTCTACCGGCAGTTCCGCACCGCTTTCAATTGTCTCTATCAGCCTTTTATGTGCAGCATCTCTTGCAGAAAGGATGCTTCCGCTCAGGCTCACCATGTCACCGGCTCTTAACTCTTTTAATTTGCCTTCTTTAAAAGGGGCAATCAATTGCTTTTGCTTATCCATCTGCTATTCTTTGTCCCTGTCATCAAGGGGAGTGAAATATTTATCCCTCTTAAAATAATTATCGTATGAATAATAAGGCTTCCTGGTTTTTGTCACCCTCCTTCGCCGCTTGCTGTAAAGAAGGACAAAGAGCAGGAATATGATAAAAATACCAATGAGTCCAAGTATGACAACCAATATATAAGAGAGATATTTTGTCCGTTTGCCATCTATAAAAAGCTCTTTCTGCTGCCCGAAGGCAAGGTTCCATATTGCTATATTGCCGTCACCGATTATATCTGCATTTGACTTTATGATTTTAACAGGAAACTTTATCTGGTAAGTTATTTTAAAGAGCCCGGGATCGGCATTGAAGAGGCCCGAAAGCCTTGTAAGATCCCCGGTGCTTCCCTGGGCCTCAATTATGGCGTCATCTATTTTTATGTCTATATAATCTTTGAAAAAGTAATCGCTGTAGAAGAAATAATCATCCATCTCCATTTTTGCGTAAAACAGCTTGGGAGGGGTTTCTTCAAAATTATCTATGGAGATATGCTGGAGGAAATTTACATCGTCAAATTCAATCGTTGATTTAAAATGAGTGTAATCTTCCTTTTCATAAGTCTCTACTTTACCCTTCGGGAGAGAAGAAAGTATTTTATCATTTAATGACTCATTACCCGAAAGGATAACTTCGCCTTTTTTTAAATATTGTGTCTTTACTGCAATATCTACGGTCCGTGTCCCCGAATAATCCGCATTAAGCTGTGTATAGATATCAAAGATTGTTTCGTCACATGATGAAGTAAAGACAACAATTACTGTAAGAGCTGCGGCCACTATGAGGAATTTTAATAATTTGTATTTCAAGGCTTTTAACCCTGCCATCGAGTGTCCATAGTATTTTCTTATAATTTTAACAAATATGCATTCATGTTAAAATATCTTAGACGATTTTAAGGCAGCCAGCTACTGTTTTCTTTGAAAAGCGGCTGCATAGCTTGAAAAAGATTTACTGGAATTTATATTTCAGGTTTTTTAAATTATTAATTATTATTGCAGAAACTGACACAGGAACATTATATGAAAGGGATTTTTATAACTTTTGAAGGAATAGACGGATCCGGTAAAACAACTCAAATAAAGCTTTTGGCGGACTATCTTCAAAAAAAAGGTTACGATGTTGTTGTAACAAGGGAGCCGGGCGGCACTGAAATAGGCGATAAAATAAGGGAAATACTCCTTGACCCTTCAAATAAGGGCATGTCTGTAAGGACAGAGACCTTTTTATTTGAAGCATCAAGGGCAGAGATTGTTGAAAAAGTAATAAACCCTGCTCTTTCAAGCGGAAAAATTGTCATCTGTGACAGGTTTTTTGATTCAACTATTGCTTACCAGGGCATTGCCAGGGGCCTTGGAATTGAAACGGTGCTGGATATGAGCCTCTGGGCCACGGGCGGACTTGTGCCGGATATTACTTTTCTGCTGTCTGCAGACAGTTCAGAATGTGATAAAAGGATGAAGGTAAGCTCAAAAAAACCGGACAGGATAGAAAACGAAGAAGAAGATTTCAAGCAGAAGCTCCAGGAGGGATACCGGCAGCTTGCAGACAATTTTGGCGGCAGGGTAGTGGCATTAAATGGCGGCCTGCCCGTAAGCGAGATTTTCCAATTAATAAAAACCAGGATTAAAGAGTTATTATAAATATGCTACTGGATGATTTTGCCTATCTTTCAGACAGCAGCAAAAACAGGTCAAATCTCAAGATACTGAATTACAGTATAGATTCCGGTTCGCTATCCCATGCATATATTTTTTGCGGTTATTCTATGGACCTGCTCTTTAATATTGCTATTTCTTTTGCAGCGTCGGTTAATTGTGAAAACAACGGTTGCGGCCTGTGCAATGTCTGTAAAAATACAAAAAAAGGCGTTTATGAAAATATTATTATCCTTGAACCTGAAGGAAACAATATTACTATTGACAGGGTTACGGAGCTTCAGAGATTCATGTCCATAAGCGCTTATTCTGCAGGCTATAAGATATGCATTATGAAGGAAGCCGACCTTTTAAACAGGGAAGCTGCAAACAGGCTGTTAAAGACACTTGAGGACCCTCCTGATGACAGGAGCATATTTGTCCTTCTGACAGAGGACCTGCCTTCAATACTGCCGACAGTGGCTTCAAGATGCATAATATTTGAATGGGACCTTAAAGGCTCAGGCAATGGAAAAGCCTTAAGTATGGATGATGGCCGGCTTAAAGAAATTATTGATAAGGGAATCAAAGATATATTGGCAGATAATAATGATTACAGGGGGTGCCTTAACCTTGCATTTCAGGTTATGGACTTTTTAAAGGATAATTTTGATGCAGGCGATGATGCCCACAGGGACCAGGTCGAAATGTATAAAAATACCGGAGCGGCAAAAAGTGAAATAAAGAAGCTCGAAGATGCAATTAAGGCAAAAAATAAAAGAAAGATGAATAAATTTACAAATTTGGGTATAAACATTGTTTTTGATATAATAACAGCCTGGCTTGAGGACATCCTTGCAGTAAGCAGGGGCGCTTCAAGGGAAGCTATTAATATGCCTGGCAATTTTGACTTTATTGTGAAAAATTTCAGGCAACTGGATAGCGCAAGGGCCTTTGGCCTGATGGATATAATTGAAAAAAACAGGAAATACCTTAAGTATTCGATTTATCCCGGGCTGTCCCTTGATAATATATTCCTGCAGCTTAAGTTGCTGGGTTCGCCGGACTAAAGTGCGCATAAACAGGCGGGGTGCGCTAATGATGTCATACAATGCGAAACAGGGTATTTCAGGGCCAGGCAATGGTCAAGTAAAAAAGAATTAATAAAAAACAGGTAACCAGGAGGTAACGGTGCCTTTAATAACAGGAGTTGTCTTTAAAAGAAGCGGTAGCATATATTATTATGACCCGGGTGACATAATACTTGAGATGGGCGATAAAGTAATATGCCATGTTGACAATACAACAGAAATAGGTGAGGTAGTGGCGCCGCCGGCAGAAGTTGCCGAAGGCGAAACAGCTGCAGTCATAGAGCCCATAACCAGGGTAATAAGAAAAGCAACAGAATATGACATTTCAATACTTGAGCTTAATAAATCCAAGGAAGAGGAAGGTTCAAAAAAGTTTGACGAACTTGCAAGGGCGCATGGCCTGTCAATGAAGCTTGTGGAGGTCCATATTGTTTTTGACAAGAGCCGCATGATATTTTATTTTACTGCCGAAAAGCGTGTTGATTTCAGGGAAATGGTAAAGGAGCTCGCATCCTATTTCAAGATAAGGATAGAATTGAGGCAGATAGGCGTCCGGGACGAAGCAAAAATAGTGGGCGGACTGGGGCCATGCGGAATGAACCTCTGCTGCAAGAGTTTTCTTACAGATTTTGAATCAATTTCCATTAAAATGGCAAAGGACCAGAACCTGCCATTAAACCCTCTTAAAATATCCGGAATATGCGGCAGGCTGATGTGCTGCCTTAAATATGAATATGACTGCTATAAGGATTTTCTCGATGTTGCCCCGGAACGCGGAATCAAGGTAAAAACAAAATTCGGCATGGGTGTGATAACAGGGTATGAATGCCTTAAAAAATCACTTATTGTTGAATTTGAAAATGAGAATAAAGTAAGCATTCCCCTTGATGAAGTTGAAGTGACAAACGAGAGGGTGCCGATTGATGATGAAAAATAAGGGCTGGCCGGGCCGATGTAGCTCAATTGGTAGAGCAGCTCATTCGTAATGAGCAGGTTACCGGTTCAAGTCCGGTCTTCGGCTCCATATTTAAATCTAAAAAAATTATGCTTATTTACAGTTTAAAAAAAAGATTGCTGGAGCAGATTGAAATGTCCATACCCGCTTTTTCAGGGGCGGATCTGGGCAGCCAAACAACAATTAAAAAAGCCAATTTAAGCTCAATAAGCCTTGGGGAGCCAAAAAATAAAAGCTTTGGCGATCTTACAACCAATGCGGCAATGGTACTTGCCCCGGTATTCAAAAAGAACCCTATGCAGATTGCCGAAATGATAGCAAAAGATATTATAGGGAAGTGGCAGGAAGCTACGGAAATAAGCATAGCGGCACCGGGTTTTATAAACTTTACCCTTGCCCCCGAA
>Ga0208047_1000634_pt1 | contig 13070 bp, 11 predicted proteins | sample Kivu_220m_FD_184162 | JGI IMG/M metagenome (GOLD analysis project Ga0208047, IMG submission 184162) | Freshwater microbial communities from Lake Kivu, Western Province, Rwanda to study Microbial Dark Matter (Phase II) - Kivu_220m (SPAdes)... | ecosystem: Environmental > Aquatic > Freshwater >...
ATCAATTGCAGGAGGCCTTCCGCGACATCCTGACCCCCGAATTGCGGGAAGCCATGGAAAAATTGCAGGCGGCAATCGATAAAATGGATGCCAAGGAAATTCAGAAAGCGCTCTCCAATTTCAAGGTATCCCGGGAACAATTCAGTCAGGAACTCGATCGTCTGCTGAATATTTTCAAACGCATCAAGATCGAGCAAAACGTCGATGAGCTGGTCAAGCGTTACGAGGATTTGACCCGGCGCCAGGAAAATCTGACTGAACGCATTGAACAAAGCCCGGACGATAATCCCAAGAAACTGCAGGAATTTGCCCGCGAACAAAATACCATCCGGCAGGATTCGGAAACAGCCCAGGAGTTTATGCAAAATACCCGCGAGGAGATGCGCGAATTCCCCATCATGCCCGACGAGGAATTACAACAAATATTGGACGATCTACAGGAAATGCAACTGCCCCGACAGCAACAGCAAGTCCGACAGGCTCTTGAAAAAAGTGATCGCTCCCAGGCGCAGAAATCCGCGCGAAAATCGGCTGAGGATCTGGCCATGCTGAAGGAACGGCTGAAAAAATTCCAGGAGAATTTTCAGCGCCAGACGATGACGGAAGTCATGCAGGATTTCCGGCGCGTTATCAATAAAGCCATGCAGCTTTCGCAAATCCAGGAAGGGCTTAGCACGAAGATTGCCGACACTCCCCGCCAGAGTGACCAGATCATGGACGTTGCCGTCGAACAACACCAGAACGCGCAAAACCTTAATCGCTTAGCTCAGGACTTAATCGAATTGTCGGGCAAGACTTTTGGAGTGACCCCGCGAATCGGGAAGAATTTAGGGCAGGCATCAGGACAGATGCGGGAAGCCGTCAAACAAATGGAAGAGCGCAACGCCGAACTCGCTTTACAGAACGCGAAAAGCGCTACCGAAGCGCTGAATGCTACTGCTCTTGAAGCAATGGCAGCGATGCAGGCGCTCCAGAAAAGCGGTTCAGCCGCAGGATTTGAGGAGTATTTGAAACAACTTCAGAATTTAGCCGGACAACAGGGTGGACTCAATGATGATACACAGTTGCTGGGGTTGTCGGGTTCACCCGGTCAGACTGCGATGCAACGCCTTGCCGCCCGTCAGCAACAAATCAGACAGTCACTGGAGCAGTTGCAGGAGGAAGCGCGGGGGAGTAATAAAAACGCCGGCGACTTGGGCGGCATCGCTCAGGATATGGAGGAAGTGATTCGTGACTTGCAGAATAATCAGCTGTTGCGCCGTACGTTCGAACGCCAGCAACGCATACTATCCCGACTTCTGGATGCCCAGAAATCTCTGCGCACCCAGGACTACAAGGAAGAACGTCAGAGCCGCACCGGGGAAGACATCATTCGTATTTCACCCGGTCATCTACCGGGAAGTTTGGGAGAGCGGCAATCCGTGCTCCAGCAGAACCTGGAACGAGCCCTGCGTGACGGTTATTCCCGAGACAACGAAAATGTCATCCGGCGCTATTTCGAAGAATTAAGGCAGGAGAATCCGTGACCAGCACTCGAATGAAATCACTGCTGATTATTATCCTGATTCCTTTATCGCTGGTTTTGTCTCAGGTTGTTCAACCGCTTAATATGGAAGAACGCCAGCTCGCTAATCGATTCAATCTCGCGCAACGCCTGGAGCGGGAAGGTCAGTTTCCGCAGGCACTGGAGATCTACAAAGCGCTAGTGGACGCGCGACCGGCAAATTTTGCCTGGTATTCGGCCTATGTCAACCTACTTTTCGCGCAGAAGGATTTATTGGAGGCTGAACGGGTTATCGTGCGCTTCCGGAAATTCGATCCGAAAAACGAGCAGGCGGCGGTCGATCAAGGCAAACTGATATTTCTGAACGGTGATACGTTGCGGGCTCTTCGACATTGGCACGAAACTCTGACACAGCAGGGTCACAGTATCAATCTTTACCGGACTGTATTCAATACGATGAGCGGATGCAGGTTATTTGACCAGGCGCGTGATTTAATATCCGAAGCCCGCCGCCACCATCAGAAACCGGATTTATTCGCGCTGGAGCTGGCCAATTTCCATTTACTACGGCTGAACTACGCCGAAGCAGTCCGCGAATATCTGTTGTTCGGCCGTTATAATCCGAAGAGTTATAGCCTGGTGACCGGACAGATTTTGCGCCTTCCCAAAGATGAAATGCAGCTGACGTTGCTGGACTCATTAGTGAAAGACGAAATTGAAAATCTGCCGAAAAATCCAGACCTGCATCGTTTACGCGCCGACTTGTCGTTCAAATACGGCCAGTACACGGTTTGTGCCGAAGAAATCCTGATTATTGAAAACCTGACCGGAAACCGCGGCACTCATATCCTGAACTTAGGCAAAGACCTGATTAATACTTGCCAGTTTAGCGAAGCGGAGAAGGTCTATACAGCAATTATTCAGCGACCGGAACTACGGAGCAGTGCACCCCTGGCGTTGCTGGGATTAGCCGAGGCCATCGAAAAAGCCGTCTTGAGTAAGCAGACCATTTCGGCTATGGATTATCTCTACAGCGGGAATCTGTTCTTCAATTCGCCTTTCATCCAGCAGTTGGCCGACAGTCAGCAGAGCTTAGCCAGGGCTTTCCAGATTTATGACTCGCTGATTATCAATCTACCTCGCAGCAATCATTCGGCTCAGGCGCTTTACCGGTTAGCAGATCTGCGCTTCACGGTGGTACGCGATTTCGATGGCGCCGAGCAGTTATTTCGCCAGGCACTTGCGACCAGTACCGACTCGCGGTTCAGAGTAGGCTGTCAGTCCCGGATCGGTGAGGTGCTGCTATCTCGCGGTGATCCCCGGGCTGCGCTCCAGTTATTTGAAAATGAAGCCCAGCGCTGGGAAGGCACCGAGTACGAAAAAGATTTTCGCGTGTATGCGACCCTGGCAACCTATCTTAGCGGAGAGCTGGACAGTCTGGCAAATATCACGGTTACATTCCTCCCTCTTTTAGGTGTACAACATCCGGCTTTTAACGATGCGGTGGAGCTGGCCAACTTTATCACGACCAATTATGCCGAGGCCGATGCCACTGGCAAGCGCGCTTTTCGTGAATTTGTCCGTAGTGAAGCCTTCATTCGTCAGAACAAATTGAGTGAAGCCTTGGATGTACTAACAAATCTCCTGCAGACATCTCCGCAGGCACCCTGTGCCGCACCCGCCCGCTTCAGGCTGCTTCAGGTCTATTTGCAGTTTCGGCAATGGATTGAAGCTGAGCAATTGGCGGAGTTCTTTGTGACTAAACCCGTCGAATTTTCTGATCAGGTAGTATTTATGTGCGCCGAGATTGCCGATAGACGCGATCTTGATTTAAGACGGGCGGAACACTGGTATGAAGTCCTGCTTGAAAAATTTCCGAACTCGCTCAGAGTAGATGCGACGCGTAAACGGCTTCGTGAGTTGCAGGCGATCAAGACCCGAGAGAGTTGACAATTGCACCCAGTGATGCGCTTCATCGCGACGATTCTGATTTGGACGACTGCCGCCCTGGCGCAAAAGATTCTAATCCCCATGGATCAAACCCAGACCGATCATCTCAAAGCCTACGGCGTTACCTACTGGGTTTTGAAGCAGAATGTCAATGTCGAGTGGTTGTTGAACTACCGAGGCGGTGCTTTTATGACGGATAACCGGCCGGCAATTCAGAAAGAGTTACGCCTGCGCGGCGTAAATTACGAGGAGCTGACACCCGCTCAGGTGTTGAACGTCTACGCCACCATCGAAGATAACAATATGGAAATAGTCCTATTGGAAAAAGCCGCGCGCATCGCAGTCTATTCACCACCGGGGAAACAGCCCTGGGACGATGCTGTTACGCTGGCGTTGACCTATGCTGAAATTGATTATACTGTCGTCTGGGATCAGGAAGTCATGTCCGGCAAATTATCCGATTACGACTGGCTGCATTTGCATCATGAAGATTTCACCGGTCAGTACGGGAAATTCTATGCCAGCTATCGTCAGCACGACTGGTATCAAAATGAAGTCAAGGACAATGAGACCGTAGCACGTCAGTTGGGTTTTAAAAAGGTCGCCGAAGAAAAAAAAGCCGTTGCCCGGACGATCAAGAAATACGTCGCCGAAGGGGGATTCCTTTTTGCCATGTGTTCGGCGACGGATGCTCTGGATATAGCTTTGGCGGCTGAGAACGTGGATATTGCCGCGACGGTCTATGACGGCGATCCTGCTGATCCCCGTGCCAATGAGAAATTGGATTTTACCAAATGCCTGGCTTTTGAAAATTTCAAACTCTACACCGACCCGATGCTCTATGAGTACTCGGATATCGACGTGCCTCCCAGTTTTCAGGCGGTCGCTCCCGGCGCGGAGGCTGACTACTTCTCGTTATTTGAGTTTTCGGCTAAATGGGACCCTGTACCAACCATGCTGACCCAGTGTCATGTCGGGGTAATCAAAGGTTTCATGGGACAAACCACCGGTTTCCGCCGCTCCCTGTTGAAGAAGTCGGTGGTCATCATGGGGGAAGTCGTAGGAGGTGAACAGGTGAAGTACATCCACAACAACCACGGGCGGGGAACCTTTACCTTTTTGGCAGGTCACGATCCCGAGGATTACCAGCATTTTGTCGGCGATCCTCCAACTCGTTTGGAACTGCATAAAAATTCACCCGGCTACCGGTTGATTTTGAACAACGTACTCTTTCCGTCGGCACGAAAAAAAGAACGTAAAACATAGACTGTTAGTATATTTAAACCGAGCCAATTGTAAGGTGAGCTATGCAGGAAATTGTTCTGAAAACCAGTCGCAGAATTGAATTCGTCGATATAACGGGAAAAGTGGCTGAGGTTGTCCGCACCGCGCAAAAGCCAAGTGGTATTTGTACAGTCTTCTGTCCGCATACCACCGCCGGAATCACGCTCAACGAACACGCTGATCCGGCGGTTGCCCAGGATATTGCACGTCAGTTAACTACTCTCATCCCTTCCGACAATCGTTACAGTCATTCTGAAGGTAATGCCGATGCGCATATCAAAGCCGCCCTGATTGGTCATAGCATTCAGATAATCGTCGAAAACGGGGTTTTGATGCTCGGTACCTGGCAAGGGGTCTTTTTCTGCGAATTCGATGGCCCTCGTACCCGGCGTATCTGGGTGACCGTGAGTTAAACGTTGTGTATTTTATTAAATGAAAAAGGCTGCCTACTGGTCGCAGACAGCCTTCTCAATGCCCTTAGGCAGGTTAGCTTTTCTTATTCAGAAACTCCCATACCCCGAAAGCCACGGCAAAAAGCAACAGCGTTTGTGCCAGTCCATTCCAGGCCGCCGCGGAAATCACGACCAGATGCCCCACCAATTGCGTAATGACGCCTAAAATCAGAGCGACCAGCGCCAATAGTACAGAAACAATGACTAAGTTCTTCATAAACCCTCCAAATTTGGTTAAACGTTTAACATCAGTCGAATTTTAATATTGATTAATCAAATTGACAAATCTTTTTTTACAATTTACAAACAGGTGACTCAGCGACAAACCACGTTTAGCTCACCCTCTGACCGGGCGATGATCAGCGCACCGCAGGAATCGCTCCAGCCATTGACCGAAGTGCGTAGCATATCGAGAACCTGATCGACCGCCAAAATCATCCCAATGCCCTCCAAGGGCAATCCCACCGATTTCAAAACAATCGTCATCATAACTAATCCGGCCATCGGAACACCTGCCGCTCCGATCGATGCCAAAAGTGAAGTGAATACAATGATGAACTGACTGACGAATCCCAGTTCGATGCCATACACCTGAGCGATGAAAATCGCCGCGACGCATTCATAGAGCGCCGTACCGTCCATGTTGACAGTCGCGCCTAATGGTAAAACGAAGCTCGCAATTTTGTTTGAAATACCCGCCCGTTTTTCCGCCGCGGCCATAGTGATCGGCAGGGTAGCAGACGAAGAAGCGGTAGTGAAGGCGGTCAATAGCGCCGGGCCCATATTCTGCAGGTGCCGATAGGGGTGGCATCGGGAAAAAATCAGGACGATCAGCGGTAACGTCAGCCAGAAATGCAGCGTTAAACCAGTCACGACCGTCAGGAAGTAATAACCTAATGATTTAAATACCAGTAGACCGGTCGTTGCACAGGTCCTGGCTACCAACCCAAAAACTCCTATCGGGGCTAACAGAATCACTCCGTGGGTAATGCGCATCATCAATTCGCATCCGGCGTTGACAATTCCGCTCAATGCCCGAGAATGATTATCGGCAATCTTTCCGATAAAAAAACCACATAGCAACGCAAAGAAAATCAGCGGCAGAACCTCGCCCTGAGCCATCGCGGCGACGGGATTTTCGGGAATCATACGGATAAAAATATCTTTTAAACTGGTACTGCTCAGGTTCGCCACAGCTACTTTTTCAGTCAGATTCAGATTTACTCCCACACCTGGCTTGAACCAGTTTACTAACCACAAACCGGTAAGAATGGCAATTAGGCTGGTCGTGATGTAATAAAAAAGGGTTTTCAGCGTGAGCCGACCGAGATTTTGAGCGCCGCCGATACTGAGCACTCCGCTGGTGATCGAGGTAAAGATTAAGGGGACGATGACCATTTTTAAAAGGCGCAGAAAAATTTCACCCATCAGATTCGCTAGCGGCAGGATGGCGGTTTTTAGGGTCAAGCCGCAAAGTGCCCCCAGCACCAAGCCTACGAAAATCCAGACGGTGAGAGAAATTTTTCGGATTTGGATGGGAATTTTAATGTGCATCTTTCCCTTAATTTTTTCCAAAATTTGAGCATTGAAGTCCGAAATTCCAAACCGGACGCGGTGGACAGCGCCACGATGAGTAATATTTTTTATTGAATTTGTTCCGAAAAGCCCCCATATTTGCTTGGTTTATTTTAGAGATAGTGATGTCACTCCAACCCTTGAGAAATGCCAAACTGAATATTGTACTGTTAGTGATCCTGATTGCCCTGTTGTTTTTCTGGCATTTTCGGAATCTCGGTCGGCGGTTGGTTAGAGAGCACGAACAAAAAACGAAAACCGAGGAGCAAATCCCATGAAGTTAAAGTACGACAAATCGGTGCTGGTAATCATTGACGTTCAGACCAAATTGCTCAACGTCATGCACGATTATCCGGTACTCATCGAGAACCTCAAGAAACTGGTGCGTGGAGTACAGACTCTGGGCGTGCCGATCATCCTGACCGAACAATATCCGGTCGGGCTGGGTGGTACCGCAGACGAGCTACGCGCTCTGCTGAATGGGATTCAACCTATCCAGAAGATGGCCTTCAGCTGTTGTGCAGAAGATAATTTTCTGACGGAATTGCGCAGACATAACCGCGAGCAGGTAATTGTCTGTGGTATTGAGGCGCATATTTGTGTTTATCAAACCTGCCGCGATTTGTTAGACCGCAAATATGAAGTGCACCTTGTGACTGACTGCATTTCCAGTCGCCAGCCGGAGAATAAGAACCTCGCGGTGACCAAATTGCAGGGTGCCGGAGTGTATCTGACGAGTGTCGAAATGGCGCTGTTTGAAATGCTGAAAGACGCCAATAACGAGCATTTCAAAGCTATCGCAAAAATCATCAAATAGGAGATAATTGTGGACCTGAATCGGATTCAGAAAGAAATTCAGAAAATGGGTTTAGACGGCTGGTTATTTTTCGATTTTCATAACCGTGATAAAATGGCCTATAAAATACTGGGGCTCGACTCGGGGATGTTCGTCACGCGCCGGTGGTACTATCTAATCCCCGCTCAGGGAACACCGGTCAAGATCGTCTCCGCCGTCGAAGCGACAAAAATCGATCAATTGCCCGGCGAAAAACACGTCTATCGCAGTTGGGAACAGCAACACCAGCTCCTGCGTCAGGTACTGACTGGATTAAAACGCGTGGCGATGCAATACTCACCGCTCTGCAATATTCCCTACGTTTCAGTTGTCGATAGTGGCACAATTGAATTGATCCGAGCCTGCGGAGTAGAGGTAGTCTCTTCGGCCGATTTGGTGCAGATTTTCGAAGCGGTGATTGGTGAAGAAGGTTATCAATCGCATCTGCGTGCCGGCGCTAAAATTCAGCGTATCAAGGACGAAGCATTCGACCTGATTGGACAAAGCATTCGTGAAAATAAGCCCTTAACCGAATACGAGGTACAGCAATTCATTGTCCGGCGCTTTCAGGAAGAAGGCCTGACCGACGACAACGAGCATCCAATAGTCGGTGTCAATGAGCATCCCGCCGATCCGCATTTTGAGCCGACGCCGTCCAATACTTATCCGATCAAGCCGGGAGATACACTGCTGATTGATTTGTGGGCACGGGAACAATCTGAAAATGCCATTTACTATGACATTACCTGGTGTGGATATATCGGTCTCACACCGCCGCCGCAGTACACTGAGATTTTCGACGTCGTCTGTCGCGGACGCAACGCCGCCCGTGACTTCATCCGTGAAAAATTCCGGCGCGGGGAACGCTGTTTCGGCTACGAGGTGGATGATGTCTGTCGCAAGGTAGTTGAAAAGGCTGGCTATGGCGACTATTTCGTGCATCGCACCGGTCATTCCATCGGTCATTGCGTACACGGCAATGGCGTGAACATTGATAACCTTGAGACCAAAGACGAACGGGAGTTGGTGTCGGGCATCTGTTTTTCAATCGAGCCCGGTATCTATTTGCCGGGGAAAATGGCCGTGCGCTCGGAGATCAACGTCTTTATTACCGCAAAGCGTGAGGTCATCGTCGCCGGTGATGAACAAGAACAATTAATACTGCTGTGAGTGAAACAACCAAACGGATGATATTCTAATGCAACAGAAAAGAGTAATGATTACAGTGGGTCTTGTGTTGATGCTTGCCGGCTTCGCCGGTGCAGGCACGCCCCAAATCCAACAGGGCTCGGCCGCACTTTATTTCCCATTCAACGGCTTGTCGACTTTGAGTTATGACAATACCAACTTAGGAGTCCAGTACTTCGTCATGAACAAGGTCACCCTCGGCTTGGGAATTGGTTTTAACACCGAACGAGATAAAGCCGACAACGACGATGACCCGGCCATCACGCGCAGTATCCGCGGGGATGGTGCGATCTATTATTATCCCATCCAGAAGGGTGCGGTGGCGATGTACGTGGCACCTGAAGGCGGATTGGAATTGTCTACCGATTATTTGAAAAGTGTCAAAGATTGTAGTTATTACACTCTGCGGGGCGGATTGTCGCTCGGTGTCGAATGGTGGGTGTTTGACCAGGTCAGCCTTGCGGCCAGCACTTGGTTCGGTCTCCAATATCAATGGGGCACCGAAAAAGATAAAATACTGGACACGACTGATAAACCACGCAACCTGAAGTTCGGAATGGCGGGAAGTTCAGCCGATTGCATTTACATTTCTTTTTACTTCAAATAATCCGTCACAATTTCCTGCGATCACGCCAATTTTTCTATTGGTCTTAAGTCGTAACGCTGAAAAAAAATCAGACAGACGGTCCTAAAAGAGCCTGGGCGGTTTCGGCAAGAATCCGCTGACAGTCGGAGGCCGAGGGTGCGCGGACTAATTTTTCCCGGAGCCCAGCGGCACCGCTGAAGCCGCGTAGGATCCAGATGTAAAATTTTTTCATTTCCTTGCCGGCAAACGGTTCGCCGCGGACTGATATTTGCCTTGCTAACAGAGTCTGACAAAACCGGATTTTATCATTCAGAGTCGGAACAGTCCGAATCACGCCTTTTTCCAATAATTCCCTGATTTGAACAAACAACCAGGGGTTGGACAAGAGGCCACGCCCGACGGCAATTCCGTCACAGTTTGTTTCGGCCAACATACGACGGGCATCCTCAGGTGTTTTGATGTCGCCGTTGCCGATGATTGGAATATTAACTGCGGCTTTGACATCCGCTATCAGCCGCCAGTTGGCTGGTTTTTTAAATCCGTCAACGGCTGTTCGCGGGTGCAGAGTGAGCATATAAATGCCAGCATCGGCGAGTCGCCGGGCGGCTTCCGTCGCGACGATAGATTGACTATTCCAGCCCGCGCGGATTTTGGCCGTCACCGGAATACTGACCGATTGCACCACTGTCCGCGCTACCCTTTCGAGGAGCGGCAGGTCTTTTAATAATGCCGATCCGGCATTTTTACGAACCACCTTGCGTACCCAGCAACCGGCGTTTATGTCAATAAAATCCGGTTGAAAGTGCTCTTCAATCATTTTCGCGGCATCACCCATTACGTGCGGATTATCACCGAAGATCTGAACTCCGATTGGACGCTCTGAAGCATCAAAATCAAGGTACTGCATGGTTTTGGCGGAGTTTCTTATGATGGCGTCGCTGCTGACAAATTCCGTAATCAGCAGGTCCGCACCTTTCTGCTTGAGCAGTTGACGGAATGGTTTATCTGTATAACCCGCCATTGGTGCCAAGACGAGCGGCATAACCAAGTTTTGACCTCCTAACCGGATCATTGCCAAACCCTTATATGCACCAGATTAAGGCTCTGTTTTCTTAAAAAGAACGGCTCTCAGGTTGCGAGGCAGGATTTTGATTTCTTTGAGCATATTGATCTGACGCAATTTGCGCCGGGTGGTCTGGGACAGAATTTTTGAGTCTCCAGGATCCAAAATTTCTGCGGTTTCTTCTGCTGAAAACGTCACGTTCCTGACAATCCAACGCCGAAACTGCCGATTTTCAGGGCAAAGCAGCTGACATCTCATACAACCAATCAGACAGTTGTGTGCATCGGAGTTCAGCCAGGCTGGGAATTCAGCGGGAATTTCATTTAAATAAGTCAGGCATTTTTCAGCCCTAATCATAAATCGCTTCACCTGAATAGCGCCGGTAGGACCACTTTTTAAACAGGCGGTGCAGTCGGAACAACGGGACAACATTTTGGGCGATGACCATTGCGGATCAACACTGGGCAAATTAGAGCCAAAAGCGCGCAGACGGAAAAAACTTCCCATACCGGGAATGTATGTAACGTTATTGCGTCCGTAAGTGGCTAATCCGCTGGACACGGCTAAGAGCTTGACCGGCAAGTTGACTTTATACAGCTGGAAACCCTGAGGTTCCAAAATCTGCTTGCTCAACCGCATGATCCTGGCATCGGTGGCGTAACAGTAGGTCGGTGGAATCAGAACTGCTACCGTCCGGCCGTCAACAGTGAAATCAGCCCGCATCATCGGTTGTGCAGAAGCCGTCAAAAGAATTGACTTGACTGAACTATAAGACGATGAACTGCAGCGAAATCGAAAACCTTTTAAATAGCGGTCATAGAGTCCGGGATCAATACCGAAAGAACGCAGGGAATCCGTAAATCTACTTTTCAAGTCATCCAGACGTTCTACAGGAATCAATTGCGCCCGGACACGGTGCCTCTGCAAGGTGTTCAACCATTCTACAGCCTGTGTCTGACTCTGATCATTCATTTTAGTCATCGTTTGCAGTATGGCTGATAGGAATCTGCAGTGTCTCCTTGATGGTCTCAAGGACGATCGTTGTACGTGTTGCTGTAATCGCGGAGAATTTGCTCAATTGGTCACGCATCAACTGGGCGAGCGCGGCGTTATCTCTTACACGTAGTTTGATTAAATAACAGTCTTCACCGGCCAAATGATGCACTTCCTGAATTTCCGGTATTTGCGCGAGTTCCCGGCCTAAGTCAGTTACTCCGACTGGTTCACTGGTTCTGATGGCCATGAATGCAATCAAACCGAAGTCCAATTCAGTGGAATTTAAACGCACTTCGTATCCTTTAATAATTCCGCGTTTTTCCAGACGGCGTACTCGTTCCAGTACTCCGGAGGGTGCCAGTCCAACCTGCCGTGCCAACTCAACGTTGCTGATGCGCCCTTCAGATTGCAGGATTTTTAAGATTTGATAGTCGACATGGTCAATATTCATATATTCACCTTTAATATTGAATATACGATGAATTTATTAAAATTACAGTGAATATAATACAAGAAATACATAAATATTGTGAATAATAAACAATTGGGATTTTAAATTCATCGAGTATGATAAGTGGGCCGGACTTTTCCGCGAGCTAAGCTGGCCAATATTCCGATAAAACAGATTCCAGCGAAAAAAGCAAAAGCCGTACGAATGCTTTTCAGAAATTGAGGAAAATTATCCGGGCTGATGCGGACTTGCCCGACATAGATGGAGATAATCAGTAAAGAAATGCCCAGCGAAAGCATCTGTCCGGTGAGTCGCATTGTTCCGAGCGTTCCGGAAGCGACGCCGTAAAAGCGCCTTTCGACAGAACTCATGACAGCGTTGGTGTTGGGTGATGAAAAAAACGCGAATCCCATACCGAGCAGAAACAAGCTTCCTGCAATCAGCACGATCGGTGTTGTGCTATGGATGAATGTCAAAGCCAATAAACCAAGCGATGTAATGCCCATTCCAGTTGAAGCCACCAAACGGGGCTCGATTTTATCCGAGAACCGGCCGGTGAAAGGTGAAAATACAGTTTGAATTAGCGGTTGGATTACGAGGAGTAGACCCGCCTGACGTGGTTCGAAGTTTTTAACGTATTGCAGATACAAACTGAGCAGGAAGCCGACTGCGAAAGTGGCACTGTAGTTAATCAGGGCGGCCAAATTAGATAAAGCGAAGACAGTGTTCGAGCGAAAAAGGCGAATTTCGAGGACGGGATTCACGACGCGCATTTCCCACCAGATAAAAAGAATACCGCCCAAGACACCACATCCGATAAAACTGAAACCCATCCGGTCAGGCAGACGGGAAAATCCGTACATTAGTGTTGAAACCATCAATCCGTAAATGACGGCTCCCTGCCAGTCAAACTTTTCTCCCTGGACTTCAGCCCATTCATCCCGCAGATAGAAATGCACCAGGACGAAGGCAATCAGTCCGAAGAAGCCTGCCAGGAAAAAGATCGAGCGCCAACCTAAATACTGGGTCAACAGACCACCCAAGAAAGGACCCGTGGAAAGCCCGAGGTACACTGCGGCGGTGTTAATGCCGATGGCTTTGCCTTTCTGACCGGCGGGATAAATCGAAGTCAGGATGGCGACGCCAGTCCCGAAAATCATCGGACTGCCGAGGCCCTGCAGAATGC
>Ga0208047_1000636_pt1 | contig 13061 bp, 15 predicted proteins | sample Kivu_220m_FD_184162 | JGI IMG/M metagenome (GOLD analysis project Ga0208047, IMG submission 184162) | Freshwater microbial communities from Lake Kivu, Western Province, Rwanda to study Microbial Dark Matter (Phase II) - Kivu_220m (SPAdes)... | ecosystem: Environmental > Aquatic > Freshwater >...
GCGAATATAACAGCTGGGATTGGGCCAGCCGCTGGCGGGCGCGCAACTGGTTCGGCGTGCAGATCGGCGATCCGGAAGTGGCCATCTGGGGCCGGCCGTTATATTCCACCTTCCGAAAAGTCACCGATGTCCTGAAAGGCCGCATTCGCAACACCATGCTGGTTTCCGGTTTTGAATATTCCGAAGAAATGTTAGAAAAATTCAGTCGCCAGATTCAACGCTTCAATCCACGCTACTTCTACGGTTACTCCAACAGTATCTATCGTTTGGCCCTCTATTTTAAAGAACGTAATCTGTCCATTCCTGAACGTCTGAAGGCGATTTTCGTCACCGCGGAAACACTTTTTCCACAAGAACGCGCCTTGGTCGAATCGGTTTTCGGGGTGCCGGTTTCCAACGAGTACGGCTGTTCGGAAATCGGCGGCTTTGCCTATGAATGTCCGGCTGGCCACTGGCATGTCTCTATCGAAAATGTTTTCCTCGAATTCGTTGAAAACGAAACCGGCGTGAAGGAAATCGTCGGCACTTCGCTGACCAATGAATATATGCCATTTATCCGCTATAAGATTGGCGACATCGGCGACTGGCTTGTCGAAAAATGTTCGTGCGGGTGTAACCTGCCGATCATTAAGCTGCGCACCGGCAAGGCCACGGATATTGTTCTCATGAGTAAGGGCAGATCATTTTCCAGTGAAATTTTCGATTATCTGAACCTGGCTCTGCTCGATCTTCATCGCCATCCCTTCGATCAGTATCAAATCGTTCAGACCGATCCGTCAACATTTACGGTACGATACGTAAAAAGCCGCGATTTCATTGATTCGGACCTAAGCCTGTTCCGGAAAATATTTGAAGAGACCGTGCAGGAATCCAATCTTAAAATCGAATTTGTGGCGGTGCCGGAAATCAAACCCGAATCCACCGGCAAAATGCGTTATTTTATCTCAGAAATCAAACCGAAAGCATAAAATATAGGAGAGCCCACTATGCCCAAACAAACTGCCTTGAAGTATCTCAATACTCTAATGGGATTTGCTTTCTTGGGAGTCGTCGGTGCCCTGTTTTTATTGAAAACCGGAATCGTCGCAAATTCCGCGATTGTCGAAGTTCATGAAATCTGTGGCATGCTCCTTGGCTTCGGCGTCATCATTCATTTGGTCCTGAACTGGAAATGGGTCCGGCAAGTCTACTTCAGCCGGAAAACATGATTAACCGATAAGGAAACTCTTTTGAAAACCATCGCCACCATCGTCGGCGCCCGCCCGCAATTCATCAAATGCGCCCCGGTTTCCCGGGAAATTCGCCGAAATTTCGATGAAGTCCTGATCCACACCGGCCAGCACTACGACTATAATATGTCGGAGGCGTTTTTCCAAGAATTGAATATACCGGAACCCGATTTCAATCTCGGAATCGGTTCTGGAAATCATGGCGCCCAAACCGGAAAAATGTTGATTGAACTGGAAAATACTTTGACTGAAATCATGCCCGATTTGGTGGTGGTATACGGTGATACCAATTCGACTCTGGCCGGGGCATTGTCCGCCGCCAAATTACAAATCCCGCTGGCGCACGTCGAGGCCGGATTGCGCAGTTTCAACCGCCAAATGCCGGAGGAAATCAACCGGATTGTGGCCGACTCGGTTGCCCAATATCTTTTTGCACCTACCCGAACTGCGGTCAATCACCTGCACCGGGAAGGTTTTGACAAACAAATCCACCTGGTCGGCGACGTCATGTACGACGCCTTCCGGTTCAACAGTCAGATCGCCGAGAAATCTGCCATTCTTAAACAGCTGGGAGCGGCTTCTAAATCGTACTTTTTGGTCACAGTGCATCGACCCCAAAACACTGACGATCCTGCAATATTAAAAGCCCTGGTCAGTACTTTAGCGGATTTAAACGAACTTATCATTTTCCCCATCCATCCACGCACCAGAAATTTGATGCAACAGTACAATATCACGGTCAAGAGTCCGAATCTGCACCTGATTGAACCAATTGGTTACCTCGATATGCTGAAACTTGAAAAACACTCCAAATTGATTCTGACCGATTCAGGTGGCGTGCAGAAAGAAGCCTATTTCGCCGGTGTTCCGTGTCTCGTACTGCGCCCGGAAACGGAATGGGTGGAGCTGGTCGAACATGGTTGGGCCAAGCTCATCGGCAATGATTTCTCCCGGATCCCGGAAGCGGCTGAAGGTTTCAAGGATTTTCAATGCACGGCCACGGATATTTTCGGTAATGGACAGGCAAGTTTGAAAATAGCTGAGGTTCTGAAAAGCTTATGATTCAGTTCTTGATTGTGAATATTCCACTATTGAGTGCGCTGAGGACACTGAGCAAATAGGTAATAAAATTTAACGACTATTGGGAGGTAGAATGAAAATCAAGATCCTTTCGTCAGTGATGCTGGTAGGAACACTTTTCGTGTTCGCCATCGGCCAGGTCATCGAGCCCGAATCGAAATTAAGAGAAAAATCTGCCGCCACTCATCAATCCTGGAAATTTGGCGGCGTGACAGCCGTGAATATGGCGCAAACTTCGCTGACCAACTGGGCGGCCGGCGGACAAAACTCAAAGGCCTTGAATGGTCTGTTCAGCATTTTTGCCAACTATAAAAAGGACAAATCCGTCTGGGACAATTCACTTGATCTCGGATATGGCGTTCTCCGGCAAGGTAAAGAGGCTGATTTCAGGAAAACCGATGACAAGATCGATTTTTTATCGAAGTACGGCAAGGAAGCCTTTCCGAATTTCTATTTCTCTGCCCTGCTGAATTTTAAAACCCAAATGGCACCCGGTTACAATTACCCGAATGATTCAGTGAAAATATCCACTTTTATGGCGCCGGCTTATCTGCTGGCGGCGCTTGGTATGGATTATAAACCGGACGCCTATCTGAGTATCTTTCTGGCACCGGCTACCGGACGATTGACCATTGTTAATGACAAAGCGCTGGCGGATGCCGGGGCATTCGGTGTCGATCCCGGGAAAAATACCAAGGGCGAGTTTGGCGGCTACACGCGGATGATTTACACGCGCAATGATTTCAAACCCGAGTTGTTGAAAAACGTCGCCTTCACGACCAAATTTGACCTTTTTTCAAATTACCTGGATCACCCTTCAAATTTGGATGTCAGCTGGGAAACTCTGATTGCCCTGAAGGTCAATCAGTACATCTCGGTCAATTTCACATCGCATCTACTGTACGATGATGATACCAAGATTTCAATTGATAATAATGACGATGGTAGCGTGGACGAATATGGTCCGCGGGTCCAATTCAAGGAAATCTTCGGCGTCGGATTTTCTTACAAATTTTAACTGGATAGGATTAAATATGAAAATTAATGTAAAGCCTCCCAAGACAAAATTGTTGCAGGAATTCAAAGCCTTTGCCATGCGTGGCAATGTCATTGACATGGCGGTTGGCATTATAATCGGTGCCGCCTTCGGTAAAATTGTCAGTTCAATCGTCAATGATTTAATCATGCCGCCGATCGGCTTACTGGTGGGTGGCGTCAATTTCACCGATTTGAAAATTGTCATGAAACAAGCCATCGACGGCCATCCGGCGGTGACCCTGAATTATGGCAATTTTCTGCAGGTTGTATTCGATTTTCTCATTGTCGCTTTTTCGGTATTTATGTTGATTAAAGTTCTCAGCACGGCCAAAAGAAAAGAGGAAGCCGCTCCCTCTGCGCCACCGGCTCCGACTAAAGATCAGGTTCTTCTGACCGAAATCCGCGACTTACTTAAAAAGTGAAATCCGTCGAAAGCCAATCTATCTGGACATTTAAAAAATACGTCATAGTCAGATATTGACATTTTTAATGGCAGAGGATCTACTTTGAAGGTACTCATCATCTACGATTCATTCTTCGATAACACCGAAAAAATCGCGCAGACAATCGGCGAGGCGTTGTCTCCTAAAAATCAAGTCGCGGTCGTCAAGGTCAGCGTGCTGAAACCAGTACAGCTAACCGGAGTTGACCTTTTAATCGTTGGCTCGCCGACGCGCGCATTTCGTCCGACCAAACCAATTGTCAAGTTCCTGAAGAACCTGCCGGATGGAGCTCTCAAAGATGTACAGGTAGCGGCTTTCGATACACGCATCAACCCGGCAGATGTCAATTCCCGCCTCTTGAACATCTGCGTGAAATTGTTCGGATATGCGGCGGAACCCATTGCCCGTTTACTGATCCGGAAAGGCGGTCAGCAGATAATTGAACCAGCCGGTTTCTTCGTCAAAGCCTCTGAGGGCCCGTTGCAGGAAGGTGAACTGCAACGCGCCACCGAATGGGTTAAAAAAGCGATTTAATAAAAAGGATAAAAATGGCACAACCGGCTTTAATGGGACAAATTAACTCACAATCGGTAGGCTGGGTCAAGTTGTACCATCCTCAGGCGCTTTGTGAGGTGATGTTTATTGCCGGGGCATTGTTATGACTATCGGGCATTTTTTAATTAACAGAGGTAAAACACAATGAGACAAAACGATGATACGGCGACGACTACTGCCGCCATTGACATTAAAAAACGAGCAGTCTCAAGGTATCTGCAGGCATTGATAATGATCGGAGTATTTTTCTTTCTGCCGGCAGGTACTTGGCGTTTCTGGCAGGCGTGGCTCTTGATAGCTATTCTGTTTATTCCGATGGCATTTGTGGGACGCTACCTGCTGAGACATGATCCGGAACTGCTGCGGCGACGTCTGCAATTCAGGGAAAAACGTTCTACCCAAAAATTATTCATCAAAATCACTTCAGTTTACTATTTTGCAGTACTTTTACTGCCGGGTTTCGACCATCGATACGGGTGGTCAAACGTGCCAGCCTGGGTTATTTTTCTGTCTGACTTACTGATACTGGTTGGTTACGGGTTGTTTTTTCTGGTGATGCGTGAGAACAGCTTCGCCGCCCGGACCGTGGAAATCATGCCGGATCAAAAAGTCATTCAGACCGGTCCCTATGCCGTAGTAAGGCATCCCATGTACGTCGCGGCTTCTCTGATGTGGATACTGACCCCGCTTGCACTCGGTTCCTGGTGGGGTTTTGTGCTAATGGTACCGTTTCCGCTTAGTCTCGTTTTTCGCATTCTTGATGAAGAAAAAACTCTTGTCAAGGATCTGCCCGATTACCAGGCTTACATGCTCAAAGTCAAATATCGCCTATTGCCGGGAGTTTGGTAAAAGACAGCGTTATGCTATTTGGAACCCGGTCATCAACTGAAATATAAAATCTGCAATTAACGGGAGTAATTATGACTCAAATCATCGCCTACTGTGGTCTGAACTGTGCCGAGTGCGGCGCCTATCTCGCCACTATTAACAATGACGACCGCCAACGCGCGGAAGTCGCTGAGCAATGGTCACGCGAATACCACATTGAGCTGAAACCCGCCGACATTAATTGTAATGGTTGCCTTTCTACATCAGGCGCTGTTTTCAGCCACTGCCAGGTGTGTGAAGTACGGCTCTGTGGACTCGCGAAAAATGTCGCCAATTGTGCTCACTGTCAGGATTTCATCTGCGATAAACTCGAGAAATTTTTCCAGATGGCACCGTTCCTGCGTGACAGACTCCAGCAAATGCGAGACGAATTATCCCCGGATTGACTGAAAACAGCTCGCCGTTAGCATATCGCTCTGGTTGAGCTGGTCGACTCCCGGAATATTAGAAATCTTATTGGAGGTAAAAATGATCCTGCGCGTGCTTTTCTGGATGCCACGGATACTCTCGATAATGTTTGCCCTGTTTCTGAGTCTTTTTGCTTTGGATGTTTTCGAGCCGGGAGTGAGTTTTTGGAGCGCGATTCTTGGCTTGGCGATTCACCTCATCCCCGTATATCTGGTGATTATCGCGTTGGTTGTCGCTTGGCGTTGGGAATTGATCGGCGCTCTGTCCTTTTTTGCCTTAGCGGTTCTCTATATTGTTTTGGCCTGGGGACGCTTCCCCTGGAGCGTCTATTTAATCATTTCCGGGCCCCTGGTTCTGATTGGCGTTCTCTTTCTGCTTAATTGGTTTTGCAGAGATAAACTGCGGGAAAGGTAGATGGTTTGAGACGTAAAATTTGTGGATTTAGTTTCGATACGTCATTCAAACTGCATCCCGGCCCGATCAACGAATATTTCGCTTCTAAAGGTTAGACATGGCGACTCGAATGACGAAAAAGGAAATCCGGTTGGTCATTGGTAAACAGCCCGGCGATATGGTGCATGTCGCGATTCAGCAGGACACCGAATCCCGCATACCAAATCCAGCTGATTTATATCAAATGTTCGCTTAAAATCCTTTAACTGCTACTCACTTTAAGGCGCTTTTCTACACCCACCAGAAGGAATACGTCTACTGGATTGAGGACGCTAAAAAAAACCGAAACTTGTCAGCTTCGGGGAAACACTCCTGATAATCCGTTCATCGTACTTTAATCTTGGTTCCGCTCGGTGACCTTTCCAATTATCAGCATACAGGAAAGTCGCATATGTTAGTAAAAAACATTATCGGCAACGTCGAACGTTCCTTCGTCAAATACCCCAATGGCGAAGCGAACGGACGCATCGAAATTCATCGCCCGGAAGGGCTGACAACTCCGTTTGTCAGCATCATTATTCCTACCATGGGTGCGGCGCGTGAAGAATTTCTGCCCGGGCTCCTGGAACAGATCAAGCACCAGACCTTTCGCGAGTACGAAGTCATTCTGGTCGTAGGCGACACACGTCAGGGACGAGCGATCAACTGCGGGGCGGCATTGGCGGTTGGGCGCTATTTGCTGACCCTGGATGATGATACCCGGCTCGGTTCGGATGACCTGCTTGAAAAAATGCTAACGATCGTTGGGGAGCATCCCGAAATTGGCATGGCGGGTGTTGCCAATCTCGTGCCTGCGGATGCCAGTTGGTTCACCAGACGGATTATGGGCGAACTGCCGCGCCGGACAGCTCCCCTGGTTAACGCAATTACTGAATCCGACCTGGCTGAGCATCCCTGCGCTATGATACCCCGGGCTGTTTTTTACCAGGTCGGTGGCGAAAACGAGCTTATCCCGCGCGGGCTTGACCCGTATTTGCGGCGTGAAATCCGCCGGGCAGGTTATCAGGTGGTTGTTTTGCCCGGACTATTCATCCATCACCTGCCGCCGCGGACCTGGCGTAAATTCGTGCGCCAGTTCTATCGCAACGGCAAGATGTCCGCCTATGTCAATAAATTTTACCCGGAATTTGTGGTGGAACTTCCCACCGAGCATGGGCAGGCGGTAGGTGAAAAACGGTCATTGATTCGACGGGTGTTTTCCTATATTCTGAGACTAATTTCGGCACTCTTCCGCGGCAAAATTTTCTATTTGTCCAGCCTGACACTTTATCTTTTAGGATATTTGGCCGGTTATTTAACTTTAAACAAAGATGATGTATAGACCACCAAACCTGTTGATACCCGGTGATTTTCCTCCCGTGGTCAGCGGCATTGCCACCTATTTTTATGAAATCTGGAAATTCTTCCCCGCCAGTGAAAACTTCATTCTGGCACCTCGGGACAAGGAGTACCAGACTTTTGACCGAAGCCATTCTTTTCGTACAATCCGGCGCGCAATTCCGACTGCCAATTCCACACCGGCGAAATTGGTCAAGGGACTGCTGTACACTTTTTGGACGATCTGGTTACAGCGGCACCACCATTGGCGAAAAATTCATTGCGGGCAGGTATTGTCCTCCGGTTTTTGCGGCTGGTTGTGCTATAAACTTTTCCACGTTCCCTACGTAATCTACGTGTATGGATCGGAAACTTTGCGACTCGGCGGAAATGCTCTGTCGCGCAAAGCACTGCGGACTTTTCTGCTCCATGCGGAGCATATTGTTGCCAATAGCCGGTTCACGCGGGATGAGTTCGTCGCCTTTGGTATTCCGGAAAATAAATTCAGCGTGATCACGCCCGGCGTGGACACGATACGTTTTGCTCCTACTGAAAAAGACAGTAGGCTGGTTGACAAGTATCAGCTCGACGGCAAATTTGTTCTGCTGACGGTCGCACGGCTTGATGAACGCAAAGGGCATGATCGCGTCATCGAGGCCGTAGCCGGGCTAAGCGATAATTTTCTCCACCTGGTATATTTGATCGTAGGCAAAGGGCGCGAAGAACAGCGTCTGCGCGAACTCTGCCGGAAATTGAACATCTCGGACAAAGTGATATTCTGCGGCTATGTTCCCGATGCGGAATTGCCGGCTTATTACAATTTAGCCGATGTTTTTATTCTGATGAATCGGCAGACTACCAGCGATGCCCGCTTAGAGGGCGACTATGAAGGATTTGGTATCGTGTTTTTGGAAGCCGCTGCTTGTCGCAAGCCGGTCATAGCCGGTAATTTCGGGGGCATTGCTGATGCCGTGGCTGATTTGCAGACCGGCTTCATCATTGGCAGCAATGATGTTTCCGCGATTCAGGCTACTATCTCGCGCTTCACTACGACGCCAGAGCTGTGTAGCAAAATGGGAACCGCCGGGCGGGCGCGGGCCGTGAACGGATTCGACTGGCGTCAAATCAGTGAAAGACTCAGGAAAATTCTATGACCAAACTTGACCTGCACAATCTGGCACGTCCCGAGGCATTTCAGACTACCACCTCGATCAAAGTCCGGGCGCGGGCCCTGGAAATCGCCCGCGAGATAACGGGTCGGGTGTTAGACGTCGGCTGTGGTAACGGGCTTTTTTTGCTGGAATGGAACGCTTCGGAAACGGTGCCACGTTTCAATTTTGGGCTGGATTATGACGAGAGCGCGGTGCGGGAAGCAAGCCGGCTTTTCCTTGACAATGGCCTTGAGGCTGGGCGCTTCATTGTGGGTGATGCCTTTTGCATGCCTTTTCCGGATAACTACTACGACGCAGTTTTTTGCCTCAACACGCTGATTAATCTGCACCCCTTCAGCCGGATAGAAGCGCTGATCACGGAGATGTGCCGGATTTGCCGACCGGGCGGCAAAATCATTTTCGACTACCGCAATGCCGGCAATCCCTATCTGCAATTTAAATACATAATCAATTCTGTGACCGGACGACTGACGACGCATGGTCACCGCTGGCGAACTTTTCTACCGACGATTGAACGTTTAAAACTCAGGATTTTACATAGATTGACAATCGCATCACCTGTCCCCTTAGCTCCGCTGGGCTATATGATGGTTTTAGAAAAGGAAACATGATCCATATCCCCACCGCCGGAACACCGCTTAAAGCTCGCGAGGTCGCGCGAGCGGCACTTGGAATTTTCGAAGGTGACCAACCGATCGAGGTTTTCGAAAGACAGCTGCAGGCTTTTCTCGGCGTTCCCCATGTAGCGCTCGTCAATTCCGGCACCACCGCGTGCTACATCTTGCTGGAATTGTTTAAAAGCATCCGAACCCGCGCGGAACAAACCGAGATCGTTTTGCCGGCTTACACGGCGCCTTCTCTGCTCCTGCCGATTCGGGCGGTGGGTCTGACACCGGTTTTGGTAGATATTGACCCAGCTACATTCAACATTGATTTAACTAAAATTCAGACCGTCCTTTCTGAACGCACCCTGGCAATTATGGTTGTCCATATGTTCGGCTTACCAGTGGATGTTCCAATTTTACTGGGTTCGTCTTTGCCGTCTGACATTTTCATTTTCGAAGACGCCGCTTCCTCGCTCGGCTCGGAGCTTGATGGTCAGTCGACTGGTACGATTGCACCTTTCGGATTTTACTCACTCAATCGTGGCAAGAACATTTCGACTCTGGCCGGTGGAATAATTGTCTGGCGCGACCAGCGATATTCAGAGACGATCCGCAATCTGATTGACAAATTACCGCATCTGGGTCGGATGGAGCAGGCACTGTTACTCCTGAAAATAACCGGGCTGGCATTGGTGCTGAAACCGACTATTTATACCCTCCTGGCACCGGTGATCCAGCAGTTTAAGTATACTAATCTGCACACGCACTTCGATTCTTTTGGTTATACCGGGGTGCAGGCCGCGTTGGGGGCAAAGCTCTGGCAGAGAGCCGCTCAGTTGACAGTCCAGCGCGTTGCCATCGGAAAAGCTCTGTTCAATATCTTCAACCGCTATCGGGGTCTGCAACTGCCGACGATAACTACCCGGCAAAAGGTGGCTTTCAATCAGTTCCCCATCGTGATAGATGATTTAGAACAGCGCCAACAGTTTCAACGAGGTTTGCTTGAACATGGTATCGAGACAACCCTCCTGTATGAGCAACCATTGCATCACATTTTTCCGGAGCTGACGGGCAGAGGCGATGACCCATTTCCGCGAGCTACTTACTTAGCCCAACACCTGCTGTTAATTCCCAGTCATGTACAATTACGCCCGGCATTGCGGGAAACAATCCGGCAAGTCGCCGATCGCCTGCTACTGAGATATGACGAATAAGAAGAGCGTTCTGTTATTAATTACTCGTTTGGATCGCGGCGGTTCGGCGGATGCCACTTTGCACCTGGCCCGCGGTTTAGTCGAGTGTGGCTATAAGGTCCTGCTTGTTTCGGGTAAAACTGTCGAACCCTCAACGGATCTGCAAAGCTATGGTACGGCGAGCGGCTTTCAACTCGTCATGCTCAACTCCCTTGTACGGCAGTTGAATCCCTGGCTGGATTTAATTACTCTGATCAAGCTGTATGGCTTGATTGTGCATTTCCGACCGCAGGTCTTGCATACCAATACCTCCAAGGCGGGTTTTTTAGGCCGTTTAGTAGGATATATTGCGCGAGTTCCCCGGATTGTCCATTCTGATCACGGTCATATCTTTTACGGCTATTATAATCAGGCGACGACCCGGTTTTTTATTAGTTTGGAAAAATTAGCCGCCCACTGGTGTGATCTGGTACTGAACCTGACCGCTTCAGGGCGACGCGATTATATTCGGGCTAAAGTTGCCCGACCGGAAAAATTCACGGTCTCGCTCATCGGTACCGATTTGGGGCCATTTCTGGCTACTCCACTACCTTGCTATCCGGATTTTGGTAAGGGAGAACGCTTTAAAATCGCCTGGGTCGGTCGCCTTGTGCCGGTAAAGAATCCACCGCTGTTGCTGGAGACCGCTGCACTGTTGCAGGCTGCGGCTTTCCCGGCAGATTTTCAAGTTATTGGTGATGGCGAAGAAATGGATGCCACCCGCAGGCGTGCCACCGCCCTGCACCTCGAAAATATGAATTTTCTCGGCTATCGGTCGGACGTTGCCGCATTGCTTTGCCGCTGTCATTTATTCGTTTTCACCTCCCTGAACGAGGGCTTCGGAATAGTAATCATCGAGGCGATGGCATGCGGATTACCCGTGGTCGGGACCAGCGTAGGCGGCACTCCTGATCTAATCGAGCAACATAGGAATGGTTTGCTGGTAGAGTCGAATAATGCTCCAGCGCTGTGTGCGGCGATTCAGACCGTGCTTAATGATCCGATACTATGGGCCCGGCTGGGTGCGCAAAACAGAAAAAAAGCTGAATTTTACTCAATAACTAATTATATTAGACGCGTACAATATGCGTATGGAGAACATGACCAAACGATTAAGTGATGATCAGCATATAAAATTATACCTCGTCATCGCAGTTGTCGCACTCCTTTTTTCTCACTCGTTGAGTCAAACACCGCAAAAGTATTTGCTGCTGAAAGCCGGTCTGCATTTCGATTCCAATGTCAGCGGTGGTAAATACAGTCCGGCGGAACTGGCGGATATAATTGACCGCAATGGTTTGGATGTCGGCATCATCACCGACCACGATAACATGAAGGTCACTTATGGTATTCGTCCCTTTGAACAGTTTCTTAAATTTTCCATCGAGGAAAATTCCGTGAAAAAGCACGGTTTTGAGCGCTATATCGGGGAAATCAACGCTCTCGATCAGATGTATAAAAACCTGATCCTGATCCCAGGTATCGAGGCGGTTCCTTATTATCAGTGGTCGGGTTCCCCGATGCTGGAAAATTTGAAACTTAAAAACTGGCATACCCACCTGTTGGTTTTTGGGATTGACGATCCGGCTATATTAAAAAACATCCCTTCCGTCGCCAACGGATTAGGGTACAAGCGTCCGTCCGGACAAATCATGAAATATATCTCTGAAAATTTCATGCACTTTGGACTCATTGCCCTTTATTTCATGTTGTTTCTGATCGCCTTGCTTTTTATCATCCGTCGTAAACGCGACTTGGTGGACATCGGGCGAATCAGGCACCATCGGCGGCGGTACCGCTTTTCATTCCTGGCTCTGGTCATCGCCGCCATTCTGGGTTTGATTCTGTATCAGCAATATCCCTGGTTGCCGCCGCGCTACACTCCTTATGACGCCGAACCGGGCATCGGACCATTCCAAGTTTTAATCGATTATGTTAATGCTAACAAGGGCTTAGTTTTCTGGGCGCACCCTGAAGTCGCCCACGATGAAAAACGTCCGGTCAATATTCCCCTGCTCAGTCAAACCATCTCGATTTCGACCGAAGCATATCCCCATCACATTTCCGATGCCCAGAATTATACCGGCTTTGCCATTTTCTGGGAAGGAATGAAGGTCGTTGGCAAACCCGGTGGCCTGTGGGACATGGTATTGAATGAATTCTGCAACGGAATCCGCACTAAACCGGTCTGGGCGGTCGGCGAACTGGATTTCGAGGAAGCTAATGAACTCAGTAATGTGACGGAGACCTCAACATTTATTTTTGCTCGCGAGCGTACCCGGGCGGCCGTGTATGAGGCCATGCGCGCGGGACGGATGTACACGACCCGCGGTCACTTCGGAAATAAGGCTGTCCTCGAGGATTTCTCAGTTTACGATATGTATTCCGGTCGCACCGCATTCATCGGTGAAACTCTGCCGAATGTGACCCCACCGGTCGCAATTCATGTCCGCATTCGCCCGTTAGTAAAACTCGAAATAAACGACGCGGTACTGCTGTATCGTAACCGCGAGCTGATCAAGAAATTCCGTTTCACCGGCGCGCTGGACGAATGGTTTGTTGACGAGGAAAAAGTACCGGCGAAAATGTACTACTATCGGATTTTCCTGGGTGAGAATTGGCCGACCTTAGCCAGCAATCC
>Ga0208047_1000639_pt1 | contig 13032 bp, 10 predicted proteins | sample Kivu_220m_FD_184162 | JGI IMG/M metagenome (GOLD analysis project Ga0208047, IMG submission 184162) | Freshwater microbial communities from Lake Kivu, Western Province, Rwanda to study Microbial Dark Matter (Phase II) - Kivu_220m (SPAdes)... | ecosystem: Environmental > Aquatic > Freshwater >...
GTAGTCGTTGCGGATCTGCATGACCTTGTCGCGGAGCCGGATCTCGCGGCTCCCGACCCAGATGCCGTCCGAGGCGCCGTTGAGCCTTTTTTGGAGCTCCGCGTTCAGCCGCTCCACTCCGACCAAGCCCTTGTACATCGGGCTGATGACCTGGATGTGGGGTGAGAGCGGGGGCAGTCCGAGCTTCTTCGGGATGCCGTAGCCGCAGAGGTCGAGGATCGTCTTGAAGACCTTCTGGGGGTCCTCCTGGTGGAGGAAATAGAAATCCGACGTCTTGTCGCCGCGCGGCGGGTAGATGATCGATTGGCCCTGGTTGATGCGGTGGGCGTTGGACACGATGAGGCTGTCCCGCTCCTGGCGGAAGATCTGGTCGAGCCGGACGACGCTCACCTGCCCCGATTCGATGAGGTCGCGGAGCAGGGTTCCCGGCCCGAGGGCGGGCAGCTGATCTTTGTCCCCGACCACGATCAGCCGCATCGACGGCGGGATGGCCTTGATCAAGGCGTGCATCAGGGCCAGGTCGACCATGGAGAACTCGTCGATGATGATTGCGTCTCCGGCCAGGGGATGGTTTTCCGTGCGGCGGAAGGCGTTCAGCTTGGGATTGAATTCGAGGGTCCGGTGGATGGTCTTGGCTTCCTTACCCGTCGTCTCCGACAGCCTCTTCGCCGCCCGGCCCGTCGGCGCGGCGAGGAGAACTTTCCGGCCCCACTTGTCGAAGACCGCGGTCACGGCTTTGACGATGGTCGTCTTGCCCGTGCCGGGCCCGCCGGTGATGACGAGGATCTTCTTCTGGAAGCTCTCCCGGATGGCCGTCTTCTGCAGCTCCGAGAATTCGAGCTTGAGGGCCTGCTCTTCGTCGGCGATGATTTGGCCGACGTCGAACGGAGGCTGGACAAAGGAGGCATGGGCCAGGGCCTGGATGGAGCGGACGACTTCCTCCTGGGCGTGATAGAAGTACGGCCGGTAGAGGGCGGTGTCCTCGGCCAGCGGCTCCGCCACGACCAGCTTCTTGGCCTTGAGCGCCTCGAGAGCGGCCTTGAGCGTGTCCTCGTCCGTCCCGATCTCCTCCCGGCAGCGGGCGACGAGCTCGCTCTCATAGGAAAAAACGTGGCCTTGCTCGTTGTCTTTCTCGAGAAGGTAAAGAATAAAAGCCTTGGCCCTCTCGGCCGAGGCCGGGTCCATCCCGAGCTTGAGGGCGATCTGGTCGGCGGTCTTGAAGCCGATCCCCCAGATGTCGAGGCAGAGCTGGTACGGATTCGCCTTGAGGACGTGGTAGGATTTCTGCCCGTAGTGCCGGTAGATCCTCGTCGCCAGGCTCGTCGAGACGTTGTGCTGTTGGAGAAAGATGATCAGGTCGCGGATGTCCTGGTGCTCTTCCCAGGACTTCTTGATCTCGCGCAGCTTGACCGCGCCGACGCCCTCGACCTCCTTCATCCGGTCCGGGTCGCGGGACAGGATCTCGAGGGTCCGCTCGCCGAAGGCTTTGACGATGCGCTTGGCCAGGACGGGCCCGACCCCCTTGACCAGGCCGCAGGCGAGGAATTTTTCGATGCCTTTGGCGCTCGAGGGCAGGACCGGGACGAAATGATCGACCTTGAACTGAGGCCCGAATTTGGGATTGTTCTCCCAGGCGCCGGTGACCGTCAGCCGTTCGCCGGCCGAGAGGGGCGGAAAGTTGCCGACGATCGTCTTTGTCTCCCCGCCCTCGACCGAGAACTTGAGAACCGAGTATCCGTTTTCGGGGTTGAAAAAGAGGATCTGCTCGATGGTGCCTTCGATCTCTTCCGGCATTCCTTTCATATTATTTCATTTCCACCTAACGGTCAATGCGGCTCGCTCGAAGCGGGCGAACGCAATAATTGGCGGGTGGCGCCGAGCGGGCGCCCCAGCGTTCGAAGCGACGGGGACCCCCCGGATACTTTTGGAGGGGGACCCTTTCGCGGGTCCCACCTCCAACGGACGGCGGGAAGACCCGCCCGTCCTGCCTCCTCTCCAATGAGCATAACACTATGAATTTGTGGTGCTATGCTCGATGGAAGGGCGGCAGCGAGCGAAGCGAGCGTTGGAGGGAAACCCTCTCGATGGGTTTCCCTCCAAGAGTGACCGGTGACAGGACCCGCCGACCTTAATAAGCGTTCGCCCGCTTCGAGCGAGCTCCCACGTTGACCGGCTCGTTTTTTCGTGCTACGTTTCAGGCGTGAGATTCCTCCGCCTGACGACGAATTCCCTTCTCAGCGGCCTGTTTTTTTCGCTGCTCCTGGCCCTTCTCATCTACGACCTCAACATCAACCTGGTCTTCAAGCCGGCCGTCCTGGTCGCACTCACTCTGTATCTGATGCTCACGTTCGGGTTCCTGGCCTTCCTCCTGTGCCTGGTCGTCGCTTCGGTTCACCGCTTTTTCAGCGGGAAAAATACGCCCCCGGAATTCGTTTCCCCGTCGTTCCTGACTCTAAGTTTTTCCCTCTTCATCCTTCTGTTCCTTGTCCTCTTCAGGGAAAACTTCGTTTACTTCCTGTCCTTTTACGTCCCCGGCCTTCAATCCTGGTTGAGGGCACAGATGGTCCTCTTTTTCGTCCTGGCCGTGGCCGGCCTGCTCCTCCATTTCCAGTATCACCATCGCAAAGCCCGCCGCGCCTACTTCGGCGTCTTCTTCGTCCTGCTCGGAGCGGCCCTGGCCTTCGCCATCGGGCTTCGGCTCAGCTTCCCCTTCCCCGCGAAAGAAGCCACATGGCTTTCCCTCGAGCCCAAAAAAATCGTGAGAAAGGTGACCGTCCTCAGCTTCGAAGGCCTCAGCCTGGACGTCCTGACGCCCTTGATCAACGAGCGCAAGCTGCCCAATTTCTCCTCGCTCATGGAGAGCGGCAGCTGGGGCCGCCTGAGGGGATTCACTCCCAGCGACCCGTTCGTCCTCGAACGGACCTTCGGCACGGGGATGCTGCCGGGGAAACACCGCCAAGTCTCCGCGGTCCAATACCGGATCCCGGTCACGCGGGAGCGGCTCGAGGTCGTCCCCCGCTTCATGCTCTTTCGCCAATTGACCCGCTTCGGCCTTCTCGACATCGTCCCGACGGAACGTTCGGGAGCGGTCAAGGACATCTGGACGATCTTCGCCGATTTCCAGGCTTCGGTCGTGAAACGCAGCACGGCCGCGGCCGGGCCGATCCCTGAGGCCGCCAAGGCCCGGCCGGACCAGTTGTTCGCTACGTTCTACAAGGATTTTCTGAGCGACACGTCGCCGATCTTCAGCCAAGTGAGGCAAGCTTTTGCTCTCGACGCGAGCGTGGAAGATGAGGCCTTCCAGGCGCGGTCCCAAACCAACCCGCAGCTCTTTACCCTCTGGCTCGAAGGCGCGAACACGGCCGACATGTTCTTCTACAAGTACAGCTTTCCCGACGCCTTCGGCGACATCCGTCAGGAGGAGATCCAGAAGAACGGGACGGTTATTGAAAAATACTGCCAGTTCTACGACCAGGTCATCGGCAGGTACCTCGCCTCGCTCAAAGACAACGAGCTGCTCATCGTCTATTCTCCGTACGGGACCGAGCCCCTGCCATTCTGGAAGCGGATCGTCGAATGGGTGCTCGGCAACTCGGACGTCTCCGCGTACCACGAACAGGCACCCGACGGCGTCGTCTTCATCCGCGGCCAGGGCATCGTCCGCGGCCGGAACATCGACGCCATCCGCCTCGTCGACCTCGCCCCGACGATCCTCTATTTCGTCGGCCTGCCGGTGGGCAAGGACATGGACGGCGTGGTGCGCGGAACGCTCTTCAACAGGGAATTCACGGACGAGAATCCAGTCTTGACCATCTCTTCGTATGAAGCCGTAACGGTCGGGAAATGACGGGGGAAGGTCAGCGGATGAACTTGAACATCCGCCGCCAGCGGGCTTTGGGGATGAAGCTGACCAGCTTCTTCATCCGGTCCTTGAGGCTGGTTTTCTGATAGGCGTCTTTCTCCGCGTTGTAGGAAAAATAGATCATCCAGGGGCGCCCCTTGATGTTCGTCATCGGTAGGAATCCCCAATAGCGTGAATCGGCGCTGCTGTCCCGGTTGTCGCCCATGGCGAAGACGTGCCCGGCGGGGATGGTCACGGGCCCGAAGTTGTCGCGGATCGTGTCGTCATAGTGATAATAATCGTTCTTGGCGATGACCTGAGTGTCGCTGTGGACCTTGTATTTCTCTTCGAGGGGCTTGTCGTTGATGTAAACCTGCTTGTTTTTGATCTCCAGCGTCTCGCCGGGCAGGCCGATGACGCGCTTGACGAAATCCTTGGTCAGGTCGTTGGGGTACTTGAAGACGATGATGTCCTGGCGCTTGATCGGCTTATGGGGCAGGATCTTCTCTTCGAGGGGCGAGACCGTGCTGGCGTAGACCAGCTTGTTGACCAGGAGGAAGTCGCCGACGAGCAGCGTCGGTTCCATCGAGCCCGTCGGGATCTGAAACGCCTGGACGACGAAGGTCATGACGAAAAAGACGAAGACCATGGTCTCGGCGATGAGCTCGGAGTACTCGCGCAGGACGCTCTTCTCGCGCTTCTTCTTTTTTTCTTCGACCGGCACTTGGAGATCGTTCATCCTTCACCTAAAAAGGAGATACTATAGCCTAAACGTAAAAAATCATCAATAGATCTAAAAAGGGATGACAAACACGCTAATTGCCGCTTATAATGAAGCCGGCGGCGGGAAGGCCTGAACTCATGCCTTGGACAAAAGAGACCCTGCGGGATATCGTCAAGGACAAGATCGGATCGCACGCCTTCATCGTCGTCTCGAACCGCGAGCCGTACATCCATACGTATGCCGGCGGAGGCATCCGGTGCATGACACCCGCCAGCGGGATGACCGTAGCTTTGGATCCCGTGATGCGGGCTTCCGGGGGCACTTGGATCGCCCACGGATCGGGAGAAGCCGACCGTGACGTCGTCGACGCCAAGGACCACGTTCGCGTTCCCCCCGACGATCCGAGCTTCACCCTGAGGCGGATTTGGCTGTCCAAGGATGAGGAGTCCAAGTTTTACTACGGATACTCGAACGAAGGCCTCTGGCCGCTCTGCCATATCGTCCATGTCCGGCCCGTCTTCCGCGAAGCGGACTGGGACGCTTATCGGAGGATCAACGAGAAATTCGCCGACGCCGTTCTCGACGAGATCGGAGACGACCAAGCCTTCGTCTTCATTCAGGACTACCATTTCGCTCTCCTGCCGAAGATGATCAAGGACCGGAGGCCGGACATCATCGTCGCCCAATTCTGGCACATCCCCTGGCCCAATCCGGAGGCCTTCCGAATCTGCCCGCAGGGGGAAGACATCCTGTGGGGATTACTGGGCAACGACATTCTGGGTTTTCATATCCGCCATCACTGTTTGAATTTCCTCGAATCCGTGGACAGGACTCTCGAAGTCCGCGTCGACCGGGAGCGTCTGTCGGTTTTCAAGGAGGGGCGTGAGACCCTTGTTCGCCCTTTTCCCATCAGTATCGATTTCGAAAAAATCGAGCAGTTGGCCGGGAATCCCGAGATCGAGCGCCGGACGGCCGCCTTGAAAAGAGATCCTCAGATCCGCGGCCGTTTCCTCGGGATCGGCATCGACCGGATGGACTACACCAAGGGGATCGTGGAACGGTTCAACGCCGTCGACCGATTCTTCGAAAAGAATCCCGAATACGTCGGGAAATTCGTCTTTCTCCAACTCGGTCCTCTGTCCCGAATCCAGATTCCGCAGTACCGGGCCTACAACGAGGAAATCTACGGCCGATTGCTGGATATCAACCAAAAATGGAAGGCAAAGGACTGGGTCCCTCTCGTCCTCCACAAGCAGCACCTCAGCCTGGAAGAACTGCTCCCCTATTACCGGGCGGCCGACCTCTGCATCGTCAGCTCCATCCATGACGGTATGAACCTGGTGGCGAAGGAATTCATCGCGTCCCGGAACGACGAACGGGGAGCCCTCGTCCTTAGCCGGTTCACGGGCTCGGCCCGTGACCTGGAGAAGGCGCTCCTGATCAATCCGGTCGCTACGGATCAGTTTGCCGACGCCATCAAGAAAGGCCTCGAGATGCCGCCGGAGGAGCAAGCCGAGCGCATGAGGAAGATGCGGGAGTCCGTGCGAGAGAACAACGTCTATCGCTGGGCCGGAAAGATCATCCAAAATATGAAAAAGTTGACGTGAGCCGTGTCCGATCCCTTCCGTTTTCTAACGCGGTTCAACCTGACGGTGCTGCTGGGGCGGCAGGCCAAGAACGCCCGCGAGCTGCTCGAGGGGATCAAGGAGGTGCCCGGCTCCTCCATCTATTACCACACGCACCGCTTCATCCAACAGCACCACTACCTGTCTCCGGAGCCCCCGAACGATTTCGCCTTCTGGGCGACCAACGCCTTGAGCCGGGACGCGCTCGGGGAAGCGCTGGCCAGCGTCGATACGGTGAAATTCCACAAGATCGAGAGCCTCCGCGAATCCTTCGTCACGATCCTCGAATCGTTCCTTCTCGACGCGAACGGGAGGGGCGGCGATTGCCAGGAAGGAGAAGAGTTTCATTTCATGTCCTGCCGGACCTTCATCCTTCCCACGCGCCACGTGGCGAAGGATCTCCGGGAATTTCGAACGATCCTCCGGAACGTCGGCGTCAGCTCCCTCTATTACCATATCTTCGAAGCCGGGCTGCGCTTCGATAAGGCCGGCAACGATTTCTCCCATTGGTTCGAAGCCATCGGCGAAAAGGACCTGGCCCGCGCCGTCAGCCGGCTGGATCCCTATACCATGACGCTGGAAGGATTGCGCACGAAGATCATTCATCAGGTGAGCCGCCATGTCCCGGATTGAGGAGTACGCGCCCGTCGTCGGCGCCGAAACGCTCGCGGAATTGTCCCTGCTTGCGGACAAGCTCCGGGGCCGATCCGTCCAGCACATCAATTCGACGGCCGTCGGGGGCGGCGTCGCCGAAATCCTGGTCCGGATGCTCCCCCTCCTGCGCGACCTTGGGGTCACGGCGTGGTGGGACGTCATCAAGGGCAACGAGCGGTTCTTCGCCATCACCAAGAAAATCCACAACGCCCTGCACGGCGTCGCGGAGCCGTTCGGGCCGGAGGACCTGGAGTATCTGATCGAAGTCAACCGCGAGAACGCCAAGGACGTGCTCCGGGACGCCGACATCCTCTTCATCCACGACCCCCAGCCGATCGCCCTCATCGAGGAAAAGCCTTCGCGGCGAAGCCGGTGGATCTGGCGCTGCCACATCGATTTCACGGCTCCCCGACCGGAAATCTGGGGATTCCTGAAAAGATTCATCGATTCCTATGACGCCGCCGTGTTCTCCGCCCCCGCATTCTCGAGACCTCTCGCCATTCCGCAGGTCCTCATCTCGCCCTCCATCGATCCCTTGAGCGACAAGAACAAGGAGCTCCCCGCCGACGTCGTCGATTCCGTCTGTGCGCGGTTCGGGCTCGATCGGGACAGGCCGATCATCGCCCAGATCTCCCGTTTCGATTACTTGAAGGATCCGCTCGGCGTCATCGCGGCCTACAGAATGGTCAAGGAGCGCATGGATTGCCAGCTCGTCCTGGCGGGAGGCGGAGCCACCGACGATCCGGAAGGAATGAAGGTCCTCGCCGAAGTCCGCGAGGAAGCGGCGCACGATGCGGACATCTTCGTCCTCTTCCTGCCGCCGGGCAGCGACCTCGAGATCAACGCCCTCCAGCGCGCTTCGGACGTCATCCTTCAAAAGTCTCTGCGGGAAGGCTTCGGGCTGACCGTCTCCGAAGCCCTCTGGAAGGCCAAGCCGGTCATCGCGTCGGCCGTCGGGGGAATCCCTCTCCAGATCGCCCATAAGCACTCCGGGATCCTGACCCATTCCGTAGCCGGGACGGCGTACTGGATCAAGCAGCTTCTGAACGAGAAGGACTACGCCGCCCGTCTCGGCGCGAACGGCCGGCAGCATATCTTGAACAATTTCCTCATCACCCGGCACCTCAGGGATTACCTTCTCCTGTTTCTCTCGCTCTATGAAACGAAGGACGTCGTGTTCCTATGAATGCCGGCCGTCCGCACGCCGAGGCCGGAAAGCGTCTGCTCCTCTTCCTGGATTATGACGGGACGCTCGTTCCCATCAGGAAAATTCCGCATAAGGCCGTCTTGACGCCTTCCCGGAAAAGCATCCTGGCACGACTGAGCGAAAAAGCGTTCGTCTGCATCGTCACGGGGCGGTCCGCGGCCGACATCCGGGGCCTTGTTCCCCTCGACAACATCGGATTCATCGGCAACCACGGCCTGGAGCTCGTTTTGGGGCGCAGATCCTGGACGCATCCGCAAGCGAAAGCCCGGCGGGACGCTCTCAAAGCCCTGCTGTCGCGGATCGAAAAGAGGACGGTGCGCTTTCCGCGCATTCAGGTGGAGAACAAAGGGGTGACGGGGAGCATCCACCTCCGGCGAACGGATCCGGCGCTGTATCCGATCGTCCGGAAAATCGTGGCCGAAAGCGTCGCCAAAAGCCGCCGGGCGTTCCTCCTCACGGAAGGAAAAAAGGTTTTCGAGATACGGCCGAACGTGGACTGGAACAAAGGGAGGGGAGTTCTCAAGATGTCGCGATGGATATCCGACGGCGGATCGAGAATGATGTTCATCGGCGACGACCGTACGGACGAGGACGTCTTCCGGGCGCTCGCCCGCGACGCCGTCACGATCCACGTCGGCCGCGGCCGGGATTCCGCGGCGCGACATCGCCTTGCCGATGTCGACACGGTCTGGCGCACCTTGAGGAGATTAGAGCGGGGTCTCAGCCTCGAGGACGGCGGACAAGAAGAGAGCCGCCGCATCCGGTCGCGCCGCCGGTGAATTTACCGGCCTGCCCGATTCCTGTATACTGGGGCCATGAATTTCACCCTCTTCGGCTATCCTAAGGCCGGCAAGACCACCTTATTTAATATCCTCACCGGCGCCCGCGTCGCGATGACCGCCTACGAGGACGGCCGGAGGGAGCCGAACGAGAGGATGTGCCCCCTTCCCGACGCCCGGCTGAACGGGCTGGGCGGGCTGTATCCCGAAAAAAAGAAGACCGCCGCGACCATCGATTTCATCGACTTGGCCGGCATCTCTTACGGCGAGGTCAAGAACAGCGTCTTCCTCAACGCCCTGCGGAAAGCCGACGGCCTCATCCATGTCGTCCGGGGATTCCACGATTCCCAGGTCCCGCACGCCAAACCCGCCGTTTCGCCCCGCGACGACATCCGGACCATGGAGGAGGAGCTCCTCCTGGCCGACCAGATCTCGGTCGAAGCCCGCCTCGAGCGCCTGGAAAAGGACCTGAAGAAAGCCAAGCTTCCCGAGGGAGAGAAGGAGCGCGACCTCCTCGTCCGCCTCCGCGCTCACTTGGAGGGCGGCAGGCCGCTGCGCGAATTCGGCTGGACCGAGGCCGATGAAAAGCTGGTCAAAGCGTTCGCTTTCCTCAGCCAGAAGCCGATCCTCCACATGATCAACGCCGACGAAGGCGACGTGGGCCGGCTTCACGAGCTCGAGCGGGAGCACGCCCCGGCCGGGAGGGGCGCCGCAGTCCTGGCTTTCTGCGGCAGGATCGAAGAGGAGATCCTCGAAGTCGAAAGCGACGAGGACAAGCGCGTCTTTCTGGCCGAATACGGCCTGAGCGAGCCCACGGCCGGCCGCTTTTTCCCGGCCGCGCTTGTCCTCATGGAGACGATCTTCTTCTACACCGTCGGGAAGGACGAGGTCCGGGCCTGGCCGATCCGCATCCATTCTTCGGCCCTCAAGGCCGCCGGTGCGATCCATACGGACATCGAAAAAGGATTCATCCGGGCCGAGGTCATTCCCTACGACGTCCTGCTCCCCCTAGGCTCGCTCAATGCGGCCAAGGACAAAGGCGCCATCCGCCTCGAAGGCAAGGAGTACATCGTCCGGGACGGCGACGTCATCTATTTCCGGTTCGCTCCATGAGCGCGGCGTTCGTCCGGGTCGCCTCCGACCCCTCGTCCTCGGCCCGGGCGGGGGTCATCCAGACGCCGCACGGGCCGGTCGAAACCCCGGCCTTCGCTCCGGTCGCGAGCCAGGGTGCGGTCAAGGCGGTCCCTCACAAGGATGTCGAGGCGCTCGGCGCCGAGCTCCTCCTGGCGAACTCCTACCACCTGTTTCTCAGGCCCGGCGTGGAGGCCGTCCGGACACTCGGCGGGCTCCACAAATTCATCTCCTGGCCGAAGCCGATCCTGACCGACAGCGGCGGCTTCCAGATCTACAGCATGTCCCCGCTGGCCAAGGTCAAATGGGACGGCGTATCGTTCGCCTCGCACCTCGACGGGACGAAATATTTCCTGACGCCGGAAGACGTCGTGGACATCCAGGCCGGCCTGGGCTCCGACATCTGCATGGCCCTGGATTACTTCGTCCCCTATCCCGCGGCCGACGACAAGGTGAAAGACGCGGTCGCGACCACGAGCCGCTGGGCGAAGAGAGCGCGGGAGCACTTCCGGACGAAGGACTCCCGGGCGCAGCTGTGGGCCATCACCCAGGGCGGCGTCACGTGGGAGAGGCGGAGGCAGAGCTCGGAAGAGCTCGTTGCCCTGGACTTCGACGGCTATGCCGTCGGCGGCCTCGGACTCGGCGAACCGAAAACGCAGCTCTTCGAAATCCTGGAGCGGAGCGACGGCCTGCTGCCCAAGGACAAGCCGCGCTATCTCATGGGGATGGGCTATATCCAGGACGTCCTCGAGGCCGTGGAGAGGGGCGTGGACCTGTTCGACTGCGTCCTCCCCACGCGCAACGCCCGCAACGGGATGCTGTTCACGAGCCGCGGCCCGCTCGTCATCAAGAACAGAAAATACGCCGGCGACGAGCGGCCTGCCGACGAAGACTGCGGATGCTACACGTGCCGCACCTTTTCCCGAGCTTACCTCCGCCATCTCTTCGAACGCGGGGAGATCGGCTCGGCCGTCCTCAATTCCATCCATAATCTCCATTTTTATCTTGACAACTTTCGTAAAATACGGCAATCTATACATTTAAATTCGTTCAAATCGCTCAAAGAAAGCATTTTAAATAAATTAAAGGACGGATTACCATGATTTTAGGCGCGTTTCTCTCCCTCGCCCAGCAAGCGGGCGGCCAGCCCGGCCGGCAGGCCGTACCCCAGGGCAACTTCCTGACGGCCCTCGTTCCCTTCATCCTCGTCTTCGTCATCTTCTATCTGCTCATCATCATGCCCCAGCGCAAAAAGCAAAAAAAGCATATGGAGATGGTGGAGAACCTGAAGCCCGGCAGCCGCATCATCACGACCGGAGGCATCTACGGCACGGTCATGGGAGTGCAGAAGGACCGCATCGAGCTCAAGGTCGCGGCCAACGTCAAGATCGACATCACCAAGAGCGCCATCGGCGTCATCCTCGCTTCCGAAACGGCTCCTGAGAAGACCGAATAGTTCGGCACTCTCTCCAGGGAAAGGCTCACCATGAAAAAAGGACTGCGCTGGAAAATCCTTTTAACCATCGTCATCCTGGTCGGCGCCATCATCATCTCCTGGCCGATCAAGGACAAGATCAAGCTGGGGCTGGACCTCAAGGGCGGCATCCACCTCGTCATGCAGGTCATGACCGAAGACGCCGTCGTCATGGAGACCGACCAGGAGATCCTCCGTCTCCAGGACCTCTTCAAGAAAAACTCCATCACCTTCACGACCATGACCCGGGAAGCTCCCGGGAAATTCACGATCCAAGGAACGACCGCCGACCAGGAAGTCAAGATCAAGGACCAGCTCGATCAATATCTCCGCGACTGGGATTATTTCTTCGCCGGCACGTCGGCCACGGTCACGCTCAAGCCCCTGGCCATGAACGCGATGAAGGAGCAGGCCGTGGACCAGTCCCTCGAGACGATCCGCAACCGCGTCGACCAGTTCGGCGTCGCCGAGCCGATCATCCAGCGCTACGGCAGCGAGCGGCTCATCGTCGAGCTGCCGGGCGTCGATAACCCCGAGCGCATCCAGGACATCATCAAGACCGCGGCCATCCTCGAATGGAAGCTGGTCAAGGGCGGGCCGGCCCCGGACGAAGAGACTCTCCTCAAGGACTTCGGCGGCAAGGTCCCCGATGACATGGAGGTCCTCAAGGGCGATCCCAAGCGCCGGGCCGAAGGCTATTACCTCATCGAAAAGGTGGCGGCCATCACCGGCAAGGACCTCAGCCTGGTCCGCCGCTCCCAGGACGAGTACGGCGCCCCGGCCGTCGCCTTCCAGCTCAAGCCGGACGGCGCGCGGCGGTTCGAACAAGTGACGGGGGCCAATATCAACAAGCCGCTGGCCATCATCCTGGACAGGAAAGTCCAGTCCTCCCCGAACATCAACGCCCAGATCTCAGACAGCGGCATCATCCAAGGCCACTTCACGATCGAGGAAGCGGACGACCTCGTCCTCATCCTCCGCTCCGGCGCCCTGCCGGCGGGGATTAAAACCCTTGAGAACCGGACGATCGGCCCCTCGCTCGGCGCCGATTCGGTCAAGGCCGGCTTCCTGTCGGGGCTGATCGCCATCCTCTCGGTCATGGCCTTCATGGTCATCTATTACAAGCTGTCGGGGGTCAACGCTATCGCGGTCATGATCCTGAACGTCGTCATCCTCTTCGGCTGCCTGGCCTATTTCCGGGCCAACCTGACCCTTCCCGGCATCGCCGGCATCATCCTCGGCATCGGCATGTCGGTGGACGCGAACGTCCTGATCTTCGAGCGCATGCGCGAGGAGATGGCCCTGGGCAAGAGCGTCCTGAGCTCGATCTCCCTCGGATTCTCCCGGGCCTTCACGGCCATCTTTGACTCGAATCTGACCACGATCATCTCGGCCGTCTTTCTGTTCCAGTTCGGGACAGGGCCGATCAAGGGCTTCGCCGTGACCCTGATCGTCAGCCTCGTGGCCAACCTCTTCACGGCCGTCTTCGTCTCGCACTGGATCTTCGACTCTACTCACACGAAAAACACCAAAAAGTTGAGTATCTGACCATGCCACTCGAAATCTTCAAGACAACCCCCAGGATCAATTTTCTGAA
>Ga0208047_1000645_pt1 | contig 13001 bp, 15 predicted proteins | sample Kivu_220m_FD_184162 | JGI IMG/M metagenome (GOLD analysis project Ga0208047, IMG submission 184162) | Freshwater microbial communities from Lake Kivu, Western Province, Rwanda to study Microbial Dark Matter (Phase II) - Kivu_220m (SPAdes)... | ecosystem: Environmental > Aquatic > Freshwater >...
CTCGGCGCGCTGGGTGCGCACGTGATGGTCGTGCCCAAGGGCTGCCCGTACGAAGCCGCGACGATTGCGCTCCACGGCGGCAAGTGGCCGCGCTACATGGACGAGAGCTTGCTCCCCAAGGTGAAGGCAAATCCGGGCGTAGCTGATGCCGCGGGCGTAATCATGGACGCGGTTTTCGCCCCGGGCAACAAGAACGTCATCCTGCTCGGAATTGACGAAGACTACATGAAGCTCCGGCCGGCATGGCACATCAGCGGCCACTGGTTTGACTCGGATTCGAGCGTCATACTGGGCTCGACTTCAGCCCAGGAGGATGGGCTCAAACTCGGCGACTTCTGGACGGTGCCGGAAAAGAACGTCCGTCTGCAAGTGGTCGGCGTGCTGAGCCGCACCAATACCCAGGACGACGGGTTCGTTTTCGTCCCGCGTAAGACCCTGCAGAGAATCTCCGGGCTTGAGGGCAAGCTTGTGCTGATACTCATCAAGGCAAAGCACGTGGATCAGACTGACGACCTGGCCGCTTCGCTCAAGGCGGACGAGGTGGACATGAATGTCTTCCCGCTGTCCGAGTTGCTCGGCACCATCGGAGCGCTGATGGCCAGCACCAAGGTGTTCGTATCCGCCATCATCCTGATCGCGGTGATCCTCGGCGGCGTCGGCGTGCTCAACACGGTGCTGATGGCGGTGTTCGAGCGGACCAAGGAGATCGGCATGATGAAAGCGATGGGCGGGTCGCGCGGCGACGTGTTCAAGTTGGTCTGGGCCGAGACGATCTTGACGACCGTGCTCGGCGGACTCGCGGGCGTAGCCGTCGCGCTGGTTTCGTCGCGGCTGATCGAGGCGCTTATCCGCGGGATGATACCGTACGCGCCCAAGGGTTCGCTTATCGGGATTTCGCTTCCGACCGTGGTGATGTGTGTCATCCTGTCGCTCGTGCTCGGGCTGGTGGCGGGGTTCTATCCCGCGTTCCGGGCTGCCGGGGTCAGGCCGGTTGAGGCAATTAAGGCGGAGTAATCATGGGAACCGGAGAATTCAGAAGTCAGAATTCAGAAGTCAGAATTCAGAATTCTCAGGCCGCGGTTCGGGCGAGCGGCTTAGCCAGGGTCTACCGCCGGGGGGCCGAGAAGATAAAGGCGCTCAAGGGCATTGACCTTGACATCAAGCCGGGCGAGTTTGTCGGGGTGGCTGGACATTCGGGCGCCGGCAAGACCACCCTGCTCAACCTCATCGGGCTGATGGACCGGGCGACCGATGGCAGTCTGAGCGTGCTCGGCCACGATACGACCCGGCGCGGCGGCGGCTTCGACGCGCTCAGGCGCAAGAACATCGGGTTCGTGTTCCAGGAGTTCTACCTGATGCCGACCCTGACGGCGCTCGAGAACGTGCTGCTGCCCTCGATGTGGGGACATCAATCTGCAGATGCAAGTCAAAATGCAGAGTGCAAAGGTCAAAATGCAGACTTGAAGTCTGCAGGCCGCAATCCGCACGCTGCATTTCCGGACACGCCGGCATCGTACCGAGTCCCGACCCGTGAGCGAGCCGCGGAACTCCTGAACCTTGTTGGCTTGGGCCACCGCATGACGCACAGACCGACTGAGCTTTCCGGCGGCGAGATGCAACGCGTCGCGGTGGCCCGGGCGCTTATCAACCGCCCGCGGCTGCTGCTGGCCGACGAGCCGACCGGCAACCTGGATACCGCAACCCGCGATGGCATCTTTAACCTCCTTCTGGCCTTAAACCGGGATTCCGGATTGACGGTCATCGTCGCAACACATGACCTCAGCCTGGAGTCCCGGTTTGCGCGGGTTATCCGATTGGAAGACGGGGTGGTCGTCAATGACGAATGACGAACTACGAATGACGAATGGCGGAGCGCTGCTGCAGGCTACAGACCTGTGGCGGAGCTACCATCGAGGCAGCGAAACCATTCACGCGCTGGCCGGGCTGAACCTGACGCTCGGGCCGGGCGAGATGGTCTCGGTTGTCGGCCGGAGCGGGTCAGGCAAGACCACGCTCTTGAACCAGATCGGCTGCTTGGACCGGCCGTCGAAGGGGAGCCTGAAGATTGCCGGCACCGAGGTTACGGGTCTCAAGGAACAGGAACTGGTGGGATTCCGGCGCGACCACATCGGATTCATATTCCAGCTATTCTACCTGATTCCAACGCTGACGGTGGAGGAGAACATCCGGTTGCCGCTCATCTTTGCCCGCAAGCACGACGAGCAGCGGGTGAGCGAGCTGATTGAGCGGGTGGGCTTGAGTAGGTCCCGCCGGGCGCTTCCGAAGCAGCTTGACGGAGGGGACATGCAGCGCGTCGCAATCGCCCGGGCCCTGGTGAACCGGCCGAAGATTCTGCTGGCGGACGAGCCGACCGGCCGGCTGGAAAAGAAGTCGCGTGGCGCGGTACTGGAGATTTTCCAGGAACTCGCGCGAGAAGGGCTGGGCATCATAATGGCCACGCACGACCCGGAGTTGGCGTTGGAGGCAGATAAGAAGATTGAGATTTCGGATGGAAGAGTCGTGAAAGAGGAGCGGATGAGTTCAGAAGTCAGAATGCAGAATGCAGAAGTCAGAAGTTCAGAACAGGAGAATTCGTGAAGTGCATTGCTCTAGGGCTGGTAATACTGGTAGTTGCCGCGGTTGTCGTTGGCTGCGGCGGAGGGGCCAAGGCGGGAGCAAAGTCCAACGCCTACGGCAAAGCCATCCCGGCGGATATGGCCGTGACTACGGCACGGGAAATCGTTAACAACCCGCAGGCCTGGGAAGGCAAGGACGTCCTCGTGGCCGGAAAGATAACGAGCGAGTGCCCTTCGGGCGGCTGGGTCTGGGTGCAGGATTCGACCGGACAGGTCTACGTCAACATGCATCCGACCAACGTTTTCATCCCTCAGCACGTGAATCGCGGGGTACGGGCGATGGGCAAGGTCGTGCTCGAATCCGGCCAGCCTTCCGTAGTCGGATACGGGCTCGCGCTGAAGTAGAGGTCAGAAGATGAGAATCATACTCGCAACAACAGTCGCTTTGGCGACGGCAGCCGGGACCGTGCTGGCGCAGTGCCCGGGCTGCCCAAAGGCAGCGGGTCACGCTTCCATGTCCATGCCGGCACAGACCGATGGGCTCGCCGGCCTCAAGCTGGTGGACCAGTACGGTGACACAGTCAGGATGTCCGAGCACATCGGCATGATGCCGATGTTGATGCTCCTCGCCGGGACCGATGCCGCCTCAGGGAGGGCTGCCGACGTGGTCCAGACGGCGGTCTCCGGCCAGGAAATGCAGCCGATGTTGGCGTACGTAGTCGCGGCCAGCCCCAAGGCGACCGCGGCATTTGCCAAGTCGCACAACCTCACCGGCCTGGTGCTGGTGGACCAGAAGCGCACTGCTCTCGCCGCGGCTATGGCCGACACGCTACCCGTGGCGTTGTTCATCGACCGGACCGGAACGGTCGTGAAGGCCGACACGAAGCTCAGCGCAGCGAGCGTCGAAGAAGGGATGAAAGCAATGGCGCAGAACCAGGAGCAACTGGTCGACCCGGTCTGTGGCATGACGGTCACCAAAGAGACGGCGGCCGGCAGCTACGACTACCAGGGCAAGACCTACTACTTCTGCAGCAAGTCCTGCAAGGACAACTTCGTCAAAGATCCGCAGAAGTACCTTGCTCAGTAGCCGCAGGGACATGACCGAAACGTCCGATGTTTCGGATCGTGTCCCCAGGACTTCCGTTCTACAGGTCACTCGCTCCCTCTTTGCCGGCGGCGGGCGACTATGAGGAGCGTAGCGGCGGAGTCGCGGGCGCGGAGTCCCAGCAGCACAAGTTCCCAGAGAACACTGAGGAGGTAGAACGGCACGAAGAAGCCGAAATAGTGGGACTGGTAGTAGCTGACGGCCTCCTGTTCGACCTCAAAGCCGTGCTCTTCCAGCAGTCGTCGGAATGCCGAGGAGTAGCAGCGGTCGTACCAGGTGTGGAAGCGCTGAGTGCCGGCAGTATCCGGGTGGAGGCCGTGGACGAGCCGTTGTTTGAGCCGGTCGGGCAATAGTCGGCTCAGTACCGCGAACGGGGAGTTGCGGCCGGGGAAGAGGTGGATGAACCAGCCGCCCGGCACGAGCACGCGATGGGCTTCATCCATGAAGCGAGCTGTGTCGGGCAGGTGTTCGAGCACATGTTTGGAGGTGACGATAGCTGCCTCTCCGTCCGCGAAAGGAAGATGCGACGCGATGTCAGCCACGCGCCATTCGTCAGCTTCCATGTTGCGGCTCAGGTCTTCGTCGGTCACGTCGAGCGCGATGATGCGCAGGCCGGGCGGCTTGTACTCGGCGTAGGGGCAGAGCCTGCCGCCGCCGGCGTCAACGATAATGGAACCGGCAGGCAGGTCCTGCATCTTGTCGCCGACGGTGCGTTCGTAGAGCAAGGAGATATCGAACCGGCGTTGGGGCAGGCGACGTTCGATTGCCGCGCAGATGCGGCGGTTGGCGCGGACAAAGCTCCGGAGCACGGGAGTATCTTACCACAAAGACACCAAGACACGAAGCGGAAGCGAGAACCGCCAAGGACGCCAAGGGTCAGGAAGTTGCTGAACAACGGATGAACGCAGATGCAAGCGGACGGGACCGGACTGAGGGGGGAGAGTCGTTTCCCGGCCGGAGTTCTGGATTCTGGTCTCTGGTTTCTGACCTCTGTTTGTCCGAAGTCGGCTGCGGGCATGGTTTGACGATGGCCGTTTCAGGCGTAGAATTAGCCGGTGAAAGAGAAACTGCCGGAGATCGGCAAGATCTCCCAGCAGGTGTTCGAAGAGCTGATCTATCCGCGGCTCGGCGCGAAGAGCTCGAACGTCCTCGTCGGCCCGATGCACGGCGTGGACACGGGCATCATCCGCGTCGGCAACCGCGCGCTGGCTTTGACCACCGATCCGGTCTTCATCGTGCCGGAGTACGGCTGGAAGCGAGCGGCCTGGTTCGCCATTCACATCCTGCTATCCGACGTCGTCACGAGCGGGCTGCCGCCGCGCTACCTAGCTATCGACTTCAACCTGCCGATGGACATCACCGAGGACCAGTTGGAAATCGTCTGGAAGACGATCCACAGTGAGTGCCGGCGATACGGCGTCACGGTGGTCACCGGCCACACCGCGCGGTATGGCAACTGCGGGTACCCGATGGTCGGCGGCGCTACCGTCATTGCCGAGGGTGGGCTCGCCGACTACGTCGCACCGAGGTTCGCGCGGCCGGGCGACAGCATCATCGTCACCAAGGGTCCGGCGATCGAGGCAGCGGGCATCTTTGCCGCTATGTTTCCGGAGCGGCTGGAGAAGAAGTTCGGAGCCGCGTTCGCGCGCCGGGCAGAGAAGATCTTCTGGAAGATGTCAGTGGTCGATGATGCGCTCGCCGCGGTGAGCGTGGGCGTGCGCGACAAGGGCGTGACCGCGATGCACGATGCGACCGAGTGCGGGCTGTGGGGCGGCCTCTACGAGATGGCCCAGGCCGGCGGATTCGGCGTGCGCGTGGTCAAGGAGAGAATCCCGATGATGCCGGGCGTACAGGAGATCTGCGACTTGTACGGCATCGACCCCCACAAGTCAATCAGCGAGGGTACGCTCATCGTCATGTGCCGGCCGAACAAGGCCGGCAGGGTGCTTGACGCCCTGCGGCGGCGACACATCGTGTGCGCGGCGATCGGCGAGGTCACCCGCCGGCGGATGGTGCTGGTTGATGGCGACAACGAGACGAAGCTCGAGCACCCGGTGGTCGACCCGTTCTGGGGAGCCTATTTCGGCGCCCTAGAAGGCAAGTCCGAATGACGAGTGTCGAATGACGAACGAGGAGAAGAGGCTGGCGGAAGCGGTGGCGATGCTCGAGGGATGTGGCGAGTTCAGCGCGCTGGTGCCGGAGGTGCGGGTGAACATCGTCTACGCGCCCGATGGCGCGGAGGGTCCTGAGCAGGTCCTTGGAGTCGACGGCAGGATCACCGTTGTTGCCGGGATGCCGAAAGCGTCCGGCCCGATTCGGGCCGGAGTCTCCGACCACATGGCGCGGCTGGTGCTTGAGACGCGCCGTCACGATCCATCCATCCGCGCCGGGCTCAACTTCCGGTGGAACGAGGTCATACTCAAGCACGTGCAGGGCTACTGCACAACCAAGGGACAGGCGTTCGGCAGCATCGACCGGACGGTCGAGCCCAGGGAGTTGATCGGCAAGGACAAGGGTTCGATTCCGTGGAAGGTCGAGCATCTGGTCGCGACCAGCGGCAGGGTGCCGCCGGTCTTCTACGAATCGCGGGGCTGGGGCAAGGAGCCGCTTTTCTTCCTGGTTGGCTCGGACCCGGCCGCAGTCGCAACCCAGGCAATCGAAATCGCGAAGGGATTGGCACAATGAGCAAAGTTGGTCCGCGGAAACTGGCAGCAGTCTGTTATGATCACATTGGGGGAGCGCTCGGTGAGAGCCTCTACGACGCTCTGGTCCGCAAAGCCTGGATCAGTGCCGACAGCGGCGAGTTGCGGGTGACGGTTAAAGGGCGGCGGGAGCTCTCCGCGCTGGGAGTCCCGGTGGACCAGCTCGATTCCGGTCCGCGCAAGCAGGTCAACGCCTGTGTCGAGCGGCACGCCGGCATGTTTTACGCGCACATAGGCTCTCACCTCGGTTCGCTCATCGCCGCGGCGCTGGTTGAGCAGAGCTGGTTGAAGCGGTCCGGTCGGGAGTTCCACATTACTCCGGCCGGTCGGCGCGGGCTCCGCAAGCTCGGCGTGAAGCTTTCGATCTGAAACCGGGTCAGCCGACCGATGCCTGCCGCCTGGTCGCGCGCCAGCCACTGACGGTGATCGAGCGGCGTCCATCCCACGTCCCATCAGCGAAGACAGAGTCGAGGAGGATTCCGTGAAGAACCTCTACATTATTGCCGGTCTGATGCTGGCAGTCATCACGAGCCTTGTTGGTTGTCAGAAGCCCTGGCCGTTTCTTGAGGACCGGTATGCGAAGATCCCGGCGGATGCGGTGAAAGGTACGCCCGCGACCGACCCGTTTCCGCCGTTCACAGTTTCCTCCGAATGGGAGGCGCCGGTGCCGATGCCCGGACCGGTGAACACTGCCGGCGGAGAGGACTCGCCCTTCATCACTCCGGACGGGAAGGAGTTCCATTTCTTCTTCACGCCTGACGTGCGGGTGCCGGCCGAACTGCAGGTGCTGGACAGCGTGACCGGCATCTGGTACTCACACCTCGAAGGCGGGCAGTGGACCGAACCGGAGCGGGTGATTCTCAACGACGGCGAGGGGCTGGACGGGTGCGAGCAGCTTGTCGGCGACACGCTCTGGTTCGCCTCAATCCGCAGCAAAGGCATGATTGGCGACATCGACGTATTCACGGCCGTGCGCAGGAACGGCGAGTGGCAGGACTGGCGCAACGCGGGCGAGCAACTGAATGTGGAGTACAACATCGGCGAGTTCCACCTCACGAGCGACCACCGGACGATGTACTTCGGCACCGCCGAGACCGGGGATTCGCTCTGGCGCGGCTACGACCTGTGGAAGATGGAGCGGAACGCGACCGGCTGGGATGCGCCAGTGCGGCTCGGCGCGAACATCAACGACAGCATGAGCCAGTCCCAGCCATTCGTGTCGAGCGACATGCAGGAGCTCTGGTACACCGGCTGGTGCGACACGATAATGGGGCCGTGCATCTACCGGTGCAAGCTGGACAGCACGGGGAGCTGGGGACCCGCAGAGCTGATTGTCGCCCGGTTCGCCGGCGAACCGACGCTGGATGATTCCGGCAACCTTTATTTCACACACCACTACTACACCGGCGGCGACAGCAGCCGGATGTTGGAGGCAGACATATACGTCTGTAGGAAGAAATGACCAGTTCCCAATTGCCAATGACCAGTAGGAGAGGAGTTCCGAGATGAGCTGCAGGACGATCATGGCGGTGAGGATCAGCAAGCGGATAGCGGAGGCGGTGAAGGTGCAGCAGGCACTGACCAAACACGGCTGCATCATCAAGCTACGGGTGGGCCTGCACGAGGCCGGCGACGTCTGTGCCGACGATGGCCTGGTGCTGCTTCACCTCTGCGGTACGAAGAAGGAAATCGCGGCGCTCAATGCCGACCTCGGCCTAATCAAGGGCGTGAAGGCCAAGACGATGACGGTGTAGATCCAAGCAGAGGCAGCCGAAGTCAGACGTCACAAGCTAGAGGCCAGATGTCACAGGTCCGGCGCTCCATTCCGTCCGGGTGGTTTTGGTGACTTGGTGGTTCAATCGGGTTCCGGGCTTGAGGAGGCAGCGTGAATGTGAATGATGCCATCAATATCCGTCGGGCATACCGGTCGCTGGCACCGGCAGTGATTACCGAGGAACTGGTGCGGGACTTGGCACGGTGCGCTCAACTGGCGCCGTCCTGCAACAACAACCAGCCGGCGCGGTTTGTGTTCGTATGGGAGCCGCAGATGCTCGAGAAGATGAAGGCGGTCTTCAACAAGGGCAACGCCTGGTGTCACGCCGATTCACTCATGGTGGCGGTCTGCGCCGAGAAAGAGGCGGATTGCCTCATCCACGACCGCGAATACTACCTGTTCGACACCGGACTTGCGGCCGCGTTCCTCATCCTGCGGGCGACCGAACTCGGACTGGTGGCGCACCCGATTGCCGGGTACAGCCCGAAGGCCGTGCGGGCGGTGCTGGGCATTCCGAATTCGATGCAGGTGATAACACTTGTGAACGTCGGCAAGCATGCGGACGCTATCAGCCCGGTCCTGAGCGAGAAACAGGTGGCCGACGAAACCGTGCGGCCCGAGCGGCTGCCGCTCGAACAGGTCGCATTCTTCAATCACTGGCCCGGAGATGGTGGAGGAGTGAAGAGCGAGGAGACGACATGATCGGACTCAGGAAGCTGCATCTGATAGTCGGATTCACGCTGGTGCCGTTCCTGCTGGTCACGGCGGTCACCGGCTTCATCTACCTGCTGGTGCCCCGCTTCCACCATGTCCTACGGTGGCACGGCTGGTTCAAATGGGGCGGGCTGGTGCTGGCGGGCGGACTGACCTTCCTTGCCATCTCCGGCGCCATCTTGTACCTGAACATGCGTATCCAGCAGTGGAAGCGGAAGGCCAAGGCGAAGGCCGCGGCCGTTTCCAAGCCGCCGTCCGCTGCCTGAGTCAGATTCGAACCGCGGGCAGCGTCCTGCCCGTCCGGCGCAAACGATGTGCGAGGGCGTGCGCGCGGAGATACTCCGTGCGAGGCGGCTGCGACCAGCAAACCCAGTGCCGCACGCAGTCCGGCACCGAAGCAGTCGCAGTACGCTCTCGCCCGAGACAGCCGTCGCCGCTTGCTTGACGACCGATGCGGCCGTGCTACACTGAAACATGAGTCCCAATGTCCCGCTCGACAGCAAGAAGCTGGCGGAGTTCTGCCGGCGCCATCACATTCGGAAGCTGTCGCTTTTCGGCTCAGCGCTCACCGATCGTTTTCGTCCAGACAGCGACTTGGACTTTCTTGTGGAGTTCGAGCCGAGCAATCGGCCGGGCTACTTCGGTCTGGCGCGAATCGAGCGGGAGCTTTCCGAGTTGGTCGGGCGCAAGGTTGACTTGCGGACGCCGCTCGAGTTGAGCCGGTATTTCCGGGACGAGGTCATCGCCGGTGCCCAGGTACAGTATTCCACGTCCTGACGCAATCCGCTTGCGTCACATGCTCGACGCGGCCCGGGAAGCGCTGGACTTCGTCCGGGGCAAGACCGAGCACTCCGTCGGCGAAGACCGGCGGCTTGTGCTCAGTCTGGTCAAGGAGATCGAGATCATCGGCGAGGCCGCGAGCAGGGTGTCGGAGCCTACCCGTTATCAGCTGCCGCGGATACCCTGGCTGGACATCGTAGACATGCGGAACCACTTGATACACGTCTACTTTGACGTTGATGTGGGCGTGGTATGGGACACCGTCTCCAGGGACCTCCCGCCGCTGGTCGGCGCACTCGAGGACGCCTTGGCGTCTGACCTGTAGCCCCGATTCCTGAACCCGCAGCCGAGCGTCCGCAGGCCTACTGCTTAGACTCGCCTGCAGTCGGCGAAAATCGCCATTGACAGGGGTCAGTCGCAGGTATACAATGGACCGTCGACGCCGAGCACGGCGGCCAACGGGAAGCCGCCGCGTTGGTCTGCTCGGCGCCAGACGGGTGATTTCATATTCACGTTGGGCGTAGAATGGAGGTCGGCTTACTGACCAGACTACTCGAACGGTACTCCACTCCCAGCAAGCGGGGCAGGGGCCTTTGGCTATCCGTGTTCGTGGTGGTGCTGGGAGCGCTGCTGACGTCGATCGGATCAGCGCAGTACCTGGAGACGACCATAATGCTGCCCGATACGCTCGGTTCGCTTGATAGGCCCGCTTCACTCGTCTACAACGCAACCAACAACAAGGTCTATGTCGGGTGTGATTCCGGCGTATTCGTGGTGGATGGCGCTACGAGCCATCGCCTCGCCCGTCTCAAGACCGGCGGTCGAGTGCGGGCGTTATGCTACAACCCGCAGAACAACAGGATCTACGGCGCGGATCGTGACCTGAACAAGGTGGTTGTGATTGAGGGCGCGACGGACTCGGTTATCGCTTGGCTTCCAGTTGGACACGAACCCTACGCGCTCTGCTACAACTCGCAGGACAACAAGGTTTACTCTGCCAACCATCAAGACAGAACCGTTTCCGTGAGAGACTGCGCAACGCACTCGCTCGTCGCGACCCTAGACGTCGGAAACGGACCCTCCGGTCTTCTCTACAACCCGCAGAACGACAAGATCTACTGCGCGAACTCCGTTAGTGGCAGCGTCTCGGTGATCGACGGCGCCACGGACTCGGTCGTCGCCACGGTGCCGGCGGGGGGGGGCGCACGGCCCCTCTGCTACAACCCCACGGACAACAAGGTCTATTGCGCGGGGAGCCCCGTGACGGTAATCGACGGCGCGACCGATAGCGTCCTCGCCACTGTGGCAGTAGGCAGCGGAGCTCGTGCCCTCTGCTACAATCCACAGGACAGCAAGATCTACTGCGCGAACTACTATAGCGGCACTGTGACGGTGATAGACGGAGAGGGTGATTCCGTCCTCGCCACAGTTGGGGTTCAGACCGGCCCGGATGACCTCTGCTACAATCCGCAAGACAACAAGATATACTGCGCGAACGCAGGGATGGACATGCAGCCGGACACGACAGTGTCGGTCATCGATGGCTCAAGCAACTCACTCGTGGCCACCGTGAATGTAGGCTACTTCCCCGGAGTCCTGTGCTACAACCCGCAGAACAACAGGGTGTTCAGTGCGAACGAGATGAGCCACAGCGTATCGGTGATAGACGGCGCGGCGGATTCGGTCACAGCCACCGTCACGGTCAGTGCGTGGCCGATTGCCCTCTGCTACAATCCGCAGTACAACAAGGTATATAGCGCTAACTGGGAGAGCGACAACGTCACGGTGATTGATGGGTCCACGAATACCGTTGCCGCAACACTGGAGACGGGGCGACGTCCCGTGGCTCTCTGCTACAACTCTCAAGACTGCAAGGTCTACTGCGCAGACAGCGGTAGCAGGAGGGTCAGCGTAATCGACGGAGCGGCCAATGCGGTCATCGCCAGAGTTGCAGTCGGAGCCGGCCCTCGCGCCCTCTGCTACAACCCGCAGGATAGCAAGGTCTACTGCGCGAACGCCGGGCGGTACGTGGACCCCGAAACGTCCGTGACCGTAATCGACTGCGCCACTGACTCGGTCATCGCCACTGTGCCAACGGGGCTCTATCCGTACGCTCTATGCTACAACCCGCAGAACAACAAGGTCTACTGCGCGAGTTGGGGCGACACTGCCGTGAGAGTCATTGACGGTTCGACAGACTCGGTCACTGCCAAGCTCAGAGTCGGACGCTGGCCTTCTGCCCTCTGCTTCAACTCACGCAGCGACAAGGTCTACAGCGCCAATCAACGCGATAGCTCGGTGACGGTGATCGACGGTAAGACGGACTCGGTCATCGCCACGGTCAGGGCCGGACAATACCCTGAGTTTCTCTGCTACAATGCGACCAACAACAAGGTCTATTGCGCGAACCGATACGACATCACCGTGATAGACGGAGCGAGTGACTCGGTCATCAGCACGGTTACGGGCATACCGACGGCGCGGGCTATCTGCTACGACCCCGGGTACAACAGCATCTACTGCTCGAGCGACGGTAACAGCGTCACCGTGATAGACGGCGCGACGGATTCAGTCGAAGTGGTAGTCCATGTGGGCCTCTACCCGCGTGGTATGTGCCTTGATCCGTCGCAGGACCGGGTCTATGTGGCAAACTCGGGGAGCTCCAGCATCTCCGTCATCAGGACCGTGCCGCCAGGGATTGAGGAGCAATACCGGTCGGATGTGTTGGACTTCAGACCCATAGCGACCGTCGTTCGTGGCATCCTGTACATGCCAGCTGGCGCAAGTACAAGCACCGGCTTCCTTCTGGACGTCAGTGGCAGGAAGGTCATGGACTTGCAGCCGGGCGCGAATGATGTGCGGGCGCTGGCACCGGGGGTGTACTTCCTGAAGGAGGGAGGAGAGAGGAATGAGGAGGGAGGAGCAGGGATCCGAAAGGTCGTAGTGACGAGGTAACAGATGAGAGTACGTGAGGTGGGAATGAACTCTGCCTTGTCGCTGATCTTGATACCTGCTGCCATCGCCTCTGCCTGGTTTGGTCCGAACGTGCGCGTGGACCGCAACTACCAGTCCGAATACGCTTGCGGCTATTGCGCAATTGCCCTCGGACCGGGCGCGCCGTCGATTCCGCCAATCTACGTTGCATTCCACGGCGAGAGTTGGCTGGACAGCCGCACCGACGTCTGGTTCCAGAAATCCCTGGACGGCGGCAGAACCTGGCTGCCCACAGACCTGCTGATTCAGCGCGGCGAGCCTTGGGCGGGTGAACCCGACATAGCGACCGACTCGGGGGGCAACGTCTATGTCGTCTATCTCTCTACTGACTCGGCGGGCCACGACCAGATGCTGTG
>Ga0208047_1000652_pt1 | contig 12920 bp, 9 predicted proteins | sample Kivu_220m_FD_184162 | JGI IMG/M metagenome (GOLD analysis project Ga0208047, IMG submission 184162) | Freshwater microbial communities from Lake Kivu, Western Province, Rwanda to study Microbial Dark Matter (Phase II) - Kivu_220m (SPAdes)... | ecosystem: Environmental > Aquatic > Freshwater >...
GTCCGGATCATGGACTTCGGCATCGCCCGCTCCCTGAAGATGAAGGGCTTGACCGGGGCGGGGGTGGTGATCGGGACGCCCGAATACATGTCGCCCGAGCAGATGGAAGGGAAGGAGGCGGACGTCCGGTCGGACGTCTATTCGCTCGGCGTTATCCTCTATGAGATGGTCACCGGAAAGGTGCCATTCGAGGGCGAGACGTTCGTCGCCATCGCCCTCAAGCAGAAGACCGAGACGCCGCGCAATCCCAAGGAGCTCAATCCTCAGCTCCCCGACGACCTCAACCGGCTCATCCTGCGCTGCCTGGAGCGGGATAGGGAGAAGCGCTTTCAGAGCGTCGAGGCCGTCCTTGCCGACCTGGCCAAGATCGAAAAGGGCGTGCCGACGACGGAGAAGGTCCTGCCCTTGAGAAAGCCGATGACCTCTCGCGAGATCACGGTCAAGTTCAGGCTTAACAAGCTCATCCTCCCGGGTTTGATTTTAGCGGCCGTCGTGATCGGGGCAATTTTTCTGCCCACGATTCTTCCCCACAAAAAAGGACCCGCCGCCGCGTCGGGCAAACCCACTCTGGCCGTCGTCTACTTCGAAAACAAGACCGGCGACGAGAACCTGGACGAATGGAGCACGGGCCTCCCGGAACTTCTGATCACCGACCTCTTCCAATCGAAATTTCTCCGGGTCCTGAGCTCCGACAAGATCTACAGCGTTCTCAAAAAGCTGAATCTTCACGAGGCCAAAAGATATTCCACCGAGGATCTTGTCAAGGTGGCCGAGGAAGGGGCCGTCGAATACACGATCAGCGGCAGCTACATCAAGGCCGGATCCCAGATTCTCGTCAACGTCACGCTCCAAAGGCCCCGCACGGAGGACGTCGTCAGGAATCTCCGTGCGGAGTGTCAGACGTTCGACGAGATCACGGCCAAGGTCGACGACCTGGCAAAGCAACTCAAGGCCGCCTTGAATCTGACCGAGAAGCAGATCGCTTCCGATCTCGACAGGAATCTCGGCAATATCACCTCGCCGAATCCCGCGGCCTTGAGGTACTACATCGAGGCGAAGCGCTACCATTGGAGAGGGGAATACCGCAAGGCCATTCCGCTCCTCGAGAAAGCGGTCGCTCTCGATCCCGAGTTCATTCGGGCTTATGAGGGTTTGAGCGCCGCCCATGACAATCTCTTTGAAAACGCAATGGGCAATTCCTACCAAGCCAAGGTCTTGGAACTCATCGAACGCCGGCCCGAGAGGATATCCGAGAGGGATCGATATTTCATCGAAGGACAGCAATATTATTTTGATAGTTCAGATCAATTCTGGCCGAGAGCCGTGGAGGCCTGGAACAAAGCCCTGGAGTTCGATCCTAAAGACAGTTATGTGAATTATTACCTGGGGCATCTCTATAACAATTTAGATCAATGGGATAAAGCTCTGGCATACTTCAATGTCTGCCTCGACAATAAATTTGAGTATGTTTTTTTCTATAACTGGATGGCGGACCTTTTCAGGGCCAAGGGGATGCCCGATCAAGCCCGAGAAACGATCGAACATTATCTCAAGAATGTTTCCGACACGCCTGCCGGCCATCGAGTTCTGGCCGACCATTATCTATCTCAGGGAAAGAAAGATTTGGCCAGGCAGGAGCTGGACAAGGCGGCCATCCTGGATCCCACCCATTGGGAAAATTCCCGCTACACGGCTTATCTCGATCTTCTTGACGGAGATTTCGTCCAGGCCGAAAAAGAGTACGGCCGTCTCCTCGGGGGAACGGAGCCGACCGCAAGATACATGGGTCTCGTCGGATTGTTCTATCTGTACTTGGCGGAAGGAAAATTTGCCGGAAGCGTCCGGCTTATGGCGCAGGCCGTCGAAGAATTGCGCAAGGCCGGAGAAAAAGAAAACGAGTGCACAGCCCGCCGTGCCCTTATCTACACCTATTTGACATCCGGCAATTCCGGCAAGGCTTTGGAGGAATGCCGCGAAGCCTGGACCCGGGCGGTCGAATTGGATGATTTAGGCCTTCAAAGATACTTCGCGCTCTACAGAGGCTTGGCGTATCTGGGATTGAACAACATCTTGGAAGCGGGAAAAGCGGCCGAGGAGTTGGAAGCCATAAATGCGAAGGGAATGCGGAAAGACTTGGATATCCGTATGGTCGACCGCTTGACGGGCCTCATCGAGCTTGAAAAGAAGAACTACGGCGGGGCCATCGCGCGCTTGAAAAAAGCCGTGGATTCGCTGGCGTACGGTCCGCTGGAAAAGGACGCGCGTTATCTCGATTCGCTGGCCTTGGCTTATTTCCGGGCAGGAGATCTGGACAAGGCCCAGGCCGAATATGAGCGCATCTTGGCCCTGGCGACGGTTCGGGCCGACGATGGAGATATTTATGCTAGGAGCATTTATTCCCTTGGCCGCATCTTCGAGAAAAAGGGCGATAAGGCCAAGGCCCGCGAGCATTACATGAAATTCCTCGACCTCTGGAAGAACGCCGACCCGGGCATTCCCGAAGTCGAAGACGCCCGGAAGAGGCTCGCGGGGCTGAAGTGAAGCCCCCTCAAATCCCTCAAGCGCGTTGACGCCCCTTTGATTCTCTGATAACCTTGCTCTCACAGGCTTAAGGGTTATCCATGGCGCTCGAGTGCCCGAAGTGTCATTTGTCAAATGCGGACACGGCTCATTTCTGCGCAGATTGCGGCACCCGGCTCAGGGGACATGTTCCGGATTCTCATGAATCCGGTATGTGTCCCCTGGATTCCGATGATCTCAAAGCGATGCCGACCGAAACCCTCAAGACATCCGCCCGTGAGCTGACCACGGGCTCGACGTTCGCCGGCCGCTACCAGATCATCGAGGAGCTGGGCCACGGCGGGATGGGCAGGGTCTACAAAGTCCACGACACCAAGCTCGGGGAGAAGGTCGCCCTGAAGCTCATCCGGCCGGAGGTCGCCTCCGACCGGGAAACGCTCGAGCGGTTCTCGAACGAGCTGAAGCTCTCCCGGAAGATCCGCCACAAGAACGTTTGCGGGATGTTCGACCTGGGCGAGTTCGAAGGCGCGCACTTCATCACGATGGAATATGTTCAGGGCGAAGACCTGAAGAGCATGATCCGGATGTCCGCCGGCCTGACGGTGGGAACTCTCTTGAGCGTCGGCAAGCAGATCTGCGACGGCCTGGCCGAGGCGCACGGCCTGGGGATCGTCCACCGCGACCTCAAGCCCCAGAACATCATGATCGACAAGAGCGGGAACGCCAAGATCATGGACTTCGGGATCGCCCGGTCCATAAAGGAGAAAGGGATCACGGGGGCGGGGATCATGATCGGGACGCCCGAGTATATGTCGCCGGAGCAGGTCGAGGGAAAGGAGACGGACCCGCGCTCGGACATCTACTCGCTGGGGATCATTCTCTACGAGATGGTGACGGGCCATGTGCCATTCGAGGGGGAGACGGCCCTCAGCATCGCCATGAAACACAAGAGCGAAGCCCCGAAAGACCCCAGGCAGCTGAATCCCCTCCTTCCCGGAGATCTCAGCGCGGTCATCCTGAAGTGCCTGGAGAAGGACAGGGCCAAACGCTATCCGGCGGCCGCCGCTCTCCGCGCCGAGCTCGAACAGGTCGAGAAAGGCTTGCCCACGACGGCTCACGCGCTCCCGCTCAAAAGACCGGCCACGTCCAAGGAAATCACGGTTTCGTTCTCTCCTAAGAAGCTTGTTGTTCCGTTACTCATCGCGGTCGTCTTGATCGCCGCGGGGATCGGGATCTGGCGGATTCTGCCGAGAAAGGCCGCGGCGCCAGGCCGGGGAGGAAAGCCCTCGATCGCCGTTCTGCCGTTCGAGGACGTGAGCCCGCGGAAGGACCAGGCCCATATCTGCGACGGGACGATGAGCGCGGTCATCACCAAGCTCGACCGCCTGGGCAAATTCGATGTCCGGTCCAGGTTCCTCTCCAAGCCGTATGCGGGCTCGAACAAGAGCCTCCGGACGATCGGGGAAGAGCTCGGCGTGGACAACATCCTGGCCGGGGCGGTCTTTCTCGACCGCAACAATGTCAGGGTCGACGCCGAGCTGATCAGGGCGCGGGAAGGCTCGACGTTGTGGCGCGACAGCTTTGCCAAAAAATCGGAGGAGATCTTTTCCATCCAGAGCGAGATCGCCGAGAAGATCGCTCAAGCGCTGAATGTCGTCCTGTCCCCGGAGGAAAAAGCCGGCCTCCGGAAGAAGCCGACGGATAATATCGAGGCCTATAAGCTGTATGAGCTGGGCCGCTGGTTCTTCGATAAGCGGACGGATGAAGGCCTGGAGAACGCCGTCAAGAACTTCCGTCTGGCGATCGATTTGGACCCCCAATATGCTCTGGCCTACTCGGGTTTGGCGGACGTCTATATGTTCCGTTCTCAAGCGGGCGCAAACGAATACGGGGCGAAAGCCAAGGAGGCGGCGAGAAGGGCCTTGGAGCTGGATGACGCCCTCGCCGAGGCGCACACATCCGCAGCCAATATCAAGTTGGAGGTTGATTGGGACTTCAAGGGAGCCGAGGAGGAATTCAGGATGGCCCTGCGCCTGGACCCGAATTATGCCCTGGCCCGCCACTGGCACGGCCGCCTCCTGATCATGCTCGGCAGGCATGAGGAGGCCCTGGCGGAACTCGAGAAAGCCCGGGACCTCAATCCGACCGACCTCAGCATCAACCGAAATCTGGGGTGGGGGTATCTCCTGGCCCGGAAAACGGACCGGGCGATCGAACAACTCCGAAAGACGTTCGAAATGGACCCCCATTTCATCCAGACGAAAATGCTCCTGGGCTGGGCTTACCATGAGAAGTCGATGTACCGGGAGATGTTGGACCTGTATGACGATGATCATAACGACTTCATCTATCAGCTGGCCTTGTTCAGGCTGGGAAAGCTCGGGACCCGCGAGGACGTCCTTAAGCAACTCGACCGGGTCATTTCCGGACTGGACGGATATACCGCAGCCGCCGTTTACGCCGAACTGGGCGGCACTGCCGACGCGGTGTTCAAGTACCTTGAGCGGGCTTTCGATGATCATGCTGCACTACTGACGCATGTTAAAGTCTGGCCCTCCTTCGACGAATACCGGGCCGATCCGCGCTACAAAGCCCTGCTCAAGAAGATGGGGTTGGATTGACTTGACTTTATACATATTAAAATATATATTTAAATATAAATCGTTCTAAACGAGACAACTATGAACAAAATCATCGGCGTCACGGACCTTCAGCGGCGATTTAGGAAAACATTCGACGAGGTCGCCGAGGAGCACGTTCCTTATATCTTGACGCGAGGCAGCCGGCCCGAGGCCGTCCTCATTCCCTATGAACAGTACCTCAGGTATGTTCGCGCGGATGAAGAAGGAATTCTCAGACGGTTCGAAGACATCGTTACCCGTATGGCCGCCGCCAACGCTCGGTACGGCGCGGACGAGATCGCCACGGATGTCGCCGAAGCGGTTCGGGACGTTCGCAAACGCAAGAAATGAAAGTCCGCGCGGTCCTCGATACGAATGTCATCGTGTCCGCCCTCATCCGGCCGAAAGGCCCGGCGGGGATTCTTTGGCGGAGCCTTAGCGAGGGGGCGTTCACTGCCGTCTTTTCGCCCGAGCTTATCGATGAGATCGCCGCCGTCCTCGTCCATCCCAAGATTCGGACGAAATATCGAACGAGCCCCAAGGACTTCGACGATATCGCCGCGCTGTTCGCCCTCCGAGGCGATCTTTCAACCTGTCAGGAGAAAATCCGGATCTGCCGAGATCCCGGCGATGATTTCCTGATAGAAACCGCGGTTTCGGGAAATGCCGGTTACATCGTCACCGGAGATCATGACCTTCTCGCTTTGAAAAGATTCCGCCGGATCAGGATAGTGACCTTGCGGGCCTTCCTCGCCCTGCTTAAAAAGCCCCGGGGCTGATTCTCGTCTATCTCGCAAAAGGGGGCAAAAAGAGCCCTGGAGCACTTGAACATCGCCCTGTTCGTTTGGAAGAACGCCGACCCGGGCATTCCCGAAGTCGAAGAGGCGCGGAAACGCCTGGCGGCGCTGAAGTGAAGTCTCCTCAAGCCCCTCAAGCGAATTGACGCCCCTTTGATTCTCTGATAATCTTGATCTAACCTGATTGAAGGGAATATCTGTGGCCGTCACGTGCCCGACGTGTCATTTGTCCAATGCGGACACGGCTCATTTCTGCGCCGATTGCGGCACCCAGCTATCCCCCGCCACTGACGTTCGTCCCGAAGTCACGGAGACCATAAAGACATCCGCCCGGGAGCTGACCACCGGCTCGACCTTCGCCGGCCGTTACCAGATCATCGAAGAACTGGGCCACGGCGGGATGGGCCGGGTCTACAAAGTCCACGACACCAAGATCGGCGAAAAGGTCGCCCTGAAGCTCATCCGGCCGGAAGCCGTTCTCGACAAGACGGCCGTCGAGAGGTTCTCCAACGAGCTGCGCCTCGCCCGCAAGATCCGACACAAGAACATCTGCCAGATGTTCGACCTGGGGGAGGACCAGGGCCTGCGCTATATCACCATGGAGTACGTCCGCGGCGAGGACCTCAAGCAGCTCGTCCGGAAGGTCGGCCGGCTGAGCCCCGGCCAGGCGGTCGGGATCGCCCGGCAGGTCTGCGAGGGGCTGGAAGAGGCCCACAAGCTGGGCATCGTCCACCGGGACCTCAAGCCGCAGAACATCATGGTCGACGAAGACGGCAACGCCCGGATCATGGACTTCGGGATCGCCCGCTCGCTCTCGGGAAAAGGGATCACCGGGGCGGGGATCATGATCGGGACGCCCGAATACATGTCGCCGGAGCAGGTCGAAGGCAAAGAAACCGACCAGCGCTCGGACATCTATTCGCTCGGGATCATCCTCTATGAGATGGCGACGGGCCGCGTGCCGTTCGAGGGGGAGACGCCGTTCACGATCGGGGTCAAGCACAAGAGCGAGGCGCCCAAGGACCCGCGCGAGCTCAACGCCCAGCTCCCCGCGGACCTGAGCCGGCTCATATTGCGCTGTCTGGAAAAGGACAAGGCCGCGAGGTATCAGACGGCGGCTGAGGTCGGGGCGGAGCTCGAGAAGATCGAAAAGGGAATCCCCACGACGGAGCGCCTCGTTCCCCAGAGAAAAACGCTCACATCGAAACGGATCACCGTTCAATTCGAGCTGAAGAAAGTCGCGGCCCCGGCGCTGATCGTGATCGGCGTCGCCGTCGCCGGGCTCCTCCTCTGGAAGTTCCTCCCCCGAAAGGAAGCCGCGCCGGCCCCCAAGATCGAGAACTCGATCGCGGTCATCAGCTTCGAAAACCAGACCGGAGACCCGGCGTTCGACTATCTCAAGAAGGCGATCCCCAGCCTGTTGATCACCAGCCTGGAGCAGAGAGGCGGATTCTATGTCGTCACCTGGGAGCGGATGTACGATCTCCTCTCCCAGCTGGGCGAGAAGGACGTCAAGGACATCGACCGCGAATCGGGCTTCCGGCTCTGCCGCAAGGAGGGGATCAAATCGATCGTTTTGGGAAGCTTCGTCAAGGCCGGCGAGATGTTTGCCACGGAGGCCAAGGTCCTGGACGTCGAATCGAGAAAGATGATCAAGAGCGCCGACGCGCGCGGGGAGAGCGTGGACAGCATCCTGAGGACGCAGATCGACGAGCTCAGCCGGGAGATTTCCGAGGGACTCGGCCTGCGCGCGGCCGGCGGCGCGTCGGCCGGCGCCCCGATCATCGAAGTGACGACTCGCTCGATGGAGGCCTACAAATTCTACCTACAGGGAGTCGAGGCGCTGTATAAACTTTATTATGACGACGCCCGGAAGTCCCTCGAAAAAGCCGTCACCCTGGATCCCGAATTCGCCTCCGGCTACAACTATCTGGGAATAGCGTATAATTATTTAGGCAATTCCAAAGCGTGCATCGAGGCCATTCGAAAAGCAAAGGCCTTGGCCCACAAGGTCACGGAAAAAGAACGGCTTTACATCGAGGCTCTTTTTGAATATCGCGTGGAAGGCCGCCGGGAAAGTGGAATTCGCATCTTGCAAGAGATAATCCAGAAATACCCCAAGGAAAAAACGGCCCATCTTTGGCTAGTGGTCTGGCATTACGGAGCCGATCAATATGATCAGGCCATCGACGAGAGTCTTAAAGTTTTAAGCCTCGATCCTGAGAATGGACTGGCTCATAATATATTGGGTTACTCGTATCTCTATCTGGGGATCTATGACAGGTCCGTCGAATATTTCCAGAAATATGTCTCTTTATATCCCGGAGACGCGAATCCGGTCGATTCCCTGGCTGAAGCCTTCTTCCGCATGGGCCGGCTGGACGATGCGATCGCCAAGCACAAGGAGGCCTTGGCCATAAAACCCGACTTTGATTTTCCCCCGGGCGAACTCGCGGTTTTATATGCGCTCAAGGAAGAGCCCCGGACGGCCTTGGAATGGATTGATAAGCGCATCGCCCAGGCGCCGAGCGTAAGCTCGAAGAGCAGCGGATATACGTTCAAAGGCTTCTATCAATGCTGGCTCGGCGCCTTCAAGAACGGCCTGGAAAATTTAGATAAGGCTCAAGAAATTCGGGCTTCGACGGAGAGTTCGGCTTCGAGGGCGAATATCTCCAGAATTAAATCGTTCATATATGCCGCCAAGGGAGATTATCCGTCGGCCCGAAAATCCGTAAAAGATTGGCTGGATGTCTACGTCAAAACATATCCGGGCAGTGAAGCCTATTACAAGGCGTTCTATGGCAGTCTTCTCGGATTCATCGATATCATGGAGGGCAAGATCGACTCGGCCAGGACGAAGCTCGCCAAGGGCATGTCCTCCGTTCCGGGCCTGAGTCCCGATCAAAAAGAGACGGCCGCTTTTTTGGACGGACTCTTTCAGGCCGAGCTGAGCCTGGCCGAAGGCTCTCCGGACAAAGCCATCGCCGTTTTTAGAGCGGCGAAAGCGCCGGAGGTTCCGCTCCAGAGCGAAACGACCGCTATGATCAATCACAATCTCCCTTTCTTCAAGGACGTCGTCGCCCGCGCTTATCAGCAAAAGGGAGACCTCGACAGGGCCATCGCCGAATATGAAAAGCTCGTCACCTTCGACCCGAAGGACCGGGCGAAATTCCTGATCCATCCGGAGCTTCACTACAGGCTGGCCAAGCTATACGAGAAGAAGGGCGCGAAGGACAAGGCGGTCAGCCAGTACCGCAAATTCCTCGACCTTTATAGGGACGCCGACCCCGGCCGGCTTGAGGTCGAGGACGCCCGCGCGAGGCTGGCGGCGCTCGAAAAAAAGTAACGCGCGAAAAACGATCTGTTATCCGCCGCCCATGAGGGGGAAGAGGGCGACGACGTCGCCGCTCTTGAGCGGCGTTTCCAGGCCGGTGGACGCCGGGAGGGCCGCGCCGTTGATCATGATGACGATGTAAGGCTTGAGCTCGCCGCCGGCGAAGATCTCGGAGCGGCGGGCGGGCGTCTCGCTCAGGATCTCGAGGACGCGGCGGACGGTCGAGCCGGCGGGCACGCGCAATTCTTTTTCCTTCGCCCCGAAAAGCTCCCGGAAATAGGCAAAGAATTTGATTTTAACCGGAATTTCGCCTTGCTCTAAAAGGACTTTTTGAAGCTCGGGCCAGTCCTTAGGCTCGAAGACCTTCACCGATACTCCGCCGAACAAATTCAAGAATTCAATGAGCAACATATCCCTGATGACGACCAGGGATCGCCGCCCTTCATCGAACAGCACGGGCTTGAGAGCGGGCCAAAGGCCGCCGCCCCGGAGCTCGAGAGGCCCGATCTCGTCGACGATGAGAAGGTCCTCCCTTCTGCTTCTCTTGACGATCCGGTTCGCCCGTTCCAGCCCGGCCGGAAGCATGACGTAGGGCCCGACCCTCTCCCCTTTTTCATAGTCCGTCCGCCTCAAGAGGGCGAGTCCCCGGCCGTCCCGGACATCCAACATCTGATATCCCTCGGGCTTTCCTCCCGTCATCACGCGGAGGCTGAGGAAGCCGTCGAAAGGAACGCCCGCTTTGCGCAGGTCTTCGACGAGTCCGCGGAGGAACGTGGTTTTCCCCGCTCCGACCGCCCCCGTAAGGATATAAATCATGGCTCAAAGATACGGAACTGCGGCGGGATTGTCAAAGAGCCATGCCCCTGTATCGAGAGAATCTCCGCGAATTCTGGGGTGTTAAGTTGATCTGGCAGGCGCTATTCAAAACCTATCTTCTTCGGAAGGGCTTTGAACCTCGGATCGCCGCGGATATAGTCATAAAGAGGATCCACCTTGAGCTCCATCAGGAAAGGATCCCGTTCATCATACGCTTTGTCGAGCCATTTCCAGATTTCTACGTCGTCATTTTCGGCCAGCAAAGATCTTCTGAACGCAAATACCTCCAAAAACGGCTGCGGTTGTTTGCGCGCCTCGGCCAAAATTCGTTGGGCTTCGTCACTCCTATTCAAACGCGTATAAAAACCGGCCATGGCAAACGGATCTTTGAGCTTTTAGGCCTCCTTCAAAGCCTCTGCGTACATTTTCCTGCTGGCATAACACCTCATGAGGTAGGTGTGCGCCGGGAGAAAGTCGGGGTCCATCTCCAAGGTCTTCTTGCACTGTTCAATCGCCTGATCATAATCGCGGGACAGATAATAGCGCCAGGCGATGACCACGTTGATGATGAGAGACAATGGATCGAGCTCGTGCGCCCGCTTGATCTCTTTATCGGCTTCATCAGAACGTCCCATGAGCGTTAAAAACTCGCCGTACCATTGGTGGACTGTCGCACTATTCGGGCTGAGTTCAACGGCTTTCTTGTGATTGTTCTCCGCTCCCTCCCAATCCCAATCGTAGTAATGCTTACAAACGGCCAAGCTGCGTGCCGCACTCCGCACAGTATTTGAGCGCCTCGGCATTCTCATGGCGGCATTTCGGACACGTAACGCCCACGGTTAACCCCTTCGATCCGTCGTGGCCCAAGGGTAACAGAGAATCATCGGGGCGTCAATCCGCCGTGATCGACGCTTCGAGTTGCGCGTCTCACGAGAGATTAGCGTGCGAGATACTCCGCGAAGACGTCCAGGCGCTGGAGGAAGAAATCCCTTTTCCATAAACCGAGAGCGTCCTGATCCCGAAGCGGGAGAAACCGCCGCACATCCCGGCGGACGACCTCCCAGTCGATCAGGGCGATCTTGTCCCTCAACCGATCCAAAATCCATGCGGGATCGCTGGACGGCGATTCGTCCGCCCAGGGGCCTTGCTGTTCCAGGGCGTTCCGGAGCAACGCCAGGTCGGGCCGGATCTTCTTGTGGATATACCAAAGGAAATCGTACCAATCCCGTCCCTTCGTGTAGCTCCGGGCCAGGAGAGCGGCGAGCTTCATCCCGAAGCCCGATTCGAGCGTCTGCGTGGTCAAGGCAGCCGTCAAAGGGAAAAAAACGTAGCGCGTTTCAAAGCTCGACCCGGGGGGAGGATTCGTATCGATCTCGAGCCTGACCTTGATGAGCTTTCTGAAGTCGCGTTCGAACGGCAGATCCAGAGGGGGAGCGAGGCCGACGGATTCCGCCCGGATCATCGCTTTCCGGACCGGGCCTTTCTCCGGCATTGGATCCGGGACGCTGAACCGAAAACCCTCCCCGGACGCATCGCGGAGGACGGGGTCAAGATAGCGCCGCCAAGCGAATCCGGGACTCGGCCGTTTCAGGAAGAAATCCAAATCCTCCGAAAAGCGATTCATGCCATAGACGATGCGGAGGCAGGTTCCGCCGTGAAAGACGCCGCCTTCGTCCGAAAAAAAGCCGGCCCGGGCCAGACCGGCCAGGAGATATTGCTGGATCAGCTCCTGGAGGACGTTTTCCTGATCGAGAGCGCTGGCGATGGGGTACTCCTTGATTCTCGTTTCGAGAAGATGTCCGGTCATGTTTTAAACTCCCGCAAAAGCCCCCTGAGATATTCCACGGTCCGGCGGTCCCGGAGGCTATCGCTCACCTCCTCCAGATCGTCGCGGCGAATGCTTTCAAGATCGCCCCTTTCGATTCGCATGGAGTCGGTCAGAAAAGCCGTGCCGTCCCTCTCCCAGCTCACCTCTCGCCGCGCGTAAATCAAGTCGGCGATGGCCCTTGCCGGAGAGGCGATGAACGCCCAGCTCCGGACGTCAAGCTTTTGGGCGCGGACTCCGGCCCTCGGATTCTCGGCCGGAACGCGGGTGAAGCTGAAAACGCCGATGGGAGTCGTAAACACGCGGCCCCGGAAGGACGTCACGCTCGCCACTTCCTGGACCGCCTCCGGAATGAGTCCATGAAAGGAGAGCGCCGACTCCAGACTGATATGCGAGGGGGAGTGCAACAGAGCGGCGACGACGAACGGATGAGGATGCGTTTTTCGAAATTCAGGCGCGAGAAGAAAGAGCCCCGGCTTGAGCCGGATGATTTCACCCTCGGAGAATGCCCGATGAACGAGGACCTTGCGGGCGGCCTCCGTTCGGTCGGACAAAATATTGCGGACGACGGTCTCGTCGAAAACGCCGCCGGGAGGCGAGAGACGGAAGATCCTTTCAGTAAGAGTTTGCATCCTGCTTTTAGGTTACACTATTCGTAACCTAAATACAAGATAATTTCGATCGTACGGCAATCCAAAAATCGGCTATAATGCAAGCGCCGCCAGCCGCTTCCTGGCGTCTTCGACCTCCGGCAGGCCTGGATCGGCGTTTTTCCAGAGGTCGAGGAAGCATGACGTAGGGCCCGACCCTCTCCCCTTTTTCATAGTCCGTCCGCCTCAAGAGGGCGAGTCCCCGGCCGTCCCGGACATCCAACATCTGGTATCCCTCGGGCTTTCCTCCCGTCATCACGCGGAGGCTGAGGAAGCCGTCGAAAGGAACGCCCGCTTTGCGCAGGTCTTCGACGAGTCCGCGGAGGAACGTGGTTTTCCCCGCTCCGACCGCCCCCG
>Ga0208047_1000654_pt1 | contig 12912 bp, 7 predicted proteins | sample Kivu_220m_FD_184162 | JGI IMG/M metagenome (GOLD analysis project Ga0208047, IMG submission 184162) | Freshwater microbial communities from Lake Kivu, Western Province, Rwanda to study Microbial Dark Matter (Phase II) - Kivu_220m (SPAdes)... | ecosystem: Environmental > Aquatic > Freshwater >...
GAAAAATATGCAGCATGAAAAAAGTTGTTAACATTTTAACAAAAGAAAGAAAAAAAGAAGCAAAAAAAGAAAGAAAATTAGTCTTTCTACTAATATTTATTTTGTCTACTTTTTTCAGGACAAGACTCAGAAAATGATATATTAAAACGCAGAGAGGTAGAGACAATGATAAATTGTAAATGTTTTTTTACAAATGTTAAATTGTAAATGTTAAATGTTAAATTGAAAAAAAGTTATGAGTAATGAGTTATGCGTTATGAGTGACAGAAAATGATATATTAAAACGCAGGGACGCAGGGCAAATAGAGTTTATTTGAGGGTTTGGATGTTGAGGTCTTTGAGCTGGTCGTTGGTGACGGGAGAGGGGCAGTTGTCCATTAAGGAGGCGGCGCTTACGGTTTTCGGGAATGCTATTACTTCTCTGATTGAGGTGAGTCCGCACAGAACGGCAATTATTCTGTCGTATCCGAATGCAATTCCCCCGTGCGGAGGAGCACCGTATCTGAATGCTTCGAGAAGGAAACCGAATTTTTCTTTTGCTTCTTCGGAAGTTAAACCTATTATCCGAAATACTTTTTCCTGTATATCGGGTTTGTAAATTCTGAGACTACCACTGCCGATTTCATTTCCGTTTAATACCAGGTCGTAACAATCGGCTCTTATGGATTCGATTTCTTCCCTGCTGTCGCTGTCTAATAAATTTATGTATTCATCTTTCGGCATTGTGAAGATGTGATGTTCTCCGTAGTACTTCTTTTCTTCTTCGTCGTATTTAAAAAGCGGAAAGTCTTTTATCCATAGGAATTCATATTTGTTTTCATCTATAAGGTTATAATCGGATGCCAATTTAAATCTTAATTGTCCGAGTGCATTCAAGACTTTCATTTTTTCACCTGAAAGCAGAAACAACGAATCACCTTTTACGGTCGAGAAAATATCCTTCAGGGATTTAATTTCAGATTCGCTTAAATATTTTAAGACTGAAGAGCTGAGTTCTCCATTTTCAGTGCATTTTATAAATACAATTCCGGACAAACCGAGATTTTTAACGAATTCCGTGTAATTATCTATGACTTTTCTCGAAAATTCTATTAGATTATTATTCTTACCGTATATAGAATTTACTTTAAGTCCATATATATAACCATTATTATTAATTATACTTTGGAATAATTTAAATTCGGTTTTATTGAATATTTCGGTAAGGTTTTTTATTTCAGAGATGTTATGAATTCTGAAATCGGGTTTATCGGTTCCGAATCTACAGATTACATCGTCATAGCTTAATTCAGGAAAGGGGGTATTAATTTCGATACCGAGAATTTTCTTCCATATTTCTTTAAACAAGTCTTCAGAGAGTCTGAAAATATCATTCTGAGTAACAAAGCTCATTTCAAGGTCAATTTGAGTAAATTCCGGTTGTCTATCTGCTCTTAAGTCTTCGTCTCTGAAGCATTTACAGATTTGTACATACCTATCGAGTCCAGCCACCATCAGGATTTGTTTATAAGTTTGGGGGGACTGCGGTAGTGCATAAAATTTTCCTTTATGGATTCTGGATGGGACGAGGAAGTCGCGAGCTCCTTCGGGGGTAGATTTCATCAAGACAGGGGTTTCGATTTCGATGAAGTTATGTTTCCGATAGAAATTACGTACGATATGATATACTTTATTTCTTATTTCCAGATTTTTCAGCATCGGTCTTCTTCTGATATCCATATATCTATATTTCAGTCTAAGGTCTTCATAGGCTTTAACATTATCTTCTATAACGAACGGAGGAATTTCGGAAGTATTGAGAATCTGCAGTTCCGAGACAAGAATTTCCACATCACCAGTCGGGATATTTTTATTTTTATTTTCTCTTTCCATAACGGTACCTGAAGCCGAGATTACGAATTCATTGCCGAGTTTTGAGGCAGTATTACAGAGTTGTACATTTTCCTGATTAATTTTGAGTTGAGTAATGCCGTATCTATCTCTAAGGTCAACAAAGAGAATGCCGCCGAGGTCGCGTTTTCCCGCTACCCAGCCATTGAGTGTAACATTTTTATTTGCGTCAGAAATTCTTAATTCTCCGCAGTTATGAGTTCTTTGTTTATATTTCATAATTCAGCAAGTTCTTCAAGTGATTTATAAAAAGTATCTTCGAGTAATTTTATCAGTTTTCCCAATTCTTTATAATTATTTTTTATCTGTGCGTTTTCGATATAAGAAGCAATTTTTCCGACTCTATTTGCGCCGATATTAAGGGCGGAATTTTTTATCGAACCTGCACAATCAGTTATTAAATTCACATCGTTTTTTTTATATGCTTCTTTTAATTTCATCAAAGCAGGTTTAGATTCGTCCTTATACAGTTCAATCAATTCACTAAAAAACCGTTTATCATCTTTTCCGATGAGAGATTTGAGATATTTTACAGCATTTATATCCAGCAATTTTTCTTTTTCGAAGTCCATAAGTATTATTTATTTAATCAGAACCATTTTTTTAGTCTGCGAAAAATTATCCGTTTTCAGGGTATAGAAATAGACGCCGCTCGGGTACTCAGAGGCGTTCCATTCAGTTTCATAGGTCCCAGGATTAATTTTCCGATTGAGCAGCACGGACACTTCCCTGCCGAGTATGTCGTACACAGAGAGTTTAACATGACCATTGACGGGCAGAGAGAATCTTATTACAGTTGCCGGGTTAAACGGGTTCGGATAATTCTGATATAATTCATATTTAAGAGGAACATTTCCCGTAATGTTATGAATTCCGATTGAGCCGCCGGCATCGGTTAATCTTTTGACGAAGTCCTGATAATACTGATTGACTACAATAGAATCAAAAACGACGAGCACATTTTCGTCATTGCCGAATGTTCCCCTATTGGTATAATTATACGAGCCGGTCTGGACGAAGGGGTTACTGCTTGCAGAGTCAGCATCGATAATAATATACTTGCTATGCATCAGTCCGCTGTAATTATCCAGGAACACTTTTGCAGGCGGATTCCAGCCATAGGGTCCGATACCTTTCATTTCCATATATACGCTTGCCGAGTCGTTACCCTGCGAATAGTCGAACACTCCTCTAACCATTTTGAACGGCGGGTTATATTCCCCTTTCATTTCGTTAGCTATTGTATAGCGTGTAAAAGAAAACGCGAGGAAGTTAATTGATTTATCGGTTTCTGTATCTATAAGGCTTTCAATTTTCGTAGAAAAATTATATTGCGGAGTAAAATAGCATTCGACTCTTTTTCCGTTTATATTAAACAAATGCGGAGTAATATCGTTTTTATCGGAGCCGAATTTTGCGTATGTATTATTGCAAAAATTAGTATGCGAGCCGAACATCTGTTCGAATTCCCTTGTATAGGTGTTGGCAAGAGCCTGGTCCTGAATTAATATTACGTTTTGGACATCAGTATATGCCTGATTGCTTGTGAGGTTCATCGAGCCCGTCCAGACCCAGTCATTCGAGTAATTGAGTGTATCTCTTGCATCGAAAATAATAAATTTATTATGCATAATATAATGATTGGGAGTGTTATCGGGTCTGATGGAAACACTAACGCCCGCATTAATCAGATCCTGTACGAGAGTCTGAGGTACGGGATGTTCGACTCCGTCATACACCATACGGATTTTTACATTTCTTCCGAGAGCCATTATCAGTCTGTCTTTGATAATAGTGAGTTCATTAAAAGAATAGAGGCACAAATCGATAGAATAGACAGCGGAGTCAATTCTTTGATTCAATTTACTGACCAGATTAATATTTCCGTTTGCGTTATTACCCGGATACGCATAATTTGTATCGACCGGGAAATTGAAATATGTAATGATATTTCCTGTAGAAGACAGATGGGAGGCAGTTGAAAAATATTTAACCGGAGCATAGCTTATTCCTCCCGTATTTGAAGAAATTGCCTGAGCGTAGTATATTTTTCCGGGTATTAAGTTAGTCAGAGTAATTATATGATTTGTTGTTTGTGCAGGATTATACACAGAGTCAGTAAAGACCACCGGCTGGCGAGCAGAGTCCGTGGCAAAATATTTTACTTTAGTATCACCCGCATTCATAGACGTAAAGCTGAGGGTAACGCTTGTCGAAGTAATATCAGATTCAACGGGAATCATATTAATCTGCGGACCGCCGCCTTGTGTTATCAGGTCAGCCGCAAAGCGCGGCATCAGCTGATATCCGCCGCAATAGGGGGCGCTGAAGACATATTGACCGAGAAGTCCGACAACAGCTATTGTATCCGCAGGAATGAGTGTACCTACAAGAGGATTAGCCGCACCTGAGATTCTGATTTCGAGTGTATCGTTTCCGCTTGTAACTTTATAGTTTGTATTTGCCGTAAACGTTCCCGCGGATGTAAATTTAACATTATTGACTCTGAGTAATCTTCCTTCGTAAGGTTCATACTGGCAGCTCTGGCTTTTAATCTGTGAGATTGTCACTACAAGCGGAGCAGTCGAAGCTCCAACAGTAAATTTATTATATGTCAGAGGCGTAACCATTTCCGTTAAGCCCCTATAGAATCCGACTACACCCGTAACGACGACGCTATCTCCGATATTAACGTCGCTTGCGAATGTTGACACATACACCGCCACACCTGCCGTTGCATCCTGAATATAGGCGGGATTGGTGAATTGATTTGATGCGGTCACAATACCGGCAATTGTTCTTGTCTGATTGAGCAACAACGGTTCTCCGCTCGAATTATTATATTTTAAAGAATCTATCGGTGTTATCTGCGCTATCAGATTTGATGTAAAAATAATCATGCAAAGAAGAAAAGCCGTCGAAATAATTTTTGTTTTCATTTTAATTTAATTTATTTTTATATTTATATTCAAAATTCCTGATAAAAATTCCTTCAGGTTCAGTGTGCATTTTCCTTTCGAATTCCGTTTTTATTTTCTGTTTATCGGAGGTTATTCCCCTATCAATTGCAGCGGTATTAAAAACGATATTATACGGAGTGAGGTATTTATACTCGTACTGCGAAATTATATCTTTAAACTTATCGATATTTTTCAGGAACAGCATAGATTTATCGTCCCAGAAAACGAGTTTCCAGTCATTATTTACTGACAGTGCGGATATAAAAGTTCTATTTATCAGATTTTCGGGATCCATCCTCATATCGGGTTCGAGGTAGATAATATATTCCACACCGTAGTTATCGAGTTTTTTTTCGAAGCCGGGAAGTTTTCCGATTATCTCACGATATTTATTAAAGATATCATCGTTCAGGTTCCTGCTATCGATAAAATTCTGTTTACCCGGGAAGTTCCATATAAAGAATCCGCCAGTTCCGAAATGATTGAACACTTTATCTCCGATTTCCGGAATATTATTTTGTTTCATAAAGTCGAACATCTGAACGGGGATAAAATCGTCATTAATACCGAATCCCGATACTCTGTAATAGCTAAGGTATTTCAGGTACGGATTTTCTTCAATTTTCCGGCTGCCGAAATTAACGGCAAGGGAATAGATACAAAACAGCATATAAGCGGAAACAATTATTTTCAGTGCAGGAGATTTATTTACAAAATACCCGAACTTACCGGTCTTCAAATTATCTATAATATATGCGACAGAAAGAACGATAAAAACAAATAATATTAAGTTATAGTCAACCGTGTATCTGATTTTCTGAACGGAATAGAAACCGAATACAAGATAAAGCAATGCCGGGAAATAATCTTTTTTCCTGAACGAGTAATACAAGATTAAGACTCCGCTTGCAAGGAAAAATATATAAAACATCGTAACAAAGCTCCGATAATATTTGGAATCGAAAGGCGAGCGCCATTCGTTAACTGTTTCCAGGAGTTTCATTTTCGTGTGCTCGTAAGCATACAGGTACGTTTCAATCATATTAGGATTGATAAGCAGGACGATTAACACGGCGAGAAAGATAAGAAGCAATCTGACGATATCGGGTTTTTTAAGGGGCAGCAATTCTTTTGTGAACGATTTCTGGTATTTGAACATAATGAGTTCGGCAAGAATATATACTCCGAATAACATCAATCCTGCAAGTATTCCCATATGCAGATTACCCCAGAGGAAAAAAATCAGGGGAATAAAAAACAGTTTTTTGAAATTATTTCTGTTAATATATCTATAGTCGCAAATAATATAAACGAGCAGAGCAAAGAAGAGGTAGCTCATCAGGTGAGGTCTCGGAGTGATTCTATCAATAACAGCAATTAAAAGGAGGTTGAAGAAAATGAAAATAAGTGTATGGCTGACTTTGAATTTTCTTAAGAGAACGAAGAAAATCAAAAAAATAAGAAAGATAATGAGAGTTCTGAACAAAGATAATCCGACGAATCCCGAGGCAGAATAGATTAAATAGGTAATAACGTCCCATCCCCATTCAAAAGGCATCCACTGCACGCCCTGAGTCATCCATCCGAAGATATCGGTCGAAGGGACCTCTCCTGTCTGGAGAATATATCTGCCCGTAGCGAGATGCCAGAATACGTCATCGTCGCCTGTTATTTTAAACGATGTAAAGAAAAACAAAAGAACCGCAAATAAAAAAATCAGAACATAGTTATAAATTTTATTTTCTTCCGGTTCGATATAAGCCGGTTTTTGTATTTTTCTTTTTTTGTTTACTTTTGCTTTTGCCAAAAGACTGATATTTCTAATTTAAATCGGTAGATAATTTAAATCTGAGAATTCTATCATTTCCCGTATCAGCGATATACAGTACTCTGTTATAGTGAGCTACTCCTTTCGGAGAATTGAGAAAGTCATTTTCACCGAAAGTTCCGAACGACTCTTTTTTAAGTTTTCCGTCGCTTCCGAATTTAAAAAGGTAATTACGATAAGAATCTATTACATAGATATTATAGCTTATATCCTGAGCAATGGAGGCAGGCATTCCGAATTTAGTATTAACTATATCGTCGAAATTCGAAGTAAACTTTGGGTCATAAGTACCGTTTACTACATCATAAACAAACCAAATAACTTTGTTCAGGGTAGTAGTATCCGCAGGATTTCTTCCGACAATAAAATCGGTAGAGCTATTTACGGTAGTTCTTACGGCAGAATTTTTATCGATAGAGTAGAAGCTATTTCCTGTTGCCTGGAAGCCACCCAACACATTTACGGAAGTAACCGTTTCTCTTCCTTTTATTTTCAGCAGAGCATTATCCGGGTCTATTAAACTTGTATTATCCGGTCCGACTCTCGAGACGATATAACTATTATCAGGAAAGACCGACACACCGGTAAATTTTCTTTTTCTGCTGACGAGTGGTGTAGGATATTCGCAGGTAATCAGACGGATTTTCGAAGCGTTAGAAATTATACCTCCTACTTCGGCTGTTTTGATTCTGTACAGAATACTCAGAGTATCATTTCCCGCCACAGAATCCGCAATAACGAGCAAATCAAAATTATAATCCTGTGCAAGCGCAGCCGGGTTAGGAATCGAAAAGACACCGATAATTCCGCCTGCAATATCCATTTGCACCAGTCTATCATTTTTAGTATCCGCTACATATATAACGGGTTCATTTCCGACAATAATAGCTTTAGGTTTATTGAAGCCGTACCAGACGGGAGAAATCTGGACATAGGTAGTTTCGCTGACAGTAGGCTGACCTGTATTAGAGAGCGGAAAGACCGACAGGTCAAGTTTACTTTCACAGGAAAAAAGACCCATAATAAAGAGAAGCAGAAGCGGCAATAAAAAAACTTTTTTCATATCAGATACAATTTATTTTTTACCGAATGTAAGGTTTAGAGAAAGTCTATGAGCGATACCGAGTTGTCTGAAATTAGCGAATGAATAATCCAGATTAGTTACAGCTATATTTACAGGCAGTTTAATACCTGCGCCGAATGAAATATTTTCGGCATCTACATTTAATTTATAACCTGTTCTCAGAAACAAGAAATCATTATAGGCATATTCGACGCCGAAGCACACATTTTCGGCATTATCATTCGGGCTATTCAACTGAACGGAAGTAGTTATACGATTTTTTTCATTCATCCACGGTTCAATTGCGAACCCGATTCTAAAGAGTGTCGGAGGAGAAAATTTTTGAAATGAATTAAACTCGCTGCCGTCGATACGCGTAACCGAGCCCTTCGGAGAAACCTGACTTCCGAAATTCGAAATGATAACGGCAAATCTGGATGTTCCGAGTCCCGTTCTATAAAAGGTAGCAAGGTCAGCTACGACTCCCCGCATTTTCAGTTTGCCGAGTGATTCCTCGATATATTTAACCGTAACGCCGAAAGAAAACTGTTCGGTCAGTTGTTTTGCGAAACTTAATCCGATTGCAAGGTCAGAATACCTGAAATACTCGCCTGTTCCGGTCGGTTGGAACTCGGTAGTAACTTTCATATCTTCGGTTCTGAGTGAAGTAATACTCAGACCGATTGCATTTTTTCCGAGAAAATGGTAGACACCGCCGAAATATTCGATACGGGTATCGACGAACCACTGAGTATGTGAAAATGTAAATCCGTCTTCTTCGAACTGTACGAGTCCTGCGGGATTCCAGAACAGTGAAGAGATATCGTCGGATACTGCGACGAATGCTTCACCCATACCGGTAGCACGTGCTCCCATTCCGATTTTAAGAAACTGCAGTGAAGATGTTCCCACTCTTTGTCCGCCGAGGTTCGGTATTAACTGAGAATAAGCCGCAGAGACAAACAAAAAAACAAGAATTACGGTAAGTTTAACGTTCAGTTTTCGCATTATCATCAGCAGGTTACAGGTTATTTTTTTTATAATAATATTCATATAGAATTATGAAGAAAATTTTTCATTACGAGAAGATTATAATTTCAGAGATATTCCGAACAAAATCTGTCTGGGTGCAAGGTATCTTGCCGGATTGAAAGGATACGGGTCAAGCGGAGCCTGCAGATCCGGATACAGAGGGTCATTCCAGTAATTGGGAGTCGGGTCTCCGTATTCATAAGCTTTTCCCGTTATCGGATTCAGAATAGTTGAATTCTTATTATTAAACAGATTTTTAATTTGTAAACTCAGCACGATATTGAAATTATAGACAGAAATATATTTTTCGAAGTCCAAATCGACATAGAACCAGTTATCGCCGACATTGCCGTTAATGTTATCATAATTCGGCGTATATTCCGGTCTGCCGTTTTCCAGAGTTCCGGTTCTAATTTGCGGTGTATATCTTTTTCCCGACTGAAAGAACAGCCTCAACTTCAGACTCATATCATCCAGAATATTTTTAGCAAATCCGAATATACCCTTTCCTTTTTCGAGATAGAAGTAGGTATTGGCGCTGATTTGAATCGGTCTATCCCAGTTTAAGTAATACTCGCTGATGATATCACTTCCGCCTCTTGTAACAATCAGGTACCCCTGGTCTGCCGTATTACTTTTACCGGTTGCCAGCGAGTAGGTAAAATTAAATTTTCCGTTAAACCAGTTACCAATTCGTTTTTTATATTCGATTTCTATTCCTCTTGTTCTTGCATAATCCTGATTAAAATAACTGATAAACGTTCTGCCGACATACCTGCCGCTTTCGAGCACAATACTTCTTGTAGAAACATAGTCATAAATATTTTTATAATAAGCCGTAATTGTCAGTACATCGTCGTTAGTAAACTGATTTCTTATGCCGAGTTCATAAGAGACGGTAGTTTCAGGGTCAAGATTCGGATTTCCGAATTTCTGGAAAGTTGATTTTGCAGTTTGCGGATTCAGTTTAGCGTAGACAAACTGGGGTCTGGGGCGTTTGGAAAAATGTCCATAGGAAAAGAAGAGCGTCTGGTTATTAGTAATAGGATGGGATATTCCGACTCTTGGTGAGATTCTGCCTTTCCATCTTCTTCCGAAGAAGTTATATGTATCGTTCATATAAGCAGTTCTGACATTATCGGGAATAGTTGAGACTTCGGGATTATTCACGGCATCATCGACATATTTTCCCGGAAACCAGTAATCGAATCTCAAGCCGTAGTTAATAATCATTCCCTGGAAAGTCAGGCTTTGCTGAGCATATACGGCGCCAAAAGCGGGATAGACTCTATAGACATCGTTATTAAGACCGAGGGGTTTAATCCAGGGCTGATAGATATCGATAAGCTGCATTTCCTGGAAATTCATTTCCATACCTGCTTTAAGTTTATTTTTTGTCGTAAAATTTTTCGTCAAATCGCCTTTCATAGAATATTCTATAACATAATGGTCATGCCATGTATAAGGATTTCCATAATCATAGAAACCATTTCCCGGAATTACTCCTGTTCTATTCGAATCTATATAGTAATACTGGAACGGAGGTTTCAGGATATCGAGGGGTTCCTGATACCGGTCCCAGGGAGTTCCGTTTGCATCGACTCTAAGGCTTGTAAAAAATCTATTTAATTTCAGTTCGTAGAACATAGACGGACTTGTTGTATGAGTCCAGTTGATGGTATGGTATATTGAATTTGATGTATAAGTATTAGCATTATCGAGGATTTCCTGAAAATCGTACTGATAACCCGGAGAAGGTTCGACATATTCAAGATTCGACTGAAGCGAAGTCGAATTCTGGTTAATGGCAACCGATTGATTAAAAGAGTAGGACAATTTCATTTGGGGAGTAAATTTATAGGTAATTTTTCCCAGCCAATACCAGTTATTATCCTGTCTCGGAGCGAATCTTGTTCCACCGAAAGTCGACGAGATTAATTGTTTAGCTTTATAGCCGGTTTGATTAACATAGAATCCATCCGACAATCCCATAAAGAAATTAGCGAACAGTGTAATTTCACCGGGAATATTAATTTTCAAATTCGGCAGAAGATATTTAGTAATAGGTTCCGGTCCGCCGATATTAGCTTCAAAGATATCGGTATTAAAGCTTGTACCCATATTTTTATCGATTCCAATATTATCTCTTTTATAAGACATATAGAAGTTATACTCGCTATATCTTCCTTCTTTAGTTCTGACATTAATAACGCCGCTGGTAGCCTGCCCGAATTCGGCATTATAACCGCCGGTAATAACTTCGACTTCTTCGAGTGAATTTGCGGACAGCTGCAAACCGAAACCTGTACCCGAAAGCGGGTCCTGAACGGAGACGCCGTCGAGCAGGAACGAGTTTTCATAATTTCTTCCGCCTCGAATATAAATTTCATTATCACTTTTCACAATACCAGCCTGCTGTTCCACGATATCTTTAATATTAACGACAATAGATTTTGAAAGGTCATCACTCGATATGATATGTTTACTTGAAGTTTGTTCAATATCGAGCAGCGGTCGTTCGCCGACAACCAGTATTTCCTGATCCAGAGTATAAGAGCTGGCGCTGAGGATAATATTTAAGAGGCGAGGTTGATTTTGTTCGACTTTTATATTTGTATATTCAACCGTTCTGAAGCCAACATAAGCGACCTGTACCGTATAGACAGCCGGATTTACGTTATCAATTTTATATTCACCGTTTTCATCAGACACGGCACCGAGATAAGTACTTTTCAGTTTGATTGTTACTCCTTCAAGCGGCTGGTCGAGAGAATCTTTAACAATTCCGTAGATATAACTTCCTGTCTCCTGCGGTGAGGCAGTTTCAAAGGCAAGGAACATCATAACAACGAACAACAAACAACAAATAATGTATCTCATTTTGATTTTGAATTATTTGTTTAAATTAAACTCTTCAATTAAAATTTTTCTCATTAATAATTTTGAATATTCCGGATTACCGTTCAGGAAATAGACAGGTAATCCGAACAATATAATTCTTGGATTGATTTGCAAATCCTTAATACCGACAATCATACTATCCTGACATGCGGTATTAATCGGAAGTCTATAGATTATTTTAGTAGTGGGCGGAATCTGCAATCCTCTGACTCTTTGCAGACCGATACCCGCATCGGATGATACGGAAATCTGCGGATAAGCATTATCAATATTAATTAACTGAGTTCCCTGAGAAACGAAGGGAATAGTACAGTAAGTGATGCTATCGACGGGTGCAAAGTTCAGCAGATTACCCTGAGTTTGAGTTTCCACGTTAGGAAATCCTGACGTAAAGAATACTTTTCCATAGAGTAGATAAAACGGCAGGCTATTCTGAGCAAGTTCGAAATTAGCATTATCAGCAGTGACATTTCCTCTATTAGCAGACCAGATAACGACATTAAATAATTTCATTGTCTCGATGAACATCGGGTTAACAATTTTCGGAATTAAGGAGCCGTTATTGGATTTAATATCGAGGACATCATAATTCACGGTATCCATAGCATAGGAGAAGTACGAATTGAATCTTATATTATCAATAGCAGGAATATCTTTAATAAGGAGCACTTTTGAAGTTACGGGTCTTACATAAAAAAATTTCGCAGTATCGGAGGGCATTCTTCTGACAGCACTGAACGCACCTGCATTATCCCTGACTTTCATAAACAAACAATTATCGTAGTTAATAACCAGACCGCTGTCTTTTGTTAAAGTCATAATATCCAGGTTACCGGAAATCATTCGCCAGTTATTTGTATCATTGAGTGCCCAGTAAAAATTCGAGATAGTAGAAAGTCCGTCAGGGTCGGACGCCACCCATTTAAAAGTAGCAACCGGGAAAATCGTATCGGGGATTTCAGTACCTATAACGAACTGCATATCCGGAGGTGAATTCAGGACAGGATAACTATTAGATGCGGGAGTAGGGTCAACATAGCCCTGATTATCAACAGCGGCGACCCAAATACGGAACGTGCTATCGCTTCCCTGAATTGTAAAGATAAATGTGCTATCGTTTTGAGTAGTAAAACCCCAGTTTAACGAATCGAACGAGATATTGAATCCCACGACAAAACCCTGAGGGCTGTCACCCCACCAGCTAATTTTCTTAATAGTTGAAGACGGAGTTATGGAGT
>Ga0208047_1000655_pt1 | contig 12911 bp, 19 predicted proteins | sample Kivu_220m_FD_184162 | JGI IMG/M metagenome (GOLD analysis project Ga0208047, IMG submission 184162) | Freshwater microbial communities from Lake Kivu, Western Province, Rwanda to study Microbial Dark Matter (Phase II) - Kivu_220m (SPAdes)... | ecosystem: Environmental > Aquatic > Freshwater >...
GCAATTGATCAGGTGAGGCGAGATGAGCAAGCTCACAATGCTTGTCTAAAAAGGACTCGATACATCTGGCTAAAGAATCCTGAGAATCTAACAGAAAAACAAGAGATAGAACTAGGATCGCTCAAAGATAAGCGTTTGAAGACTGTGAGAGCTTATGCAATCAAACTCAGCCTGCGAGATTTTTGGAACTTCAGAGATCCCGGGCTGGCGCAATCGTATCTGAAGAAGTGGTATTTCTGGGCCACTCACAGTAGACTACCTCCCGTAATCGATAAAGCAAAAACCATCAAGAATCATTGGAATGGCATACTAAATTATATAAATACTAGAATCGATAATGGTGTCTTGGAAGGACTTAATAGCTTAATCCAAGCCGCCAAGGATAGCGCCAGAGGATTCAGATCAACTAAGAATTTCATCATTACTATTTATATGAGACTTGGAAAACTTCATTTCAATCTACCCACATGAAACAGCGAGGAGCCCCTTTATTTTTAAAAAGGCTGCCTCTCCATTCGGGTTTCTAATATAACATGATAGAGTGGTCCCTCCGAAAAAGTGTCTCTCGAAGTGAAGGCTGATGCCTCCAATACGTGATGCATCTATTCTTAACTGTTTTGGACTTTTCTTCTTGGCTTTCTCCACTAGTTCATCTATAGAGTCATAATCATAAAATTCGTCGGAGAGGCTAATTTTTTCATCTGATGTTGACTGAATAGTCGCAATAATCACTCGTAAATCTTCTAGTGCCAATTTCGTAGAGGATAAAGTTTCATAACGCCATTCACTCTTTGCTTTCACGATGTTCCCTCTATTGTAGCCTCCATAGAAATGCTTCCGTGGAAGCTGGAAGTATTTTTCTCTAATCTCTTCGACTTAACTATTTTTAATACATTGCTCTATATTCTATCTCTATCTCCGATTATCAATATCTGTCGATCCGGCAAAATCAAACCGGATGGATGCAAATTTCGGAAGGATGGGGGAATCAGCCTAAATTACTTCCACCTTCCGCGGAAGTAATTATATTTCAGATCAGTATCAAGATATTCTGACTCTTCTTAAGGTGGAATGGCTTAACCTCGATCTGCCCTTTCATCGTGGCTAGTAGCTCGGAAAACCGCGATTCTGAGAGATGCATTTTCTTCCGGGCATCCTTGGCCATCATCTTGCCACCATTGGCCGCGATCAAGGCCCGCAGGATCTCTCCTCTATCCTTCTGGAGAGGCTGAGGATCCACTCGCTCAAGCCTAGCGATCCTCCGACGATCCTCTGCTCTCTCCCTGGCTGTGCTTTCCTCCAGCTCCTCCAGCCGGCTCTTGAGGTCCTGGAGCTCCTCTCCCCCCTCCCGGCACCCTACCCCCCTCTCCTCCTGCAAGGGAGCAAAAGCGGGACATTTGGGTGACATTTTTAGGGGCTCTAAACTTTCCTCGAGGTCTTGGATCCTGGCCTCAAGTGGGGCCGTGGCCTGCGAGATGATAGCCCGGAGCTGAGCAGAGGTCAAAACAAAAATTTGCTCTTCTGGCTGTACCTGGCCTGCGGATAGGCCAAAGCTATTTAAGCTGCCTTCAGCTAATGTATCTACTGACATTTGACTCACCATCAATGTCTAGGTGAGCATGGAAGCCTCACGAGGTTTTTCCTGCTCACCTACAACTTGCACATCCTCTTTTCCTACTGTTACTCTAACCAAGTCGCCAGGGCTTATGCCTAAAGCTTCCCTGATATGCTTAGGAATCATTACCCTTCCAATGGTGTCTACTTTTAGGGTAGTAACCATCTCTTTCATGCGCAATTATAGTACCTAAATCATATATAAACTTGTTACTCGCTATTAGTAAAAACTTTTAAATACTTTTAGTAAATAGTTAAATAAGGTGAGTCAAATGTCGGGTAAAGTTCTATATGACGGAGGAGAAGGCCCGAAAACGCAATCTATCGAGGCCGTGAAGAACTTGATCGAGTATCTGACCGGCGCGAAGTGCCAGGAGCTTCCCACGATCTTCAAGCTCTCGCATGGATGGCAGTTAACCCGGAGCTCAAAGGGCGATTGCTATTATATGAGCTCAAAAGAGGCTTGCAGCTGCCCCGGATTCTTCTATAGGAGGACCTGCCGGCATGTAAAGGCCCTTCGCGATGAGGAGCAGCCAAAGGCAGAGCAGCTATCCGAAAGCCAGGCCTTCGCAAGGCGCATAGTCGAAGCCATGGAGAGCTGATGGCGATGGGCTAGACCGCTACATAGCCCGGGTCGGTTCCGGCTCCCCTCAAATCTTTAAAGCAGAAAATCATGATATTTGTAGAAGGCCTGAAGGGCCAACCTGTGGAGGGATAATAATGAAAGCCATTGCCATAATGGTTATCGTACTCGGGGCTATCTTTGTTTCCGGTTGCATGAGCAACACGCCGACCACACCGGTAAATGAGTCCGCCGCAAAGGCTACGGCACAGCAACAACAACCAACGAAGCTGCCAGTAAGGTACGTCGAACTTAGATTAACTGACGGCTCAATAACCGGAGGCGAATATGTGTCTGAGAGCGCTAATTTCGTAACCATAATCCCGCTTTACGCCTTTAAGGCAGACTCTGATACGCTCATTAATGGTAGCGGTGTCGAGATTGGGATCAAGATCGCCCTTGTCAATACGATGACAAATATCACAGATCCACGGCCTTTCATAGCAGCGAAACTCCAAGAACAAGAAGAAGCCGCTGCTGCTGCAGCCAAAGCCCGAGAAAATGCAACGAAGGCCAGCCAGGCAGAGCAGGAGAAGCTCAGGCAGGAGATGATGGCTCGCGGGGAGATCACTCGATAATTTGACAGGGATCTCTGGGCAAATAGACTATTGCCAGAACAATCTTCTCCTTTAAAGACGAGGTTCTCTTAGAAGGATCTAATTTGAGAAAATTTCTTGAGATCTGCTTAGCAATGATGGCAATTTCAACAAGCATTACGCTAGCCCTTGAAAGTTCAGATACGGATCAGCAATATCTATGGGCCGTATCTAATGCATATCAGCAAAAGAAGATGATTTTTTCTTGCAGCGGCTCAACAGAAGGCAATATCTCCTCTGTAGAAGTAACACCTCACGGAAGAGGCATCTCTGCTTACTATTCCCATATAGCAAACATAGACCAAGGCAAGATGAAACTTCATGAGAAGACTTCTGCCCTGCAGGGGTCATATATGTCAGAGGACTCTATAAAATTCGAATCGGAGATAGCCAATCTTGAAGATTATTATTTCTACAATCCATTCTTAGAATTGCATCTAGAGAGCACAATAACCGTATCGAGCTGGAATGCGAACCGGAGTATAAGATACTCTGGCAAGGAAATAAACGATCGCGATTACGCTTTCAACGATTTTGACCAATATGGTAAGTATACCAACCTTGCATCGTTTCTCTATAATACGAATTTCTCCAAGGACAGGGTCTTTAAATCTCCTGGAGAGTTCTGGATAAAGAAAGTTGAAACTACAGGTCTTTCAGAGCTTGAGTTCCATCACGGCAATAGGAAAGAAAGTCAGTTAGTCACGGATGAGATTTATTTAGGTAAATTTAATATATCCCTCGATCACAAATTCGGCTTTGGTAATATGTCCACTTATTATCCATGTCTAGAGTACTATCCATGGTGCGATGACTGGCTAAACGATATCTGCGAAGTTCCATGCTGGAATCAGGATTATTATAATATTATCTGGATCAATCCAGGGGCGATCTATTCCGAACAATGGGAATATCTGTGAGAGGATTAAGCTGAAATTAAAATTTCGGCTTTGGGCATGGCTTCAGAATCTTATGTGCCTGGGCAGAGTGAGAGATCCGAGAAGTCCACATCAAGGAGGTGGTAAGGTGAACGTTGCCGATCAGCATCTAGCGCGGCAGTTGCTAGCCCTCAAGATCGAGGAAATGAGCCGCTCGATATCGTTTTTAATGGCACTGCGGGAGGAGCTGCTAAACGAGTATTCTCGATACGAGAACATTTAGCCGCACCTCTTTTTTTTGCCTTCAATTTGGTTCTATGACATTATTCTAGATTTTAGGTAAAGTGTTATAGAACTAATGCGGAATGGCCGGTACCGGACACACAAAAATAATCGATGGAAAATAATAACCTCGCAGATGGCGATTGGTTTTCATAAAGCCATAACGAAGGTAATCCTTTTATAGTTTAAACTTAATTTACCATGCTAATCGGAATGGTTGTCTAGAGCTCGCAGCACTCCGCTTTGCATGCATCGCGGAGGCCTCGCTGTGGCTCTGAAAGGAGCGAACTGGCTGAAGGACAGAGGAATCTCCCGCTCAGAGCACAGGAGGAAAACGCGATGCGTAAGCGAAGCAGATACTTTATATTCCGGGGGTTCGTTACTAGCCCGGAGCAAGCCGAAAAAATTGAGAGGGAAGCAGCACGCTTCGGCCTCAATCAGTCTCAATTAATTAGGAACGCTTTAGATTTTGCCTTGGCTTCAGAAGATTTTCGGGGGCTGAAGCCATGAAACCGCTATCAGTGAACTCCTTTTACCTTCTCCCTGAGCACAAAACCAACATCAAGCGACCCAGGGAGACGTTCGATGACTGGCCGAAGAGGCTCCTGCTTGAACACGCCGGAGAGGAGGATCTCTCCCGGGACAGGGAGGCGGTGTAGGATGATCGGCAAGAATGGCTATTCCATATCCGATTATCTCAAAGCTGAATGGGCCGCAAAGGTCTTCCGGGAATCCGGTCGAGATAGGACTACTGCACGTGCTTTGCATTACTTTGCTTTAGGCAGGCAAGACTATCCAATCTTCAATAAAGCTGGGCTAATCGATCTACGAAAGTATGAAGATAAAGATGCGGCCCATTTAACTGCGTGGATAGCACTGGCAAAGCGTCTAAAGTTGATAGACTGGGACAACTTGCCGGACGAAAGTGTTGGTGAGTATGGCGAGATGGTGTTTTATCCATCAGAATGCGATTTCTCTTATGGATATAGTTTAGGCCAGCCAAGTTCTTTTGAGTTATCAAGACTGAAGGAGTACCTACAGAGCGGCACTTTTGCTTTAGAATACACGCCGTTCAGCCTCGATCAACCTTACCACATTGAGTTGTGGGTTGAGAAGGCCACGATGAATAGCATTCTGCAGCCCTTATGCGCAAGGTACAGTGCTGTACTGGTGACATTTCAAGGGCATTGCTCATGGGGCGGTGCCTGGAAGTTGTGCAAGCGCGTGAATAACGACAACCGACCAGCACTGATATTATATCTTTCCGATCTGGACTCATCCGGCTTCAGGATGGCCGCTGAGCTATCCGAGAAGATTGCTGAGATAAATGAGAATTTTTTCGGCGGACATCTCAATATCCGGGTCAGAAGAATAGGTTTGACGCCTAAGCAAGTCGTTGATCTTGAGATTCAACAAGTTGATCGCAAGAGCAAGGAGAAAGCCAACAACATATTGTATAAAAAATATGTCGAGCATTTTGGTCTTGATCCGGCAAAGAAGGCGGAGCTGGATGCACTGGAACGGTATTATCCTGGAGGAGTGGCATCCTTCGTTGAAGGCTGGTTGAGCAGATTCTATGATCCCGACCTGACTCATCGCTGTGCTCAGGTTACTGACGATCTTGTGGGGTCGATATCTAATGCACATGTGCTGCCCCAAGAGGTGGTCTCCCTCAGGCAGAAGGTATTGGCATATCTAGACCAACTAATTGGGCTTGAAGATGGCCTGGAACTGCCTTCAGGCGAAGAGATTGAGTTCGATCTCAAACCAGAGACTGATGATCCTGCAGATGAATCATGGTTGCTGGACACACAGAACGAGATCTACCCTTCAAGAGAGGACATTGATTTTTGCGAACGGGGGGTGGCCTATTGACCGCTAGAGCAGGCGGCGAGGAGGAGGGCCGCAATGACGACTGAGACCGAAGCGGATGGAGATATCTATGCCCGCGCCCTGGCCTTCCAAGCCTCACTTAATGGCGGCATCGCTCCATTGTGCTTATCCTGGCGGGCAGAGGAGGACCACTATGAGATAGATGAGACCGCGAACTTGAACCTGGGGAGGGCGTATTCGATGGTCTATATCGTCCATGGCCGCGATGTAAAGGAGATCCCAGATGAGGTTCTGAAGGTCTGGGATGGAGTCTCTAAAGGCGTCCTGGTGGACGAGGTCAAGAAGCTAAAGAAGAGGCCGGTGTCGGTTTGTAAGCTGGTGGAAGGCACTTCGGCCAAATGCCATTGTGAGGCGAAAATATGCGAATGGATACCTTTTGAGAAGGAAAGGTTAGGTTCCTTGAAAGGTGGAGATGGACGGTCACGGCTGCAGGAGATCGCTGAAAGGATACCGGTATGGATTGGGCAGCACCACTTCAAGACCACAGAGGACACAGAGAGGCTATACCACTATAACCACGGCGTCTATTTAGATAACGGCGAAGCAATATTAAAAGCGATCATCGAGGCTGAATTTCCCGATATTACAACAGACACACTAGTTAGAGACGTTATCGGCAAAGTCAAAAGACGCACTTATATCAAGCGAGATTTATTCAATAACGGCCATATCTTGAACGTCAAGAACGGCATTATAGACCTGGACACGCTGGAGCTCAGGCCGCATTCATCAGACTATCTATCTACCGCACAGATCAACGTCTCCTATAATGGAGATGCCAAAGCCACTAGAATCCAGCAATTCTTTGCCGAAGTAGCCAGGCCTAAAGATGTCCCTCTTATTGAAGAGGTCATAGGCTGGTTACTGTGGCCGGATTATAATATTCATAAGTCTCTCATGCTTTTAGGCCAGGGTCGTAACGGCAAAGGTACTTTGCTCCGGCTGATAACCGCCTTCCTAGACAAAGCCAATATCTCTAATGTATCCCTCCAGGATTTGGTAGCGGACAGGTTCGCAAAAGCGGACTTATATGGAAAGCTGGCCAATATCGGCGGTGATCTGCCATCTAAAGATCTTTCAGATACGGCCTCTTTCAGGATGCTGACCGGAGAGGATGACAATAGGGCCCAGGAGAAGTACAAGGCGGCCTTCGCATTTAGGAATAAGGCGAAGCTTCTCTTCTCTGCAAATGTCCTACCACGAAGCCCCGACGACACTTACGCCTTCTATTCTAGGTGGATTATCCTTGAGTTTTTGAATACCTTCGACGTCCAAAAAGGTACGGGAGATCCTAACCTCCTGGATAAGCTGACCACGGAGGAAGAATTAAGCGGACTGCTTAATATTGCCCTGGCCGGCCTGGCAAGGCTGCGGTCTAATGCCTGGAGGTTCTCGTATGATAAGACAGTCGAAGACGTTGAAATCATGTACAAGAGGAACGCTAACCCGGTCCTGGCTTTCCTCTTGGACGAATGCGAGGAGCGGCCAGATAGCTATATCGAGAAGAACGTCCTCCTCTCCAGATTCAAGGAATACGCTCGATCTCATGGACTGCGTCCTCTAAGCGCTACTAGATTTAGCGAGCTGTTGAAGGACCAGACAGAGATCCCCGTCTCTACCTTCCGGCCATGGATAGAACACGGAGATCGGCCCATGTGCTGGCTAGGGGTCAGATTTAAAGTACGGACTAATGAGCAGTCACGGCAGTCAATAGTTTTTCCATACCCTAGTTTAGCGGGAGAAGAAAAAAGAGAAGAAGAAAAAAGAGAAGAAATAGAGAAGGTAGGGTATACCGGAACTATTGACTGTCTTGACTGCTTAGAGATCCGAACCAAAGATCAGTCAAGACCGTCAAGGGTTGAATCAAACTTCTCTGAGGCCTACCTTGATGACTCCCTGGCCTGCAGAAGGTTCAAGAAAGCCCTGGCCGCCGGCATAACCGACCCTATAGCTCTATCCTCAATATGCGGCCTGCCTGTCTGCTTGGTGGCAAAATTCCCGGGCGTCAATTCGATAGCTGCTGCTAGAATCCTGGCACAGCTGGAGGCTCATAGAAGAGAGCAGCACTTTTCGCAGAAGGCAGAGCAACACGGCAGAGCGAAGGAGGCCTAATGGCTCCCGACTCCGGCCCTACCTGTCCTGTCTGTGGCAGTCCCGGCCGGCCTATAGGCTGGCGCGGCCTCAATTTGCTTTATCGATGCGGGAATTGCGGCCAAACCTACATCTCTGACAGCCTGGGCACTCTGGAGGCCGATTTGCGCCGTAATGGAGGTGCGATATAATGCCTAGACGTTGTGGGCCATGTAGTTCTAACGTGCGAAACGAACTAGACCGCAGGCTATTGGAAATGGAGATATCGCACGAGAGTTATCGCACTATATCGCACGATTTTGGCTATTCTGTGGATGCACTGAAACGGCATAAGGCAAAACATCTCGTGATCGATCTCTCTGAGATCAAGCAGGCAATGGAGGAGGCCCGCGTCGTGGCCCTGGAGGAGGTAAAGGAGAAGGAGCTGGAGGAGTTCAAGGCCCAGGCGCTAGAAGGCACGGCGTCCAGGCTGGAGAACGCCAAAGACTACTTCGACCAGCTCCGAGAGATCCGGGCGAAGGCGGCAAAGTTGCTCGACCAGGCCGAAGCCTCAGAGGATTTGAAGGCAGCAGGCATTTTCTTGAAAGAGTTGCGAGAACAGATCCGGTTAGCTGCGGAGCTGGAAGGCCGGCTGGCATCTCAGCCGCAGATCAATATTCTTGTCCATCCCGAGTGGATCGAATTAAGGACAAAGATCGTCTCAGCATTAGAGGCTTATCCCGAGGCACAGGAGGCGGTGGTACGTGCTCTCCCATGATCTCCGGCAGGCTTTAGATCCTGTCCTATGGGCAGATGGGGCTCTTGGCTTCAACGCCGACCCCTGGCAGGCAGAGGTCCTGCGGAGCAATTCAAAGAGGCAGCTCCTCAATTGCAGCAGGCAGAGCGGCAAGTCCTCGATCTGCGCTTTACTTGCCTTATGGACGGCGATCTACCGGCCAGGCAGCTTAATACTATGCTTGAGTCCATCCCTTCGGCAGAGCTCAGAGCTATTCCACACCGTGGCCAGGTTCTACGGTGCCCTGGCGGAGCCCGTGGCCGCCGAAGCGGAGAGTGCCCTGCGCCTGGAGCTGGCTAATGAAAGCAGAGTGATCTCCCTCCCAGGCCAGGAGAGCACGGTGCGGGGATATGCCGGCGTATCTCTCCTAATCGTGGATGAGGCCGCTAGAGTGCCCGACGACCTCTATTATTCCATCCGCCCCATGCTGGCCGTATCTAATGGTCGGCTGATCGCTCTTTCGACTCCATGGGGCCGTCGTGGCTGGTTCTTCAAGGAATGGACCGAAGGCCAGGGATGGCAAAGGCATCAGATCACAGCAGATCAATGCCCGCGTATCTCTCCTAATTTCCTTGAAGAAGAACGCCGCAGCATGCCGAAAGCTTGGTTTGAAGCGGAATATTACTGCACCTTCACCGAGTCAGAGGATAGCGTATTTGGATATGATGAGGTTATGGCGGCGATCTCTGCAGACGTTGAACCTCTGGAGGTCTAGACGTGTTTATTGTTGGGGTAGATTTGGGACAGGCAAGGGATTACACTGCCATCGCCATCATTGAAAAGCTGAAGCAAGAAGGCGGAGCGGCCTATCATGTCCGTCGATTGGAGCGAACCCGAGGAACACCATACCCACAGATAGTAGTCCGGGTCAAGGAGATCCTGGGAAAGCTTGAAAGCTCTTATCTTGTGGTCGATCAAACCGGCGTAGGTGCCCCCGTAGTGGATATGTTTAAACAAAGAGCCCTGAGGCCTATAGGTGTTTTAATCCATGGTGGAGACAGGATCACAAGAGAGGGCAACACCTGGAGAGTTCCGAAACGAAATCTTGTAGGCATCATGCAAGTGCTCCTTCAAAATGAGAGGCTGAAGATAGCCCCTGGGCCGCTCTCAGATACCCTAGCCAAGGAGATGTTGAACTTTAGAGTGAAGATCGATCCACTCACTGCCCACGATTCCTATTCTGCCTGGAGGGAACAGGAGCACGATGATCTTGTGCTAGCCGTATCCCTTGCCTGCTGGTGGGGCGAGACGCTTAGGGGCCGCCGTCATTTTCAAGTCCCTCCTGTAGCTTCTTTCAATTCCAACGAAATCGACCGACTGGCCGGAGCTGGATATGGAGAGCCACACATAAGCCTTCAGTGGGATCCTGCGGAGCAGGCCAGAAGGGAAGGAGAAGAGCGAGGCAAGACAGACAAGAAGACCTAAAAATCTTATGTGCCAGGGCAGGCCGGCCTCTAGGTCAAACGGCACATAAGATCATTAACCGCCGGAGATATGGTGGCATTAAGCTTTTTTGCCCCGGCCTGATGCCTGGATCCCATCCTGATATGCTTTCTCTCTTTTTGTGCTGAAAATTATTGCCCATCCTACCAAGTTATTTTCCTACATCCACTGCATTTTGCGCCAAATGCGACTTGGACTTTATTAGGGTAGTAGACACCAATGAGATAATCGTATAGACCCGGACCGATCTCTTTCTGCGGATCTTCCTCAGGACCAAACGTCTTAACAAGCCTAACAAAACTATCCCCTAGGTCCTTGGCCGTCTCTTCATTTGTCGCATATCCAACGATGATGGCCAGGGATAATTGCGTTCCGTCCTGTTGAATAGCTGCATCTTGAACTTCTGGATAACTCTCTATCGATGAAATCGCCAACCCCTTTTGTTCCTCGGTTAGTTGTGGAGTCTCCGCCAAAGAGGGAGTAACAAGTATCAATAACATCAAAGCTAGTGATGCCTGGAATATATGACATTTTGACATAATAATACTAGTGCAGAGGCAGTTTATAAACCTTACATGATAGGTGGGGACCTAAAAATCTTATGTGTCCCAGGAGCCCAGCCTTGCTGGCTTTCCCTAGCATGGTGTGTTGAGAGGATCCTCTCCTGGCGCCGGACACGATAGGCCGGAAGCCTAGGCCACTTTTTATCAGCTTAGTGCCTCAAGCACCGCCGGGCTGGTAGTCCAAAAACTTTATATTGTCAGCTTCAAATATTATCAATAGGAAGTGAGTTTTATGGGCATAAAGGATAAAGTGCCATTAATAAACAGTGGCAGTAAGGGTATACGAATTGCAGGATATATTTTTTATGCATTTGTAGTATTAATTTTTATAGGAGCAATTTTGCCAAGCCCCAATGAAAACGTTAGCACATCGATTCCAACTACAACATCAACACCCCAGTTTGCTGGTATTTTGGATTCAGATAGCGTTAAAAACATGCTACCATCTGATGAACAGGACGATACAATCGATGTGACCGGCGGCACCGTGGATATTACACGAAATGCAAAAGAGAACTGGAATAACTATTATACCATGAGGGGGGGCCAAATAGACACCATTAAGATCTTTAAGGCAATATTCAAAGACCCGCGAGTTAAGGAGGTTACTGTAACCTCAGATATACGTCTTGTCAATAAGTATGGTCAGGAATCAACAGGAGTTGGTACAAGATATACAATGTCGAGGGAAACATACACTAAGGTAAACTGGGACAATTTCATAACTGACAACTTAAATGATGTTGCAGATCAAACATATATCCATCCAGCACTTCTCAAAGAATAGGTCGCAAATTAAGAGCCGGAGGGATTTCACGCGGTCGCCTGCGTCCATTGGAGGGGGGGGGGCGTGGTTTTGCCCTTCGCCACCCTCTCAAGCATCTATATGACGACTAGGCTGGAAATGTCTTATGTGTCCTTTCCTTAGGCCTGCCATCTCCCTGGCACATAAGATACTTGATAGCTACGTGCAACTTGCAGTCCTCTCCCTCTGGCTGGCCTCCATCCTGGCCATGGGCTAAACTGTTTCTTGGCTAACTGGTTATTCCAAAGACTTCGGAATGTGGCACAAGTTTACTTGATTGCCTTCCCGATAGCGATCAATCAATTTACATATCGATTCTGATAACGTCATATCTGCCGCGTATCCCTAGGGGGTAAGAGGGTCAGATCGCTATCTATAAAATTGTCTTATCCCTGGATGGCGGTCTTGCGGGTTATTTATCCGGTAGCGTGCAAGGTGCAGGTCTGAAGGCTTGTGAACAAAACTCGAACATATCTCGAACGAGGGACGACTCGCAAAGCTGGCCGATGTCCCAAGAAGCAACCGATAGCAGTGAGAGCTTACCGCCCATTGGGCGGGAGGCAGCCTCGCACGACTTAAATAGTTCTATGACATTTCACGTGACACAATTAGAAAATGTCATAGAGCTATTTGGAGTCATTGTGCCTTTTAACGTTTGCGTTTCTGTCCTATAACTCGGACGTTGCTATCGGTCGGGGGCGATTTTTTCTGATCGCTTTGCTCCTTGTCCTTCTTTTTTTCCCTCCTGCCCATCTCTGTCACCTCCGTTCGGTTGAACCAACGGCCTGCGAGAATGCTGGCATACCGAAGTGGTTAAGATAAATGGAGGTGATTGTATTAACTTGTTCTGGAATTTGCGCTCATCATAATCGGCCATGAGGCTCATCTCAGCAATAAACTAGAAAATGACGATGTATCGCCATGTTCCACGGAGGATTCATGAACATAAACGACGCTTATGTGAAAGTCGAGGGGATCATTCGAGATAATGAGGGCATTACAAAGAGAGGGATCATTAGGGAAGCCTGGAAGGTTGGAATTAGTGAGAGGATGGCCAGGGGAATCGTGCGAGACATGGAAATAACTGGTAAAATCAACCTACGGATGGCGACCTTCGGTAAATATGCGCTAAGAAAGCAGTAGTAATGTTCGGCCCCAGCAGAAGGCCAGGGCGATGAAGGCGGAGGCGCTGTCTATTCAGGAGCTAGAAAGTTGAGACTTGAATCCCTTCTGAGATAAAGTTAAATCTCAACATGCGCTAATAGGATTTTGTTATGCTATCAGAGTACATCGAAGCGGCGATGGAGAAGGCAACTTACGAGATTATTGATGATCCAGAGCCATATTAT
>Ga0208047_1000659_pt1 | contig 12883 bp, 12 predicted proteins | sample Kivu_220m_FD_184162 | JGI IMG/M metagenome (GOLD analysis project Ga0208047, IMG submission 184162) | Freshwater microbial communities from Lake Kivu, Western Province, Rwanda to study Microbial Dark Matter (Phase II) - Kivu_220m (SPAdes)... | ecosystem: Environmental > Aquatic > Freshwater >...
TTCTTTGCCTGTTTTTGCAAAAAGAGCCAAACGGGCTGTAATAAAACACCCAAAATTTTACTTTTTTGATTCCGGCGTATTCCGCATTATAAGACCTGCCGGACCACTTGACAAGCCTGGTGAGATTGATGGGCCCTGCCTTGAAGGCCTGGTTGCCCAGCATATAAGGGCCTGGATAGATTACAGCAGTTTATCCTTTAAGCTCTATTACTGGAGAACAAAGGCAGGCACTGAAGTTGATTTTATTATTTATGGCCAGGATGGTTTTTGGGCAATAGAGGTTAAAAACACAAGAAATATTCAAAGGAGCCAGCTACGGCCTTTGAAATCATTTTGTGAAGATTATCCTGAATGCAAGCCTATATTTATTTACAGGGGTGAAGAAAAACTCATGATTGATAATATATTGTGTGTGCCGTGTGATGAATTTTTAAGAAGCATTAAACCCGGTAAACCTCTTTTATAGTTAATCTAAACCACATAACTGTCCATACTATGATGTTAGTCAAAAACCAGGAAAACCAGATGCTTTCAGGATAAAACCTTCCTATAAACAGGCATACAATAAAATTATAAATAGACACAGCGCCAAATGTCAGAAATAGTTAGTTGATAAAAACGCCAACTACACTTAAAATACATTTCTAAAAGGTTGGTGGGTTGACACCATTAATAATCCAGAAGATTTACTCTTTATTTTTTTATATTAAGGTAATTCTTATAAAAACTGCACAATTCAAAGACAAATACGGACAGTACGCATTAGTTGCCGGAGGCTCTGACGGATTGGGCGCCGCTTTTGCAGAGGCGATAGCGCGGCGGGGATTGGACCTGGTTTTAATTGCGCGTCAGGAAGACCGGCTGAAAGCAACAGCAGCCCGGCTCAAAGAAATTTATAAAATCAATGTAATTTCTTTTGCAGCTGATATGGCAGATTATGAAAATGTAAAAAAGTTGATCAGCACTCTTAATGTTTCAATCGGCCTGCTTATTTATAATGCCGCATTTGCACCAATTGGTTTATTTAAAAATACGAGCGAAGAACATCTGGCTCTTGCCACAGCTGTAAATGTAAAAGCACCGCTGCTTCTCACCAGACTTTTATCTGCGCCAATGATTCAGCAAAAACGGGGAGGCATTGTGCTGATGTCGTCTCTTGCCGGGGCGCAGGGCAGTCCCAACATTGCGGCTTACGCGGCAACAAAATCATTTAACGCCATTTTAGCCGAAGGCCTCTGGAAAGAACTGAAGCCGTACGGAATCGATGTGGTTGCCTGCTGCGCAGGCGCAATTCTCACCCCAGGATATCAAAAAGCTGAAAAAACCAGACTGGCGCCCGGGACATTAAAAGCCAGTGAAGTCGCTGAGCAAACACTGGATGCCTTGGGAAATGGCCCGGTTATAATTCCCGGAGCGATAAATAAAATCGGCCATTTTGTACTTACACGGTTATTTAGCAGAAAAGCTGCAATTAATATAATGTCGAAAAACACGAAAGGTTTGTCATGAAGTTGTTTTTAGGTTTGATCACCCCGCTGGTCGCATACGCTGTTATCACTCTTTTACATTTAGTCATTCCGGTTAAAAGAGTTAAAGGATATGTAAAAAATGAAATAACTGGCGAATTGATGAATTACAGGATAAATGGGAAGTATGTCCTTCTTGCAAGCATTCTCATCTGGTTTCTGCTCGGGTATTTTAATTTAGTTCCATATGTATGGTTATATGAAACACGATTTTCAGGTTCTATTGGCGCGGTCATTATCGGATTAACATATTCGTTTTACATTGTTTTAAAATATCCATCTACAGGCAGGTCTTTTATCGCTGATTTCTGGTTTGGCAGAGTAAAAGATGCGCAGCTCAAAGACGGCCTTATCGATGCAAAGATGTGGTTTTATCTGGTTGGTGCTGTAATGCTGCAATTGAATGTTCTTTCTTATGCAGCATATCATATAATGAATGTGGAAAATATAAACTATGGTTTTCTGCTTGGCTGTGCAATGTTAACATGGTTTTGCATTGATTATCTGATATTCGAAAAAATCCATTTATACACATACGATTTCATTGCTGAACGGGTAGGATTCAAATTAGGATTTGGCTGCTTTGCGTTCTACCCTTATTTCTATACCATCTCACTCTGGTTTGCCGCTCATCTACCCAATCCCGGTCATCCCATATGGCTTCAAATCCTCTTTGGGGCACTCTTTCTTTTCGGCTGGGTGCTAACACGCGGCGCAAATATGCAGAAGTATTACTTTAAAATTACACCTGGCAGAAAATTCCTTTGGATAAAACCTGAAGTGCTCAGCGACGGAAAATATAGCCTGCTCGCTAATGGATTCTGGGGCGCAAGCCGCCACATCAACTATCTTGGAGAAATTATACAGGCCGTAGCTGTAGCCCTTGCCTCAGGCTACTTTGGGATCTGGATGGTGTGGCTGTATCCCGCTTATTATATAGTTCTTATGCTGACCCGCCAGGCCGATGACAACAAAGTCTGCAGGGCAAAATACGGAAAGCTCTGGGATAAATATACCAAAAAAATAAAATACAGGATCATTCCTTTTATATATTGAGTGTGGGCGAAGTAACAACTAAAGCTGAAAGTCTAAAAAACTTAAAAGGAGTTAAAGTTTATTTTCTTAATATCCTCTAACAATTCAAAGTGTTTATCAAAAGAGGCGATATATTTTATATTATAATAAGACATTGTCGCTGCATGAATCGAATCTCTTGGTAGAATTCCTTTTTTAAAATATTTTTGCAGTATATTTTTTGAGTTATTTATAATTTGTATGTTGACTGGCAGGATCTCATCTACAATTTGAGAGAAATAATCAAATACTTCAATGCCTTTTAAAAGAGTGTCTATAGAACAGTACCGGTAAAGTATTTCCTGCATAACCTCAACTGATGTAACTCCAAAGATATTTCCTTCTGCAACTTTTTTAAGAAAATTTAATGATATTTCCTTATTCGGATGCCCTGTCCCGGTTGCATACATTGGAATATTTGAATCAATGAAAACCTTAGGAATATTTGTCATTCAATAATCCTTTAATTATATCTTTTTCCATTTCATCATAATCGGAAACAGGCAGATTCATCTTGCCAAGTTTTTCCAGTGCCTCCATTTTTTCCTTGCTGCTTTTGATTCCATAATAGTTTGTAACGGCTTCTCTGACCAGTTCACCAATTGATAAATTTTCCATTTTTGACTTTTCCTGAAGTTTTTTGTACATATTTTCTTCAAAAAGCATTGTTGTTTTTTTAAGGGTCATAGTAATTTTTATTACTCTTATTTTTTGTAATTAAAGTTATGTATATAGCTCCATATACATAATATAATTTTATTATTATTTCATTTAGCTGTCAAATTATTAAGGACAGATTTTTTATACACAGTGGTTAATTCCGCTGAAAGGAGTATTTAAAAAACAAATTGCAATTCGCCATGCTTCATTGAAATGTTAATTAAATTATTTCAACTTTACGTATGCCATTAAATTTTTTAATTATTTCCATTATTTTTATGGAAAACTCGGGGTCTTTGCTTTCAAGCTTGAATTGAGTCGATGTTATCTTTTTTCCCACAGTTGAAATATCATCTATATATATTTTTTCACTAAATACTTTTAAATTAAAAGTTTCAAGATACTCCAGTAATTCTTTGAGGCATTGAAAATTATCGTCACTTGTAATTATTACCGTATATAATAGTTTTTTAACAAGCTTATCTTCAAAATATTTTACCAGCGTCAGGATTAAAAATCCTAAAACAGTCGTTAAAAAAGCAAGATAATAAAGCTTTGTGCCTATTGCAATGCCAACAGCAGCCACAGTCCAAATGCTTGCTGCTGTTGTAACACCACGGACAAAAATACCCTGCCTAAAAATCACTCCCGCGCCAATAAAACCGATTCCTGTTACAATGCCTGCAGCAATTCTTGAAGGATCCGAACCTTCTGTAAAACCCATGTATGAGATAAGTGTAAAAACTGTAGAGCCAAGGCAAACAAGCGTATGGGTACGCAGCCCTGCCGGCCTGTCGATTTTCTCCCGCTCATAACCTATTATTCCTCCGCAGATGCAGGCAATAAGACAAGGGATTAGATAGTCTTTTAAAAATTCACTCAGGTTTATATTAAAAGCTTCCATGATTTAATTTTATCATAATCTTTAAGTATATTGCTTAATTAATATTCAAATATTCAGCAATCAGGGCATTGGCCAATAAGTTCTTATTAAATTTGATCAATCAAAAAGAATGAGTAATTTTTGCCTGATGAGATGATATAATGTACAAACAAATAAAATGTAAGCTGGAGGGAAAATAGAAGTGAATATAACTGATATACTTGCAGATAATGCGGCAAAATACGGCAATGAAATATGCCTGGTAGAGATCAATCCGGAGCTGAAAGAAAAACATGAGGTTACATGGCGCGAATATGAACTTGTGGAGCCAAAGCCGGCAGAACATTACAGGCGTGAGATCACATGGAAAGAGTTTGACGATAAAGCAAACCAGTTTGCAAATCTTCTTCTTGAAAACGGGATAAAAAAAGGTGATAAAGTGGCAATCCTTTTAATGAATTGCCTGGAATGGCTGCCGATTTATTTTGGTATCTTACGGACAGGCGCAATTGCAGTTCCTTTAAATTTCAGGTACACATCAGATGAAATAAAATACTGCCTGGGGCTGTCAAAGGCTGATGCATTGATTTTCGGGCTTGAATTTATCGGCCGTGTAGAAGCAATCTGTGATGATATACCAAATGTTAAATTGCGTTATTTTGCAGGAAAAGACTGCCCCACATTTGCAGAAAGTTATGACAGGCTTGTTGAGGATTGCTCCACCATAAATCCTGATATAAAAATTGCTGACGATGACGATGCGGCGATTTATTTCTCATCCGGGACCACCGGGTTTCCTAAAGCAATACTGCACAGCCATAGCAGCCTGCTGGCATCATGCCATACGGAACAAAACCATCACGGGCAGACAAGAAATGACAATTTCCTTTGCATACCTCCTCTTTATCATACGGGGGCAAAGATGCACTGGTTTGGCAGCTTCCTGGTTGGAAGCAAGGCTGTATTGCTCAGGGGAACAAAACCCGAATGGATATTGCAGGCTGTTTCTGAAGAAAAGATAACCATTGTATGGCTGCTGGTCCCATGGGCACAGGACATCCTGCACTCTATTGAAAGAGGTGATATAAAAGTTACAGATTATGAACTCGGAACCTGGAGGCTTATGCATATTGGAGCTCAGCCTGTTCCACCCAGCCTGATACAAAAGTGGAAAAAACTCTTTCCTTCCCATGATTATGATACAAATTATGGTTTGAGCGAATCATCGGGCCCTGGTTGTGTCCACCTCGGGATAGAAAACTTACATAAAGTCGGGGCAATAGGAAAAGCAGGCTTTGGATGGGAGACAAAAATCGTTGATGAATCACGAAAGGAAGTATCTCCCGGAGAAGTAGGGGAACTTGCAGTAAAGGGGCCGGGAGTAATGAAGTGTTATTATAACGACCCCGAAGCAACTGCAGCAGTCCTAAAAGATGGCTGGCTCTTGACTGGCGATATGGCCCGCACTGATGAAGATGGCTTTATTTTTCTGGTTGACCGGAAAAAGGATGTAATAATATCAGGAGGAGAAAATATTTATCCTGTGCAAATCGAAGATTTTCTTCACGGCCATGAGGCCATCAAGGATGTGGCTGTAATAGGTATGCCCGATGAACGCCTTGGCGAAATAGCTGCAGCTATTATAGAGCTTAAACCCGGAACTGATATAAGTGAAGAAGATATTTTAGCTTTCTGTAATCCTTTGCCCAGGTATAAGCGTCCCAGGAAGATAATATTTGATAAAGTGCCGCGCAATCCCACAGGAAAGATTGAAAAACCAAAACTCAGGGAAAAGTATATTGGCGGAAGATTGGTTGAAAAAGAAACCATGAGCTGAATCCAATTATCTATTATAGCTGCTATTCAATAAATAATTATAATAGTAAAATAAATTTACCACTTTAACCAGCAACAGCAAACGGGTTATGTAATGCCTGACAGTTTTACCCATGGGACACCAGAGCAAAGGCAGAGATGGTTTTAGAAAGGTTTTTCTACAGGCAATCTTGAAGAAGGCGACACCTTTAACGCTGACAGCCCTTTAAAGTTTAAAATGAAGTGTTTATTATAGAATATTTAAGTACTTGAGAGAGGAAGAAAAATATTACCGGCCAGCCCTTTAATCATAGGGCACAGGTTAATTGAGGGCTTGATAGCTATAATGGCCAGTCAGGCTTAACAGAATAAAAACAAAAAACAGATTGCCGCAGGTAATAAGCACTGACTTTTAGTGACGAATACCCGAGACTCTTCAGATTTGCTGAAAAAATACTTAAAAAAATTTGACAAAAAAATAAAATATATTAAAATATAACTAGATATATCTTTATATATCTTTAAAATTATTTTGTTTTAAAAAAATTAAATGGAGGAAAATATGTTTACAGGAAGAAGGCGGTGGTTCGGACCCAATGAGCCGGTGTTTCAAAGAGGAGATATCAAATACCTGGTGCTGGAGCTGTTAAAAGATAAACCCAGGCATGGGTATGAGATTATAAGGGAACTTGAAGAAAGATCTTTTGGATTTTATTCACCCAGTCCTGGAACAGTATACCCTACTCTTCAATGGCTCGAAGAAATGGGCCATGTAAGTTCAGTGGAGAAAGATGGTAAAAAAATATACACGATAACTGAAAGCGGAACCAGGTTCCATGAGGAAAATAAAACCGGCAGGACAGGTTTTGGAAGGCCGCCATTTTCGGGATGGGACCATGTAAGCGGTTTTGAGTTTCACGATACGATGCATTCTCTCAGGGAAATAGGGCGGATGATTGCGCAAAGCGCAAGAAATATCAGCTCTGAAAAACTGAAAAGAATAAATGCAATAATTAAAAGAACATATGATGAAGTTATCGAAATAATAAGGCAGCCGGACCTTAAAAGTAACCAGTAACTCGAAAGACACATAGTTCGGATACTAATCCAGATACACGGATAAATAAAGCTTTTTAAAAAATCCCAAATCTATTAGAATAAGTTATTCTTATCATTAAATTTCCACCTATGCGGGATTGTTTTTTTTATAATTATCATACGGAAAGAAAAAGGGGACATCAATTGATTTATCCAAAAAGTAAAAGACCGGGATTTATAATCTCGTGCCTAATAATTATAAGCATTATATTTTTGCTTGCTTCTGTTTTGCAGGGCTGCAATAAGGATACAGAAGAAACCAGCGCTGTAAGCCAGGCGACGACACAGGACAGTAATGCATCAGACACTACAGATAATCCTGCAGCAGAAACTATAGATGATACCGAAGAAGATGATTTGCAAAATGCTCAGGAAGAAACTGTAGAGGATAAAATCACAGATAATATTAATAAGTTCAGTGGCTATGAGCTTGGCAATGGCATCCTTGACAGCAGGCCTCTTGCAATAATGGTACAGAATAATCCTGTAGCAAGGCCGCATTCGGGCCTAATTTATGCAGATATGGTATTTGAACTGGTTTCGGAAGGCGGCGTTACAAGGTTTATTGCTGTTTATTCATCAAATGATGCAGACATAATAGGCCCTGTAAGAAGCGGGAGGATTTATTTTGCAGAAATAGCAAGAAGCCTTGACCCGATTTATACATTCTGGGGCACATATCCGCAGGCATATGAAGCAATTAAGAAGATGGACCTTGATGCCTTTGATGCAAACAGTACAGCTTATATAAATTACACCACAGCAGGCTGGCGTGATCCGAGCAGAAATGAAGCGCTTGAACATACTGCATTTATTGATACTTATGGTATAAAAGAAGATGCAGAAAAATATGGCTATGATCTTGAGGGCGGGCAGTCCCCCCTTGCTTTCAAGATAGATGCTCCTGAGAACCAGAGGGGCAGTATTTCAGAAATAACTGTCAATTTCTCGACAGAGGCTTATCTTGCAGGATTTGTATATGACAAGCAAACAAATAAATATTTAAAAACGCTTGCGGGCCAGCCGCATTCTGATTTTGAAACTAAAAAGCAGATAACTTTAAGCAATGTAATTGTTCTTCTTACCGATATTAACGGGCCGATAGACAGTGCGGGGCACATGGAAGTAAGAACCACGGGCACTTCAGCCCAGGGTGAGGCATATTATTTCATGGATGGCAATGTAGTTGAAGGTACGTGGGCAAGGGAAACAATACAGGATCCTTTTGAGTTTATGGACACAGAAGGAAAACAGGTTCTTTTTAACAGAGGCTCAACATGGGTATGTATTATCCAGAGCATAGAAAGATTATCTTACTAAATCCTTAAATTTAAAATGCGCAGGATACTTTTAATTGCATGTTTTTTAAACCTGATACTGTATTACTGCGCATTTGCCTTTTTCGATAATATACTTAATGGCCTTGCAAAGTTTTCATTGCCTCAGGGATTATTAAGTTTTTTACAGTTTTTTATAACTGTTTCGCTGGGATTTTTTATCGGTTTTTTAATAATACTCGCAATGAGGCTAAAAACTTCCAGGAATTTTTTTGACCTGAAAGTAATGCTTATTGCCGGCGCTTTACCTGCCCTGGCACTGCTTCTATATGAAACAGGGCTGGTTAATTTAATTGTGGCAAAGGTTTTTAATTCAAGCAAGAATGCCAGCGAAGCAGCTTTTTATTTTTTTTCAATGACTAAAATATGGACGCTCTGGCTGGGAGTATCAATTGGAGCATCTGTAAGAATAAAGTTTGGCGATAAAAAGAAATACAGGCATGAAGCTTCCGATTAGAAATAGCCATTGTTTATATCACTGAAAATACTATACTTTTAATTTGTAAACAATGCAGAGCCATCACTGTCAGATGAGCTGGCGTCAGTTACTGTGGTTTTTTGTCCTGTTGCAATTTCATAAAGGGTCATTACATCGTTTCCACTTATATTCTGTTCAAAGATAATGTATCTGTCATCAGGAGTAAAAGCCGGATGCCCGTCCCATCCTGAATTGTCTGTAATCCTTGTTTCAGCGCCAGTTGCCAGGTCCATAAAATAGACTTCACTGTTATCATCAAAATATTTTGTGTAAGTTATATACCGGCAATTTGTTGAAAGGTCTGGGGTTCTCCGCCTATGGCCATCACCAAATAATGGTGTAAGGCCTGAACCGTCATATCCCATAATATAAATGCTTTCACGGCCCGTTTCCCCTGATTCAAATAATACACGGTTTTCATTCGGGTGGCCGTTAGGGTGCCAGTCATGGGACCCGGGATTAAAGGTAAGCCTTACCTGTCCGCTTCCATCCAAGCTTGTCCTGAAAAGCTCCCAGTCACCGTCAATAAAACCCTCAAAAAAAATGTACCTGCTATCAAAGGACCATGAAGGATAACCGCTCCTGAAATCATTATTTGTAATCTGCATTTTATTACTGCCGTCGCTTCCCATTATTATTATCTGCCATATACCGTTTATATCAGCGGTATAAGCAATTTTTTGGCCATCCGGCGAAACTTCCGGATAAAGGTCGTTTCCGGGATTATCTGTCAATCTCTGAAGCCCTGTTCCATCAATATTTATGCTGTATATATCTTCATTTCCATTCCTGTTTGACTGGTAAACAATTTTCCGGACCTTATAATTCTTCTGGGCTGTAGTTTTGGCATCACTGGAAGTTGAATCTGTGGCTGCGCCGGTTTCATCCTGTGTTTGCTGTGTTTTATCATCCGTGGTTTCTGCAGCACTGCTGCTCAGGGAATCATTGCCCTGACCTGAATTACCCTGTGAAGCAATGCCTGTATCGCTACTATCATCTGAAACTTCATTATTGCTGTTTTTACTAAAAACTTCTTCCGGCTTTTGAGGATTGCTGCCGGAATCAGGCAGCAAACTGTTAAGTTCTTCAGTGTATAAGCCTGCAGCTTCATTAATTTTGCCTTCAAATCTTGTATCCGGACCCCGGCCTTCTGCAATTTTAAAGCCGATGCCCGAGACAGTCTCCGGTTTATCTGATGCTGTTGCGGAGTTGCCTGCAAAAGCGACAATAAATAAAATAAGGATTATAAGAAAAAACGAAAGAAATGTAATTAAGATTACCTTCATAAAAATAAAGAAATTGTAACTGACATTGATTCATTATAACACAGGTGACTGATTTAATTTAAGTATGATTTGTTAGCTTTAATGATTAAAAAGACAAAAATCAAGTTTTTAGGTATTATGTTATTTGTCTTGATTATCTGTATTGTTAAAAATTTTATTTTATTGACAATCTCAGTTAAAAAATTTAATGCAAGGATAGGCTATGACTAAAAAAGAAAGGGCTCTTTTATCAATCAGACTAAAAAATGACGGCATTTTTTCATCAGCTTACCGTGGACTGCCAAATCTTTCCATAAAGTTAAACAGGTATTTTGGTTTTAATGAACCTGAAAATCTCATAAAGAATTATAAAAACCTTATAGCGGCGCTGGGTGCAGATTTTTATGCATCCGGTTCAAAGATATGTAAATTTACCACATATACCCCCAGGTATAATGGTCCAGAGCCTGTAAAACCATATATTAAGGACCATTCAAATTATTACCAGATAGGCGCTCATGCAGTTTATGGGGAAGGCGGCAAAGGAAATGAGAACATAGCATACGACATAGTTGCTGACCCGCCGCTGCAAAATATCTCGTCGCCCTCAGAGCTTAAAGATGATTTTTTAATCAAAAACCTCAAGTATTTTGATTTTAGCCATTTTGAAAATAAATATGGAGATGAAAGTTTAAATTACAATAAGATTATTAACAGTGAAGATGAATTTATATGTATTGGTAACCTGTCTCACCTTTTTATGATTTGCTGGGCGCTCAGGGGTTATGAGCAATTTCTGATGGACCTTGCATTCAATAGACCGTTAGCTGAAAAACTGATCAGTTTAGTTTGTGAGTTTACACTTGAATATGTAAGAAGGGAGCTTGCATCTTTTGGGAATATTGCAGAATACTTCGGCACAGCTGACGATGTAGCAGGACAGGATGGCATGCTTTTTTCTCCGGAACTTTTTAAAAATTATTTTCTAGGCTCATACATTAAGTTAATAGATCTTGTAAAAAAACATGATGTAATTTTTGGCTGGCACTGCTGCGGGAGCGTGCATAAGGTTCTCCCAATGATGATAGATGCAGGCATAGATGTCTTTGATGTTGTTCAAACCTCTGCAAAAGATATGGAAATAAAAAATGTGTATAAGCTTTATGGAAAGCATGTCAGCATGCTTGGCGGCATTGATGTACAGAAACTGCTTGTCTTTGGCAAACCTGCAGAAATCAGAAACGAAGTAAGGACAATAAAGGGACTTTGGGCATCCGGTAAAGGAATAATTGTGGCACCTTCTCATGAGGCTCTTCCTGAAACGCCAGTTGAGAATATAGTTGCGCTGTATGATGAATTAAATAATGCTGTCTGACATTTGAGGACCCATTAATGCCAATAAATAAAGGTAATATCCTTGTATAAAATATTTTTATAGAAATAAGCAGACAAAATAACCATAAAAAGGTCCGTATCTTTTAGAGGTATGGACCTTTTATTTGGTGAATAAATCCGGGTAGCAGGCCTTTGTAGTCTTGATTATCGCTTCCTTAAGGCCGCCCCTTTTATAGCCCAGCTTGGCAATTGATGGTGACGGATCATAAAAAAGCTCATTTGTCATGATGTCCTTCATGAGAAATCTTGCATCAAGCCCGCCTTCAAGTCCCTGTTTTTTAAAATCCCTTTCAATCATATTACCGGCAATCACTGCCATAAACCTTGGGATATTTACAATTTTTTTATTTGCCCCCATGGAAGACATCATTATCTCAAGCATATAATTAAAGCTGTGGTTTTCATCCCCAATAGTATATCTTTGCCCATGTTCACCATTTTCAAGCGCACCGATTATAGCTTCTGCGACATGCTCAACAGCAATCATATTTGTGCCGCCCCTGGGAAAATAAATGGTGCTGCCTTTAGTGAATCTGTCCAGAAGGGCATCTTTCCACAAAGGTATCCTGTTAGGCATTGCTCCAAAAATATATGGAAGTTCTAGCACCATAACAGCCATTTCATCTTTGCCTGCTTCTATTACTTCACTTGCCTGTTCAACACGGCACCTTATATAGGGGTGGTGTCTGCTTAACCCTTTTTCGGGCCATATCCTGTCAAAATATGCAAAGTAGGAATTAAGCAGGGCAAATCTTTTAACCCCGGCTTTGCGCGCCGCAGTTGCAACTTTTACCACTGCCTCCACAAGCCTGGTATGGAAAAACTCATATGCAGGTGCAGGAGGAGTTATCCTGTCATCCGGGCCCACAGCATAAATCATTGCATCGTGGCCCTGAAATATTCTGTAAAGTTGTTCTTCAGTAAGCTCAAAAACATCCCCGAATTGAAGATTTACCTGTTCGGGGTACCAGTCGCCAAGAACAACATCATCTATAGCCAGCGCATTGACAGAATGGCCCCTTTTATGTGCCTCAAGTAATGAATGGTAACCAAGAAAACCTGTTCCGCCCACTATCATTATTTTCATAACTATGTTATAGCCTTTCGATAAATATTTTTAAAATGTATATTGAAAGATATTAAACTAATCAAAAAGTACCGGTAAAAATGTTTTAGTTACAATATTTAATAAATCTTCCATTTGGCACAACTGCTATCTGCAAATTGCTGTTTTCCTTAAGTTTTTTGTCAATAAAATCCTGTATATTATCTGTTTTTTCGAAACCAATATTAGCTGTCATTGATTTATCAAATGCAGAGTAAAGCATGCACCTGGCCCTGGTCAATAGCTT
>Ga0208047_1000665_pt1 | contig 12813 bp, 11 predicted proteins | sample Kivu_220m_FD_184162 | JGI IMG/M metagenome (GOLD analysis project Ga0208047, IMG submission 184162) | Freshwater microbial communities from Lake Kivu, Western Province, Rwanda to study Microbial Dark Matter (Phase II) - Kivu_220m (SPAdes)... | ecosystem: Environmental > Aquatic > Freshwater >...
GTGGTGTTGTTGGCCGAGTCATACACCAGGCATTGCGGGCCGGTCAGCCCGCTGAGTGAGTCCGGCAGATAGATGGTCTCCTCCAGCCACTGAGCTGAAGCAGCCGACAGCCAACAGCTCACGGCTAGCAGCCAGCAAACGTACTTCATGGCGCCTCCTGGATGCATGATTATCGTCCGTCCTTGTCACCTGTCAACGCCCACCGTCAAGCCGAGGGGCAAGGGTCGGCCGAGACGTTCGTCGTTGGTTCGTTCAGCGTTCAGGCGTCAGAACGGCGGCGGGCCGAAAACTGCGGCCCTCTCGATGGCCCCCGGAGTAATGGGGAGAGTAGCCCTCCCGATTGCGGACCCGGTAACGGGGGGAGTAGCCGTCCCCGCAATCCGGGGAGCAGCTCACCGAGAAGCTCTCCCGGTAACGGGGAGAGCAGCCGGGCCGGTAGCTCTCCCGATAGCGGGGAGAGTAGCGCCCCCGATAGCCGTCCCGGCAACGGGGATAGTAACCCGGCCGGTAATCCTCCCGATTGCCGGGGGATAAGCTCTCCCGGTAGCTGTCCCGATAGCGGGGAGGGTAATGGGGGGGATAATCCCACCCGTAACCCCTGGACAGGGAATGCGTGACTTACGCAACGTCGATTTGACCCAAAACGCCTGTCGACAGAGCATCGGGAATCCTCGTCTTGCCTGCCCAATCCCAGCTTCCAGCCGGATGGGAGACCTACAACCTATGGGATTGGTCGGGCATCCGACCACGATTCTGCCGTGGAGTGGTCGGCCCACGGGCCGCCTGCGGGGTGGCATCTGCCGACCCAACGTGAGACACGACGAAGTCCACAACTGCTCCAACTTCGATTCGTGCGACGAGCCGAACGGCGACGCGAACAACTGCCGGAACAACGACCGGAACAGCGAAAGACACAGGTTGAGGCTGAGGTAGAGGTTGAGGTCAGGATTCAGGTTAAGGTTGAGGTCAAGGTTGAGGTTGAGATAGAGCGGACAACATACGTGCCGACGCAAGCGAATACACAGCTCATGACCCTTCTGCCGGTACTTCCTGAGGTACAACGAGGGGTTCTTCGCGAGACCCAACCGCACGCAGCGTGAAGTGCAGGCCATCCGCACCGGCATGTTCAACGTCAGCGCACCGGTAGCGCCGTAACGGCCCGGTTCGCAAGAGCGGGCGGGGTCCTGTTGCTGGACCCCGCCCGCTGGTTCTGTTGTCCTGCGCCTGTCCGCCTACAGGCACTTGTTCCGGTAGGTATGCCGGAACTCGTAGGTGATGCGGCGGCAGAGGCTGCGCGCCATCTTGCCGTAAGCCTCTTCCGGGTCTTCGGCCTGGAATGAGAAACCGGAACCGAACTTCTCGACGCCGGCGACCGTCCGTTCGTCCCGGGCCGAGTTGCTCCAGACCGTGCCGCCGTTCGAGGTCTCGACCAGCTTGGCGGACAGCCGGGCGTTGACCTTGCCCTCGAAGCTAGCATAGCCCGGGCCGAAGGCGCAGCTCGGGTTGACCTCGGAGACGTCGAGCGTCCCGGTGAAGACCGTGTTCACGTCGTACTTGTCGGCAATGGCTTTGTAGGCATCCGGCCCGAGCCGGGACTCGCCCACGGCCTCGAGTACTTCGGCCTCGGTGCCCAGCTCGACGATTCTGATTTCGTCCTGGTCCTCGACGACGACATCGATGAACTTCTCGGTTACGAACTTGGCCAGGTCTCCTTTGGCGTTCGACTTGAACTCGATGAGGCCGATGACTTCGTGCGGCCCGAGGTCAATTGCGGGCGGCACGTAGACTCGGGCACATCCGACGAGCAGTAAGGCGACTGCGACGGCTAACGCGGCGTTTCTCACGGGGCATCTCCTTTCATGTGACAAGTTTGTTTCGGTCGAGACTGAATGTACTGCGTGGCTGCCCATTTTGTTCCGCTATTTCTGTTCGGACACGGTAATCAACTGGTTGGGTCTGACTCCTTTGACTACGACTCTGCTCTTCGGGCCGAATCTAACCTCGACTGTGACCGGCGTGTCCGACCGGCCCAGCCCGAAGTGCTGGACGAGCGAATTCTGGCTCATGGTTCCTTTGCCGCCTTCGACCTCGCGGATCTGTCGGTTCTTGCCCTGGGTGACAGTTACCCGCGCGCCGATGCCGGCCCGGTTGGCCGTCCTGCCTATGACGCGGACTTCCAGCCAATTGTTGCCGTTCCTGGTGTCGTTGCGGAAGAGCCGGACCCCGGAGCCGGACCCGACCACGAGGTCCTGGTCGCCGTCGTTGTCGAAGTCGGCGAAAGCGCAGCCCCAGCCATTGAAGACGCGCGTACCGGAGAGCCACGTCACCTCGTGGAAGCCAACACCATTGTCATTCCGAGCGGAGCGGAGCGAAGTCGAGGAATCTCGCCCGGTACCTGAGAGACCCCTCGAATCGTCGCTTCGCGCCTCCCTCGGGGTGACGGGTTCCATACCGTTGAGGTAGAGGAATGAACGGCGGCCCTCGTAGATGGACGTGATATAGAGGTCGAGGTCGCCGTCGTTGTCCACGTCGGCCCAGGCCGGGTCGGAGTGGGTTTCTTCGTAGCGGATGCCGGAGGCGGCGCGGACGTCATGAAAGGGAGGAGAGAGGAGGGAGGAGGGAGAAGAGACCAAGGACGAAGGACTGGCTGGAGAGGTTCCGAGACTATTGTCGTAGAGCATCGACCGGTTGGAGAACTCGATGTAGCGCGGGTGGGCGAGATTGCCGCAGAAGAGGTCGAGGTCACCATCGTTGTCGTAATCGCCCCATTCCGAGCCGATAGTGTGTCCGTACCAGCCATTCGCTTCGTCGCCGGCAACGCCGAGCTGGCCGGCGAGATTGGTGAAGGTCGAGTCGTGGTTGTTCACCCAGAGGAAGTTCTCGCAGAGGCGGTAGTTCGAGACGTAGCAGTCCTGGTATCCGTCGTTGTTGAAGTCGCCCCAATTCACGCCGCGGCCGGCCTGGGGAGTGATTTCGGAGTAAGGAGTGGGGAGGAGGGAGGAGCCGGTTACGTCGGCGAAGTAGCCGTGCTGGTTCTGGAAAAGCTGGTCAGGGTAGTATTCGTGCTTCTCCCAGTTCTCGTAGTTCGCGCAGTAGAGGTCAACCCAGCCGTCGTTGTCGAAGTCGGCAAAGCCCGCGCCCTCGGTCGGTGACTTGCTGTCCGGCCCGCCGGCGCGGTCGGATAGCTCGATGAATTTCACACGGGTTGGGTACAGACACGGTTTTCCTCCAAGGAAAGCCGTGTCAGTCCCTTCGTTCTTGTAGAACCGGGCGCCGCCTTCTCCGGCAGCCACGTAGAGATCGAGCCAGCCATCGTTGTTGAAGTCGGCGAAGAGTCCGCCCCGGCCCTTGGCGTCGGTGAGGCCGACCGAGTCGGTGACTTTCGTGAACCCGTTGCCCGAGTCGTTGCGGAACAAGACCGAGCCGTTGAGGAGCAGGTCCTGATACCCGTCGTTGTTGTAGTCGCCCCAGGCCACGCGCGACTCGTGCCGGTCCCCAAGCCCGAACGAGTCAGTGACGTCGACATAGAACGGCCCCGAGTAACGAATACCCTTGATATGCCATCCCATCCGGCTGCACCCGGAATCGGCACGCGGCGCCCAGTAGTTCCTGGAGTCGCCTGTCCTTATCGCCTGCATGAAGGCGAGATAGGCGCCGTCCGAGTCAGCCTGTGCTTCATTGATCTCTCCGAGCAGGCAGTAGAGCGGCCCGGGCGTGGCTTCCTGCTGTGGGTCCCAGTGGAACTCGTCGATTGCCTGGGTGATCGAACTCTCGGCCGGAGCGAGCTTGTCCTGCAGCTTGAGGGCCTCGGCCAGCGCAAGCAGGGCAGAGCCGCGGAGGGGTGGGTACTCGATGTCCCACTGTTCCTGGGGCTTGTTGGGCGACTTCTTGGCGTTGGGTTCGAGGGCGATGGCCCTGCGGGCGTAGGCTTCCGCGGTCCTGGGGTCGAATTGAAGGCGGTTGAATAGGGCCGCGGCATAGCGGTAGCGGAACGGGTCGAGCGTGTCGTCGGCTACCATCTCGGCGGCATCCGCGCGCAGGCCGGCCGTGTCCTTGAGCCCGAACCGCGAACTAAGGAGGAACATGTAGAACGTCTGGCGCCACTCGGTCCGGGGCAGCCGGGCCAGGAACCGCTTGATGATGGGAATCTTGAGCGTGTCGTTGGTCCAGACCGGGGCGAGCGAGTCGTAGAACATGTTGCCGGTCACTTCGTAGCCACGCGGGGAATCGGGAAAGCGCTCGGCAAGCAGCCAGCCGACCTTGGGCGCGAGCACCGTGTCCGACAGGCTAAGGCCGTCCCAGGCAAGAGTCAGGGATCGGGCGGTGGTTTCGGCGAGGAAAGCTGAGGCCTCGGTAGCCCTGAATGCTTTAGTCTCGGTGACTACGCAGGAGTCTTTCTCATCGCACTTGTACATGGCGTACCAGCGGCCCGTGATTGCCGAGTCGCTATGCGGGCTTCGGTGGAGCGCGCGGACCCACCAGGCGAAGCTGGAGTCGTACTTGTGCCAGTGGTCGTAGACTCGGGCGAGGTTGCACATGGCCTCGAAGTCGTCTGCCTGCTGGGAAAGGCGGGCGCTGTAGTAGTGGACCGCCGAGTCGTAGGCGCGCCGAGCCAGGAACGTGCGCAACTCGGGCTGCGGGCCGGCAGACAGAAGCGTGGACAGGATGAGGATTGTCGCCGTCAAAGAAGCCTCCAGGTGGTTTGCCTCCCAGAAGTTAGGCGACACGGGCCGTAAGTCAAGCTCGGACGACTGGACCCAGTATGCTGGCATTCGAGCCACGAAGGCACGGAGCACACGAAGTGAATGGGCACAGGATGCCGCAAGTCCGTTTCGTGCCCCTTCGTGTTTTCGTGGTCGTCTGCTTCGGGCCGTGGCAGTGGGTTTGCTTGACTTTCGAGAGTGCTCCAATAGCATGTCAGTCCGAAATGGCAACCCAATCAGAAGACATCATCGCCCTGGTCAAGAAGGCCGAGACAGAGGCGGCTGAGGCTGTAAAGCGCGCCGAGGAAGAGCGGCGCGAGGCCATCGCTCAGGCCGAACAGCAGGCTGCAGCAGCCGTGGCTGAGGCACGCGAGCGCTGTCGTAAGGAGCAGGAGGCTGCCGTGGAGAAGGCGAAGGCCGAGGCCGCGGAGCTGGAGTCCAAGGCGAAGGCCGAAGCCGAAGCGGCGGCGCGCGACATCAAGGTTGTACCGGAGGAACGCTTGGAGAAGGCGGCGGACCTGCTGGTCGAGAACCTGCGTCGACAGTGGCAATAGAGAAGGTCTCCCGGGTCCTGGTCGCGGTGCATCAGGAGTACCGCGATTCGTTCTTGAAGAGGCTGCAGCGGCTCGGACTGATGCACATCACGTCCACCGAGGCGGCGGCATCCGATAGCCAGTCGGCGAGCGCGGACAGTCGCCGTGTCATTGATGCAATCGAGGCTCTTACCCCAGAGGTGAAGAAGAAGAAAGGCCCCACCGGCCGCAAGCAGCTATCGCGACAGGAGTTCGACGACGTCGCTGCCAGCTTTGACCATGCCGCGGCGGTGGAGCGGCTGGGGAACCTGATGCGCGAGCAGGCAGAGCTGGAAGCGCGGATCCGCACGGCTGAGGCCGAGACCAGGAGGCTCACTCCATGGGCCGGGTTCAAGCACTCGCCGGCAGAGATGTATTCCTCGAAGACAGTCACGGTGTGGTTCGGCCGTTTCCCGGATGATGAGGATTTCCATGCCGCGCAGACGGCCCTGCAGGGCGGGCCCGGGGCGATTGAAGCTGTGGGGCGAGCGGACGACGAGGTCTTCGTGCTCGTCGCGGCCGTACCGGATTCAGCCGACCAGGTCAGCCGGACAATCAGTGAGCTTCACTTCGAGGTTGTGGACCTGAGGAACGTTAAGGGCAAACCGCAGGACGTCCTGGCCGGTCTTGCCCGGGACATCGCTGCCGCCAGGGAGCGGCTGCGGGCGGTCGGTACTGAAATCGGAGAGCTGGGCTCGGTTCTGCCTGAGCTGAAGGTTGCGGCGGACGCCCTCACCAACGAGGAGGTGAGGCAGGCGACGGCCGCCACGCTGGCCAGGACCGAGACGGTCGCGCTGGTTCATGGCTGGGTGCGTACCCGGGACATGGGGAAGCTGCAGAAGCTCGTCACCGAGAGCGGGGCCGCGGCCATGACCGAGGTCCAGCCCGAGGCCGACGAGGAGCCGCCCGTGGCCCTGGTCAACCGGCCGGTCTTCCGGCCGTTTGAGCTGGTGCTGGAGTTGTTCAGTATGCCCCTGCCGACCGAGCTCGACCCGACCTGGATCATCGCGCCGTTCTTCGGGACCTTCTTCGCGCTCTGCCTTACCGATGCCGGGTACGGAATCGTAGTGGCATTGCTGGCTTTCTTCCTGATGAAGAAGATGGGCATGAGCAACAAGCTGCTCGGCATCATCCTGTTCGGCGCGATCATGACGATTCCAGCCGGCGCGCTCGTCGGCGGCTGGTTCGGCGACATGCCGGACCGGCTGGGCCTGGGCTGGCTGCAGTCATTCAAGAACACGCTGATGTGGTTCGACCCGGTGAAGGACCCGATGAAGTTCTTCGTCCTGTCAATCGGGCTCGGGTACGTGCAGATGATCACCGGCATCGCGTTCGAGATTGCGGACTGCCTTCGCGTGCGCAACTACGGTGACGGGTTGCTCGGGCAGTTGCCGTGGTTCCTGTCGCTGAATGCCTTGACCGCGAGGTTCGTGCTCGCGAAGTCCCTGCCGGGCTGGGCGATTACCGCACTGATGCTCACGATTCTCCTTTCGGTTGCCGCGATCATCGTCTTCACCCAGCGCAGCCGGGAGACCGCGTTCAGCCAGACGCTCTGGTTTGCGCTCTTCTCCGCGTTCCTGGTTTTCATCGGCGCGAAGCTCGGCTGGCTGCCGGCCGGGTTCAGTCTGGCAAAGTGGGCTTTCTGGTTTCTTTACCTCGGCATGTTCGTCCACGCCGTCGTCAGCACAATCCGTACGCGGAGGCTCAAGCCGGTGCCGCTGGGATTGGGCGCACTTGCCGCGGCTGCGGTGGTGCTCTACTTCGCCGGCGTGCTGCCGGCCTGGGTCCCGAGCCTGACCGGTGCGCCGTTCTTCCTCTTGTCGCCATCGAGTGCATCGATGCTCGCCAAGTTCGCGTGGGGCGGGTATGCTCTGTACGGAGCAACCAGCTACATCGGCGTGGTTCTGTCGTACATCCGGTTGATGGCGCTCGGCATGTGTACGGGCGGGGTCGCGGTCGCCATCAACGTGATTGCCTGGATGTTGCTGCCGGTTCCGGTGGTAGGAATCATCGGCGCGGTCATCGTGCTGGTCGTCGGCCATTCGTACAACATCGCGGTGAACGTGCTCGGAGCATTCGTTCATTCGCTCCGGCTGCAGTACGTCGAATTCTTCCCAAGGTTCTACTCCGGCGGCGGAGAGCGTTTCACGCCGTTCCGCGAGGCCAATCAGTTCGTGAGCGTGAAGTGATGCAGGTCGGTGCCGGGGATATTCCCCGCTGAAGCGAAGCAATAAGGAGGCATAGTGGTTGACCCGTTTGGTTTGACGATTGCCCTGTTCGGATGCGTGGCCGCGGCCGTGCTGGCGGGTATCGGTTCGGCGATCGGTATCCGGCTGGTGGCGACGGTCGCGTCCGGCGTGCTGGCAGAAGACCCGAAGAAGTTCGGCAGTCTGTTCATCCTCGTAGCGCTTCCCGGTACGCAGGGGTTCTACGGGTTCCTCGGTGCGTTCCTGGCGATGATGAAGCTGGGCGTACTCGGGCAACTGGTGCCGATTACGTTCTGGCAGGGCGTGCAGATGTTTTTCGCCTGCCTGCCGGTCGGCGTCGCCGGGCTCGCCACCGCAATATGGCAGGGCAGGGTCTGCGCCGCCGGTGCCGAGTTGGTCGCCAAGCGTGCGTCGGAAGGCACGAAGGGCGTCATCTTCGGCGCGCTGGTCGAAACCTACGCTGTGCTTGGCCTGCTCGCCACCATCTTCCTTCAGATGGGTGTCAGGGTAGGTGTGTAGTTTTCAGCCACTAGTTCCAGGAACCGGGCTTTAGGAATGGGAACGAACGAGCTGGTCGAGAAGATACTCGCCGACGGCAGGGAGCGGGCAGCCGCTGTTGCCGCCGAACGCGACAAGGCGGTCGCGGAGACCCGGAAGCGTTCCGCGGAAGAAGTCGCCGGCATCGAGGCCGACTTCGCGGGGCGGTCGAAGCAGGAGTGTGAAGCGATACTCGAACGCGCCCGCAGCCGGGCCCGGATGGAGAAGCGGAACGCTGTGCTTGCCGCGCGCTGGGAAATGCTGGACACCGCGGTTCAGCGCGCCCAGGAGAAGTTCCTCGCTGACCCCGGCTACGCCGATTTCATGAATAAGCTGGTGAAGAAGCATGCGCGCACCGGCTCGGTGGCGTCGCTGTCGGAAGCCGATACTCGCTCGTTCGGGGCGCAACTGGGCACGAAGGTAGGTGACGCCTTGCCCATCGCCGGCGGGGCGATGATACGGACCGGCAAGGAGGAGATGAATTTCTCGCTGAACGAAGCCCTGTCCGGGCTGCGTGACGAACTCGCCCGGGACCTGTCGAATATCCTGTTTGAGAGCTAGGTTCTACTCGGGGCCGGATACGGTGTCGGTTGTTGCCGTGTCCGGCCTTAACCGGTAGCCCAGCAGACTCTCCGTCCCACTGAACCAATCGGGCTCCATCAGCCGAGCGGAAAGCCCGGCGATACGCCTCCGCCGCGAGGCCGCGTTGTACTCGTCGGCGAAGGCAACCGCATTGGCGCGAGACCCGTTGTAGAACCGCCAGAACAGAGTAGACACGATGACCGACGCGCTCACCCAGTCGTCGCTCTTCGCGGCCACGACGGCCCAGGCCAGGGACCCGGCGGTGACTGCGAATGCGAGCAGCCCTGGTCCGGTTCGTCCGGCGTAGATCTCGCCTGATCCGGGTACGAATGAAGACAGCACGGCGGCAAGGGTCGGGCTGCGACGAGGGGCGGCCCCGGCAAGGCGAAGCGAGTTCGCGACGTCAGGTTTGCCCGCGAGTTCGTAGCTGCTCGCGGCGGATGGGACGTCTCCTTCCTGCAGGTGGAGCCAGCCCACAGCGGCATTCAGCTCAGCCCGGCGGGCCGAGTCGCGAGTGAAGACGAGCAGGTCGGAGAGCTCGAAGGCCGCCAGATCATAGCGCCTGCTCTGCGCGTAGAATCCGGCCAGTGCGGTCTGGGATGTGTCGGCAAGGTCAGCATTCAGGCGTCCTGCCGTGCTCAGCTCCTGCGCCGCGTCCTGCAATCGGCCCGAGGCCGCGAGGCTCAGTCCGAGCTTGAAGTGTGTGAGGCCGTCTGCTGCACCGTGCGTGTCCTGCTGCCACAGACAGCGTCGAAACTCCTGCGCGGCCTCGGCCGCGAACCGGTGCTTGAGAAGCGAATCACCCAGGGACACCTCAGATTGTAGATTGCTGGTTAGAGACTGGAGGACAAGAAGGAGGAGCAGGGTCATTCGGAACCGGACTGGGTCGAGTCAACGGTGGCAGAGTCGAGCAGGGGCTGGTAGTCCGGCTGCAGCCTGACCCGCTCGAACAGCGAGTCGGCCCGCTGGACATAGCGGCGTTCCTGAAGCAGGTTGTAGTCACGAGCTGCCACGTTGGCACCGTAGACGTTGCCGGCGTAGAACAGGGCAGTGACGACGCTGAAAATGGACACCTTGACGCGGGTGCGGTCGCGTACAGTCGGTTCGGCCGCGAACCACCACGCAACCAGTCCGGTGCCGGCAACCGTCAGGAAAGTATAGGCTCCGTCGCCGGCCCGGCCCGAGTAGAGCTGGCCCGCTCCGGGCAGAATCGCGGAGAGCAGTGTGCTTGCGAGGCGCGAGCGGCGCCGGATGTCGCGGCCGTCCATGGCAGCCAGCCGCCGGGACGGCTCGTCGGTAGCGAAGGTGCCGAGCGCTGAGGCGCCGTCCCGGAAGCGATGCTGCCGGAAGAGAGTCCAGCCGGACAGTGTTCGAGACTGACGGGCGAGACGTTCGGACGTGATTGTATCCAGGGCTGCCCGCGTGCCGACGTAGTCCGCCTCGGCGAAGAAGGTCCGAGCAAGTCCGTAGCGCCCGAAGTCCCGCACCGGCGGTGAGCCGACGTCACTGAAAGCATGGCGCGCCTTCGCGACGTCTCCGGCTTGGAGGTACGACTCACCGGCCATCAGCCCCGCATAGTCGCTCAGACGCGGGGACATGACTGAAACGTCCGACGTTTGGGATCGTATCCCAAGCCACCGGATTCTCAGGTACTCGCCGGCGGCCTGCCGGAACTCACCGGAGGAGTAGAGGTAGTCGGCAAAGCTCAGGCTCGGTGACGCGAGAGCGCGGCTGCCGCCGGTGTTGTCTCGGGCTGGGTCCGCTTGAGCTGCGACCACGAACCCTAGCTCGTCGGGTGGCCGGCTCCAGGCGATGTGGTTGTCGACCGGGTCCGACATCCTGCCGTCGATGACCCCGCCGTCGTAGTAGGTATCGAAGTAGGACCAGGCGACGGTATTGCAGCGCATGAGGCGGTCGGTCCCCATGAGCAGGCCGGGAAAGAAGCCCTGTGATTGGATCGCGCCCCGCGTGAACTGTGAGCAGGTCGGGTGGAAGTTGCAGAGGTTAGGCCCTTGCAGGGGTGAGAGCACGGCTTTGTAGGCTCCGATCAGCCACTCGCCGGAGACCGACAGCGCGTCATATCCGGCGGCGACAGCGCCGACGAGCAGGAGAATGAGAAGAGCCGTTCTTGCCAACTCCGGTCAGTATAGCCGCGGCCGACGCCTAGTCAAACCGACTGGAGTCTGACTTTGGCCCGCGCACCCGAAGGGCACGAGGGAGACCGCAGTGACCAAGTCCCAATCCCATGACCCGGCGAGGCAGGTCTCCGGGTACCATCGGACAGGCGGGGAGTGCCTTGGATAGGGGAGCCTGAGACGGAGGGCCGAAGACCAGCGACGCCGGGTCAACGGTCGGAACTCGCATGCCGGCTGCCGCTGTCACCGTTCGGATACAGCTTGTCACCCAAAGGATACACTTCCGGAGTCCTGCTTCAGCCAAGTCTCGCATTCTCAACCCGTGAATCTCTGGCATGAGTGGTGCATATGGTGAGTCGTGATCGGTATAGGCCGTTGTCCTGTGGCTCACGGCTGTTCGCTTTGTGGCGGCCCCGCCGTCCACCCCAAGGCACCATGAGTCACGTCGCTCGCGTCGAAATCCCAGGGGCGTACCACCTTGTGGAACAGCGTGTCCGCCGTGACCTGCGTGCACCGCTGGAGTTCCACGAGCGGCATCTCTGCCTCGCCGCTTTCCATGGCAGCATCTTCAAGTACGGGATACGGCTCTGCGGGTACAACATCCTTTCTGACCGCTTGCTCCTCGCGGTTATCCCTGAACACCCGCGCGCAATCAGCCTGGCAATGATGAATGCCGCCCACAACTTCGTCAGGCGGTTCAATGAGATCCACCACCGGGTTGCTCCCCTCTGGCAGAACCGGTACTACATCTGCCCCTTCGCAGATGAACTCGCCCCACCGGTGTTGCGCTACGTGGACCGAGCATCGGTGCCACAGGTGATGGAGAGCTGTTCGACCCACACGCGCTGAGCAGCGCTGCTGAACACGCGGGCATCCTGACGCACGGGCTGCTCACAGCGCCGCGTGAGCGGCTGCCGCACACCACAGACTGGCGCGCCTTCATCGAATCGCCCGAGGATGAGATGTTCGTGCAGGCTCTGGAGTTGTGCCTGCGGACCGGCAAGCCGTTCGGCCCGTTCCCCTTCATTCGCAAAGTCGAACAAGCGTGCGGTCGCCATATCCGCCCCGCCTGCCTCAACTGGCCGGGCCTGTTTGGAGGCGTTGAACACACGGCGACACCGGACAACCCGCGCCGGTCAGAGTCAGCCCAAGACTGACTACCTGTTGCCTCGTATATGGATCTACTCCTACGCACCCCGTTGCCTCAGAATAGATTTCTACTCCTGGCATCGGTTTTGTCCAGCTTGGCTTGAGTCCGCCACCACGGGCTGTGCAGCTACTTCTTTGAGTAGCTGTCGCTGCAGTCGTTCGCAGCGTCGCTTCAGCTCGGCCGGATTCAGCTCGCCGTACTCCGTCGCCAGTCGCTGCCTCATCGATGGTTCAAATCCTTCCCAAGCCAGCAGCCGTTGATAGGGCGTCTTGGCCGGCTCATACTTCTTGTGGACACGGCTGCCGATCCGGGTCTTAACCAGCAGCTTCACCACCGGCTGGAAGAAGTTGGTGTAAGGCCGCAACACCGCGTAGAGCCGATTGAGTAGAACCAGGTGCTGCCGGGTTTCGTAGCGCTGATAGCCGACCGCCCGCCTGACCACCGAGTAGTTCTTCTGCTCGACGCAGCAGTTGTCGTTCTTCTGGTAGGGCCGCGAACGGGTAAACTCCAACCCGTTGTTCCGACAGTACTCATGGAGCGCGTGGTTGATGAACTCCCCTCCGTTATCGGAGTGGATGCCCAGCAAGGGAAACGGCAACCGACTCCTGATGTCTTTGAGCGCGGCAAACGTCCAGCAGTGCGCTTTGTTGCGGACCGCCGCCGTCTCGGTCCAGCCCGAGTAAAGGTCAGTTACATCCAGGGTCTGGCAGTATTCCTTAGCTCCAAAGCCGCCGTCATGCCCAACCAGGTCCACCTGGACATAGCCTGGGCACTCGGCGCGGCGCTCGGCATGGGTCACAATCGGTATCTGCCGCAGCAGCAGGCTGTCCGGCTTGGGTCGGGCGGGGTCGAGCAATCGCTGGCGCTGCTTCTCCTCGGCCAGCAGCCGGTCGATTGTTGCCGCACTGATGGCTAGCAACTTGGCCC
>Ga0208047_1000667_pt1 | contig 12795 bp, 8 predicted proteins | sample Kivu_220m_FD_184162 | JGI IMG/M metagenome (GOLD analysis project Ga0208047, IMG submission 184162) | Freshwater microbial communities from Lake Kivu, Western Province, Rwanda to study Microbial Dark Matter (Phase II) - Kivu_220m (SPAdes)... | ecosystem: Environmental > Aquatic > Freshwater >...
GGGAGCCTGGTAAAATCCCATTCCGTAGCGATAAAAATCCGGAAACAGTTCGAAGAAATAACCCGGTTCGCTTTTCCAATCAGTATGCGGATATTTGAAAACTATCCAGAGATTACTGCGATAGGGTGATTTATCGCGGGCAAAGCGGGTGTCCCGGTAAATCCGGGCGATGGTGCGGTTGACCGCGGGAGTGGTGTCGAATAATGGGTCAATACTCAACATCAAGGTGCTTAAATCCATCACCAGCTGTTGGAATGGCTTTAAAATGTGGTCGTAGTACTCGGGGCGGTGTTTTTCGAACCAGGTTTTGTTATTGTTTACCGCCAGCGCCCGCAGAAATTCAATGGATTGCGGCGTAAATCCTTTAAAATTGTTCGGCATCAGCGGAGGGTGTCACCAACGGGACTAAACGCAGGCGGAGAATAAGCTACGATCAACCAGCGCCCGCGTTCTTTGATCAAAGCAAAAAAATCATAGGCGGCGGAAGCATCTGGCAAGTCACAGTCTGCCAGACGATCTGAATGCTCGAAAACGGCGATGGCGAACTTTCCTTTACCGAAAATTTCAATTACGGATTGCCCGGGTTTCAGAGAGTTGGCGGGGCTTGCATCACTATTGATCTTACTAATCGAGGCAGCCGGCGGGAGCGCGACAGATCGGGCATGCAACAGGTCGCGGTAATTGAGGGAGTCAGTAGGATTATGCAGTCCGGCATAATAGTTTTCAATTGTTTTGCGGACTTGAGAACGGAGGTGGTTTTCTTCCAATCGGTTGATTTTTTTAATGATCGTTTGTCCCGTGAAAGCAAATACCACAATGGCAATTAGAAGAACAAAAGGATTTTTCAGCCACTTTAAAAATAATTGACGTCCCATTCGTTTCCCCTGACTGAGGAGCGAATTACTTCAGGTTTTCTTTGAGCTTCGCGGCATAACGGCGGCTCATCACAAACGGCTCTTTGATGCCGCGCAGATAGACTTGATAGGAATAGTTGAACCATTCCTCGAGACGCTCGACATATTCCAAATTGATGATACTGGAGCGGTGGATGCGGCAAAAATTTTCCGGCAGTCGGTCATCCCATTCCTTCATCGATTTTTGCACGAGTCCCTTGTGACCATCACAGAGAAACAGTTCCGAATAATCGCCAGCAGCGGTGATGCAGACGACAGACTTTATTGGAATAAATTTATATTGGTTGTTGAACATCAGGAAAAGATGGTCGATGTTGGTCAGCCGTTTCATTTTAGCGAGGTCAATGTCTTCCTGATTTTCGATCCGCTCGATGGCGCGTCGGAGCCGGTCGGGGCTGACCGGTTTCAACAGGTAATCCAGGGCGTTGATCTCGAAAGCGCGGATGGCGTATTCGTCATAGGCGGTCACGAAGATGATTTTAGCCGTGACTTTCGTCTTTTCGAGAAGTTCGAAACCAGATTCGCCGGGCATCTGAATATCGAGAAAGATGACATCGGGCTGGAGTTCCTCGATGGAATTGATGGCGGCGGCGACGCTATCGGCCTCGCCGATGATGTGGATGTTTTCAAAATCCTTGAGCAGGTCCTTGAGGTCCTGGCGAGCGAGGCGTTCATCGTCAACAATCAGCGCGTTATAGTGTTTCTTCATCGTACGACTCACATTTTTTATGGATTTCGAATCTAACCGTTACATGCTCAGGTAATTTATCAATTTTAAAGCAATAATTCTGCGCATAGGCACTTTCGAGACGCCGCCGGACATTTTCCAGGCCGGTTCCGGTGCTGTCACCCGGTTGTTTTAAACCCTGATTGGATTCGATCCAGTGGCCGGTGTTGGTGACCTCCACGCAGAGCGTGTGATCGACGAACGTGGCCCTAATCCAGATTTGCAGAGGCAGGTTACTGGTGCGCATGCCATATTTGATGGCATTTTCGACCAGGGGATGAATCAGGAAGCTGATAATGGGAAATTCCTCGGCGCGGGGCTCGATCTCGAAGTGAATATCGAGCTTGGATTCAAAGCGACGCTTTTCGATGGCGTAGTAGTGCTGGATGGCGTCGATTTCCTGTTTGAGGGGCACCTCAATCAGGTTCTCACTGAGCAAGGAGTATCGCAGGAATTCGGAGAGCTCCGTGATCATCGCCTTAGCGTTTTTTTTATTTTCGGAAATTAAAGCCCGGATCGAGTTAAGCGAGTTGAATAAAAAATGGGGATTCAACTGGTAACGAAGCATTTGCAGTTGCGCCCGCTGGGCCAAGGCATGGGCGCGCTCGGTTTGGGTTTTCTGTTCATTCCATTCCAGCCAGTACTTGATACCGTAATAGAGACCACCCCAACCGATAAAAACAATCGAATTCAGAAACAGCGTCTGAAGGAGCTCGGTAATTTTGGTCTGTTTGATCAGAGTCAGATGCAGATTGAAGACGGCGCTGATCACGGCAGTGTAAAAGATATGTTTAGCGGCGGCGAGCAGAATGCCGGTCAAGGTCACGGTAGCAATCAGGTGGCGGAAAGACCAGGTTCGGTAATTTAAATCGCGGAAGACATAGCGCTGGATGGTCAGGAATAGCAGGAGGGAAAGGTAGTAAATCAGATACTGATAAATTTTTGCCGCGGGGGCATCGCCCCAAACCTGTAGTTGAAGAAAGTGGATTAGTGAATAACACACCCAACCGGAAATATGTAGAGGCCAAAATGATGTCGGGCTGATCGTCAGCCGCCAGTACTTATTCGCTTTTACCTTATTAAAAGTCGCCGTATCAGGCATTGGCGTTCCCCGTTATGCGCTGAATGATTTCCATGCGAACGCACATTCCGTCTTTGCTTTCCTCGATGGTGAAGCGATGATTGTTGGGGAAGGCATTCTCTAATCGCTGACGCACATTTTCGAGAATTTTGCCATTTTGCAAATCGTGATTTTTATCGGGGATTGGTTCCAGCCACTTGCCAGTGTTGCAGACTTCGACGGTTAATCGGTCGCCCACCACCGAGGCTTTGACCGAGATTCGCAGAGGCATGGGACTACTACGCATTCCGTAGCGGATGGCGTTTTCCACCAGGGGGTGGATCATGAAACTCAGTACCGGATAATCCTCGGCCAACGGTTCGACCTCGATTTCGACCACCAACTTATCCTCATAGCGTTTTTTTTCAATAGCGAAATAATGTCGGATGGCTTCAATTTCTTCACTAAGCGGGACGTCAGTATATTGACTGCTGATCAATGAATAGCGGAGGAATTCCGATAATTCAGTGATCATTTCCTTGGCATTTTTTTCGTTTTCTTCAATGAGGGCGCGGATCGAATTTAAGGTATTGAAAAGGAAATGCGGATTGATCTGATAGCGGAGCATTTGCAGATGAGCACGATTAGCCAGAATCTTGGCGCGTTCGGTGGTTTCCTTTTGCAGACTCCATTCGTTCCAGAATTTTAATCCGAAATATAATACGCTCCAGGTAAAGAGAATCGAGCCCCAGAGATAGGCATAGATCATGTAGTAACGCCAGGTAGTCGGGACGACCATGTCACCTTCCTGTTTCATGATCAGGTCCAAACCTTTATCCACTACCCACCAGACATTCGTACCGGCGATGGTAACCAGCAGGATGATTAAAATAAGCCAGAGCATGGGGATGGATTGATACCTGATCCGGCGATAGATCAAGCGCATGCCCGTACTGATCAGGAATCCGGACACGGCTAACAGTGTGTTCCAGAAAAACAGGTGCCAGGTGTAGGAATGGCGATAGCTGAAATATAAAATGTGATCGTAAACGGCATAGAGCGACCAGCCGAAAAGTTGCAACCGCCAGAACGAGAGGGGTTCTTTTTTCGGCCGGAATATCATGATAGACTGAATACCCTATTCGTAGACAGCCATGGTTTTAGTGAGTTGGTATCTGGTGCGGTGCACCGGTATATAGTTCTGATTTCTGATCATCATACGATATATTTTCGGAATGAAATAACTATTAGACAATTAAAAAATGAATGTAATTCCCGATAAACGGTTTGCAGTATCGTTTAACGGCACTATTGCTTATTAATTAAAATACAGGCGGTTTGAGGTATATCTTGTGCATAACAACATATGTAATAGGCTCTGGTGGATTACCATTCAGCGACATCAGTAGCCACTTGTCGAAAGACGTTTCCCTATGGGAATGGTTTCGACTACTTTTGGGCGTGAATGGGTATTGATTTACTGAGTATTCCAATTTGAGTCTAATAAAGACCAACGTGAAAAAAATGAAACCACGAACTTTAGGAGGATCTGTATGGCTAAGAAGCTGAGAGCTTGGATGCTTGTACTCCTGCTCGTGCCGTTGATGCTTTTTGCAGGAACGACTGGAAAAATCGCCGGCACGATCACGGACAAGACCACCGGTGAACCACTCGTCGGAGTCAACGTTGTCATTATGGGAACGACTCTGGGAGCGGCGACCGACCTGGAAGGATATTATTCCATCCTGAATGTCCCGGTGGGAACGCATTCCTTGCGAGTGACCTTCATCGGTTACCGCGACTATGTGGAAAACGATGTGCAGGTCAACTTAGACCTGACCAGTACCATTAATGTCCAGATGGAACGGACCACCCTGGACTTGGGTCAGGAAGTCGTAGTGACGGCTGAAAGGAAATTAATCCGTAAAGACGAAACCAATACCAATGTCGTCAAGCGTACCGAAGACATCGAGAATATGCCGGTGCGCGGGTTGGCCAATTTGGCCGCTACGACCGCCGGTGTGGTCAAAGCCGAAAACACGGGTGCAATGAATGTGCGCGGCGGACGGGGAGGCGAAACGGCAACCTATATTGACGGTGTGCTCGTCACTGATCCGTTCAATTCCGCACAACGAGTTTTCGTGCCCAATCAATCCATTGCCGAAATGAGTGTGCAGACGGGTGGCTTTAATGCCGAATACGGCGATGCCATGTCCGGGATTGTGGCCATCACGACCAGCGCCGGTTCTGATAAATACCGCCTGACCTTTGATGGCGTCACGGACAAATTCCTGAGCCCGGATAAAAAAATCTTGGGATTGGGAACCTATTCGTATGGTTATTCGGAATTTACCGGCACTCTGAGCGGTCCGATCATTCCCAAATCAAAACATACGTTCTACATCAGCGCATCGCATCGTTACAGCGCTGACGCCACGCCTTCCTGGGGCTGGGCCGAAAACGATTGGAAACTGAAAGATTATACCTATTATCAGCCTTTAGGCACCGGGGTGGATTCTACCGGAGCGATTATCTGGGGCGATACGGCAGTGCACAAATATAAATTCAACGCAATTCTGCCAGAAAACTACTCCAATCGCTGGGCTTTTCAGGGTAAAACCAAATTGCAATTGGGCAAGAATTTGGAACTCAAAACCAGCTTGCTGAACACCAGAAGCGATTTCAGCGCTGACTATCTCGGAACTGCCAACGGTATCCAGCCGATCCGGTTCTTCGACACAGAACATCGTCCAGTTACCGACCAGAATACTATTTCCTTTAATACTACGCTGACGCACATGTTGTCCAGTCGGTCATTCTACGATCTGAAATTCAACTGGTACGATACAGAGACCCATACTTACGATCCGGTCTTCAAGGATGACCTGTACAAGTACGGTGATCCGAATTATAATCCCTGGCCGGAAACCCGTGACTACTGGGGCAATCCGTTCACCGGAAGAATAGAACCCGACTTCTTCCAGCCCGGCTGCCAGTACGATTCTTGGTGGAAACAGCGGACGCAGTACTGGGGCGTGGATTTTGACCTGACTCATCAACAAGGCAAATACAACACGATCAAAGCCGGCTTCGAATACAAGTACCATACCCTAAGATCTATGCGTATCTATAATCCGACTTTCCTGGCGGATTCGGATTTTGTCAATGACGAATTGGGACGTTTCCGGAATGCCGACATCCGCGGTTATGGCTATGACTTGGAAGGCAACGAGGTCAATGAAGGTGATTATCTGACGGATGTGGTCAGAGATTCTACCGGTCGTCCGACCAGCGGCTATTATAACCAGGCTCCGTACCATCCGATTATCATGAGTGCCTACGTTCAGGATAAAATCGAATTCAAGGATCTGGTTTTGAATATCGGTCTGCGCTATGACCATATCAATCCCAATGCGTGGATGTTCAAAGAGATCGCCGCGGAATTCGATGCCAATGGAACCTATATCGATGGCACCGGCATGTTCGGTGGCAATCGGCAGTTCGATGAAGAAGACACCGAACCCTCGGAGACCTACTACTATATCAGTCCGCGGTTAGGAATGAGTTTCCCGGTCACTGATCAAACGGTTTTCCATGCGCAGTACGGCGTTTTCTATCAGCAACCGCCGCTGACCAACCTGTATCTGGCGCCGTTTTATATGGACAAATACGCTTCGGAGACGGGGTACTTCGCTAACCTGAACAATCCCAACCTGAGACCCCCCAAGACGACGTCCTATGAAATTGGTTTCAAGCAGATGTTAGGTGCCAACGCTTCGGTCCAGCTGACTGCTTTTTATAAAGAAACCGAAGACCTGATTCAACTGCAATCGATCATTACGGACATCACCACGATCGCCTTCCCGGTTAATGGTGATTTCGGTACGGTCAAAGGTCTGGATGTAATCTTCAATTTACGCCGGTATAAAAACCTGAGCCTGAATTTTAACTACGAAATGCAGTTTGCAGAAGGAACTGGTTCGGCTTCGCTGGATAATTTCGATATCGCCTGGTTGAGCGGGACCCGCGGGCATTACCCGAAATTCGCCCAACCGCTGGATTTCGAACAACGTCATACCGGGGCCTTGACCCTCGATTATCGCCTAAAAGACGAGGGGCCGAAATTCCTGCGCGATGCCGGTGCCAACCTGCTGTTCACTTTCAACTCCGGCAATCCCTACACCCGTTGTAGCGTGACTGGCGTGCAACCGCATGACGGTCGCTATGATAACGACATCTCCAACGTGCCGGTAACTGCCGCGATGGCAGAGACCACACCCTGGAACTTCCGCGTGGATATGAAACTGGACAAGCGCATCAAAGTTGGCCCGTCCAAGCTGCGGCTCTATGCCGAAATCATCAATCTGCTGAACCTGAGGAATGTCCAGGATGTCTGGACAACTACGGGATTGCCGGATGATTCGGGCTTCCTGGGAACCCCGGCTGGTCAGGCGTATTGGAGGGCACTAGATGAAACCGGTAAGAAGCTCTTCAAAATGCGTGAGATTGATTATAACTACTACGGTCAACCGCGGCAGATTCGTCTCGGTGTCCAGGTCGAACTGTAAGGTTGATTGGAGGAATGAACATGAAGAAAATAATGCCAATTATTCTGATAATAATGTTGCTTGGTACGCTCGCTCTGGGCGCGGAAGCAATCAAATCCAAAACCACACCGGTAAGCAAACCAGCAATCATGAACGATATCTGGATCAATGCCAACCGGATGAATGGTATTCTGCGCAACAACGGAACCTGGTTTTACGATAACGTTTTGGGCGACTGGGGCCTGGAATGGCCGCAAGGCAGTGGACTGAGCCCGATGTTTGCCGCAGGCCAATGGGTCGGCGCTATGGTCGAAGGTTCACCGCGCATCGCGGGTATCATTCACGGCCACAGTGAATTCCAACCCGGTGAAATCACCCAGTGGGGGATTGACCCGCCCGTGGCCGCCAATCCGACTTCGACCGCCTATCGCTGGTATGAGATTCGTTCCGACGGAACGGGTGACTGGACCAACTGGCCGGTCAGTCAGGGCGCGCCGGTTGACGCTGATGGCAATCCCAAACTCATCGGCGATCAAACAATCTTCTGTGTCTTTAATGATATGGCTGATCACACCCAGTTCGGGACTTCCAAGATGGGGGTCGAAGTTAGACAGATTGTCTGGTCATTCAGCCGGGCTGACGCGATCGGTGACATGGTCTTCCTGAAATGGCAGATCGTCAATAAAAGCGCGTATGACTGGAGTGAAACCTACCTCTCGATCTGGACTGATCCGGATTTGGGCAATGGCTGGGACGATTTCGTCGGTTGTGACAGTACCCTCGGTTTAGGGTATTTGTACAATGCCAGTGATAACGATCAGCAATATGGCGCCGCACCGCCGGCGATCGGGATTGACTTCTTCCAGGGGCCGATCGTTGATTCGCCGGGCGACGTGGTTGTGCTACCCGACGGGACGACCTTTCAGGATAAAAAGATGCTGAAGATGACGTCCTTCATCTATTACAACAATGACGACTCCCCACAGGGTAATCCCCAGACCGGAAACGATGCCTGGAACTACCAGCGCGGTATCTGGAGAGATGGTAGCTTCATCACCGATCCGAGCGGCAATCCGACCCGCTTTATGTACCCGGGTAATCCTGAAGCCGCCACGGGATGGTTGGATGCCAATGAGTCCGATCGTCGGTTTATGATGACCACCGGTCCGTTCGTGATGCCGAAGTGGGTTGATGCCGACGCCGATGGAATTCCGGAGCTCGGTGAACCCGGCGTACAGGAAATTGTCGCCGGTTGTATCGTGGCCCGCGGCTCGAACAATGTCAACTCCGTAACGACCTTAAAGGAAGTTGACGTTCTGGCCCAACAGGCTTATGACCTAAACTTCATTTTGGCCAAGGCACCCAAGACCCCCGTCGTTTCAGTCAGCCAGGCGCCCAACGAGATTATTCTGACCTGGGATGAGACCTCGGAATACAATGATGACGGTAGTCCCTATGAATCCGCCGATCCAATCGTTGGGGCGGCTTACGGCGATACCGTGATCATTGATAACATTGTTAAAGTGATTTCTGATTCGACTTATAACTTCCGTGGCTATACTGTATATCAGTATGCAGATGCTTCCGGGCGCGAACCGGTCGTCGTTGACCACTGGGATATAGGAACACCAGCGGATGCCGAAGATTACACTAATCAACGCTATATCGTACTTTCCCAAAATAAGCATCCCACCGTCGGTAATGTCGGTGAAGCATTATTTAACGGGAAAGAATACTATTTCGGTGTCACTGCGGAAGGTTATTGCGAGTTCGGAGCGCCGAAAATATTCGAGAGCGCTCCGCGCATCGTGAGCGTGATCCCGCAGAACACACCCGGATTACGCACTTCCTCAGTCAGAGGTGATTCGCTTACTGTCACCCACAGTGTGACTGCCGGACTCCCGAGTGACGGATCGGTAGTCGCGATAGTCGTCGATCCGAGTTCTCTGACTGGAGACGCCTATCATGTAACATTCAACGCGGATCGTACCTGGAATCTGCTCAGTTCGTCAGATTCTTCTTTCAGCGCGGCTCAGACCGAGACGCTTTTAGTGGATCAACCCAATCAGCGTGGCGACGACGCTTACAACGTTGTGGACGGCATTTTGGTCAAAGTTGTCGGTCCAGCGCTGGATTATAAGAACATCCAGGTCGTGGCCAACGGCAATGGTCCGCTGTCACAACCGGAAATGGGTTGCTTCGCCTACAATTCCAATGGCTTCCCGTTCCTCGGTGACTGGGATGGCGTTCCCGTTGCCGGTGATATTGATCGTCCCACTGAAGCTCAGCAGGTTAGTCCGGCAGAGTGGGGCATTCACACCGGTATGAATGCTGTAGGCATGGATGATAGTTACGATTGGTTCGTTAACCGGACTACTCAGGGTGGCGCGCGCTGGAGCAGTATTATCCCTTATGACTGGGAAATCCGCTTCACCACCGCCGGAGGCAAGGCCTATATTCCCAATGCCTTCATGACCGGTGCTTCCACCGGGGGTGTCTACCTTGATGTGCCGTTCGAGCTCTGGTGCATCGGCATGGACAAGAACAGCACCGCGGACGACTATCGGTTATTCCCTTATCTGTTGGATGTAGATCATAGCGCGACCTTTAACCTGTTGACTCAGGCGGGTTGCGACACGGGTGAAGGCTATCCGGCTGACCATTCGGTTTCCGGTGGCGATAATGATCCCTACACCGACTGGATTTACTGGGTCAAACCGGCTAATACCACGCCCGGGCACGCTGGTTATGATGCAATCGTGGCCAGTATCGAGGCAAATCCCAGCGCCCATCCGTACCTTGATGCCAACATCATGAGAGGCGACGTATTCCGACGCATGGTGTTCGTCAACTGGAATGGTGGCTCGGTCGCGACGGGCAACTACAACGCTCCGATGCCGGAGACCGGAACAATCTTCCGGATTCTGACCACCAAACCGAGTCAGCCTTCCGACATATTTGCTTTCAGAGCACCGTCCAATACCCAGACGCTCACCGATAAGAAAGCCGATCTGAAACGTATCAATGTTGTTCCCAATCCGTACTATGGGTACCACAGCGGCGAATTGAATCCATTTAACCGCTACGTTCAGTTTACCTATTTGCCGCCCGAGTGCACCATTCGGATATTCGATTTGGCTGGCAATTTAATCCGCCATTTGAGGAAGACCGATCCGACTATCACGCTCCTGCAATGGGGACTCGACAATGAGTATGAGTTACCAGTTGCCAGTGGCATTTACATTTACCATGTAGATGTCCCGGGAGTGGGAGAAAAAGTCGGCAAGATTGCGGTCTTTACACCCAATGAACGGCTTGATGCTTATTAATCGATAATTGGGAGAACAAACTATGCAAAATAAGACTTTTTCTATCGGTTTAATCATTCTGATGCTGATCGCCCTGCCGGTCGCTTATGCCAGCGCCCCCAAGGTCGGTACTGCCGCCTGTCCGGAACTGCTGATTCCGGTCGGGGCGCGCAATGTCGCTCTGGGCGGTGGCAATATCGCCGACATCAAGGGCGTTGATGCAATATACTGGAATCCAGCTGGTTTGGCGATGCTGAAGGGCGGCGAAGCATCCTTCAATTACATGAAGTACTTTGCCGGCATGAAAGTCAGCCACGTTGGTGCCGGGGCCCGAATCGGACAATCCGGAGCCTTCGGCGTCACCCTCCAGGTGCTCGATATCGGTGATATTCCGGTGACGACGATTGAAGCGCCGGAAGGCACGGGGGAAATGATTGCACCTATCTATCTGACGTTGGGTGCGACCTACTCGCGCCGGTTCACCGACCGCATTAACTTCGGGACGAATCTGAAGGTCATCTCGGAGAAGATCGGTAACATGAGCGCCAATGCCATCGCTTTCGATTTTGGACTACAATATGTCTCACCGTGGAATATCTCCTTCGGTGTGGCGATGCGTAACTTAGGCAGTTCGGTAAAATTTGACGGCACGGGGATCGAGTTCGATTCGGAAATCCCGTGGGCTAATCCGAATGCTGTTACCCGGAAAACCAGACTCGATTTGGCTACGGCACAATTACCCGCCAACATGACTATGGGCTTGTCTTATACCTACAAGCTGGGTGAATTGCATCAGGTCAATTTTGTGGGCAATTATGTCAATAACAGCTTCACCATTGACCAGATGTGCATGGGTGCCGAGTATGGCTTCAAGAATATGCTCTTTCTCCGCGGTGGCTATACGATGACCCTCTTTCCGGACGATTATACCGAAACCGCCAAAGACGATAACCAATTTGGTTTAGCCTATGGTTTCGGTTGGCATCTGCCGCTGGGGGGTAGCAATCTGCTTTTCGATTATGCCTACCGTCCGATGAAGAATTTTGATGCGAACCAGTATTTCAGCATCGGTGTAAGCTTCTAAAGAATTCTTCCTCACTCACACTGCAGTAAGCCCCCGTCTTTTGTCCCTCCCTAAGACGGGGGCCCCTCTTTCAGGGGCAGTATCCTGACCGGGTCTGCCCCTGAGCATTTTCTCAGGTTACGTAACCGGTAATCTGCACTTACTGAAAACCGGTACTAATCCACCATCACCGTAGGCTTGCTGAATGCGGCGCAGGCCTGAACGGGATCAATTTTATTAAAGTGTTCTTACGCGCGGGTTAATCGCAACACTTGCCGCCGTTCAATCCGGTGCATGCCCCAGTCGGCGCCAGTCTTGAGGATTAAAAACAAAATTAATGAGTTCGATCCTGAGATAAAAAAGGCCAGCATCAGCGTAATATGCATCGGCATGATTCGTAAATAGGGAAAGAACATGACCAGACCGAGGTTTGGTTGGGTGTTCCGGTCATGGCGGTAATAATAGATAAACGTATACAGATGGTTGATCAGGAAAATTACGATACTCAACCAGATAATCTCTTGCTGGGCGGTCGGCCGACCGAACTTGATGACAATGAATAGCCAATAAATCAGATGAAAAAACCCGTAATGCAGCAGAAAAAAGAACGCCGAATATACACGGTTACGTTGTTTGACCTGGTTCCGTCGGTTTTGGTCTGCATCATCATAGACCGAATAAAAATCACGCAGGCTCAGAATCCGCAGGAAATTAAAACCTCCGATAATCACGCTCTGCCACCAGTAAATCCAGAGCAGGGGCGCCAGTGGCCAGTTCTCTTTCACGGCGAGAGTGATTACGATCAGATTGCTGAGGATAAGCACCACCGCAGGATAATCTGCTTTCTGCTTCCTGTTCACTTTTTCTGCAATCAGTTGAAGATCATCGCCTTTCATCAGGTTAAAAGTAAACAGGAATGGGACAGAAGAACAAGAAAATATCCGAGGTATTCCACAGCCACCGCTGCCTCAGAGCCACCCGTCGGGATCGAACCGACGACCTGCTAATTACGAATCAGCTGCTCTACCATCTGAGCTAGGGTGGCTTACAAAAAGCGGCGCAAATTTAAATAATTTCGGGAGTTGTTCCAACGTGAATCGAGCGCTATCAGTCAAGGATTGTTTAAAATTCGATTCCCAATCCAGCCGTAAAGCAAGGCGTGTAACCTGAAGAGGA
>Ga0208047_1000671_pt1 | contig 12722 bp, 9 predicted proteins | sample Kivu_220m_FD_184162 | JGI IMG/M metagenome (GOLD analysis project Ga0208047, IMG submission 184162) | Freshwater microbial communities from Lake Kivu, Western Province, Rwanda to study Microbial Dark Matter (Phase II) - Kivu_220m (SPAdes)... | ecosystem: Environmental > Aquatic > Freshwater >...
ATCAAATATATAAAGTCAATGGGTTTTATATAATTATTTTTTCAAGAATGCCGGGGGCCGTATCCGGCGGCCAGGAAGGCCAGGATCTCGACATGGCCGCGCGGCGTGCGCGGCGCGATCGAGCAGGCCGTGCTGAGGATGAAGCCTCCGCCCTCGCCCCCCGCCTCCAGCCGGCGCCGGGCGTCGGCCTCGATCCGCGCGAGAGGGCCGGGGAGCAGCGTATGAACCGGGTCGATGTTCCCCTTGATGAAGACCGTCCGGCCGATGCGGGCCTTGGCCTCCGCCAGTTCGACGTTGCCGAGCGGAGGCGGATCGAGGCATTCGATCCCCGAGACGCCGGATTCGGCCATCATCTCCAGCCGGTCGCGGATCCTGCCGCAGGTATGGAGATAGACCGGAACCCCCAGGTTCCGGACGGCCCGGGCGATCCGGCTCTCGCCGGGCATGACGAATTCCCGGTAAAAGCGGGGCGAGATGAAGCCCGCGCCCGCGTACGGGGACGAGATCTTGACGGCATCCAGCCCGAGCCGCGCCTGCTCTTCGGCGATCGCGACGACGCCCGCCGCCAGCCGTTCGAGGACGGCCTTGGAGCGCTCCGGCTCTTCGGCCAGGGCCAGGAATCCGCCGGCGAATCCGAACAGATCCAGGAAATAGTCGAACGGCGAGGTCACCTCGCCGTGGACCGAGAACTCGCCCCCCGCCCCGGCCAGGATATCCCGGAAGATATCGTAAGGATGGTCCGGGTCGATCGTGAAGCGCAGGCCTTGAGAAACGGGGATGAAATCCAAGCGGCCGGGGACCGAGTCCGGGTCGAACGTCTCGATCGCGGGAGGCGCCGGATCCTTCACCGGATAGGAAAGCGGCAGGCCGTCCTTGGGAAAGATCGTCCGGCCGCCGTCCTTCCATTGGACGACCTCCCGGTCCGGCTCGCGGACGACCCTGAGGACGTCTCTCTCCCAGCCGGGCGCGTGGCCGTGGAGGCTGACGAGGATGCCGTCGAACGCGTACCGGCGGCGCAGCTCCAGCAGCCCATCAGCGAAGCGCTCGCGCGACAGCCAGAACTCGACGGGAGAGACACCCGTCTGGAGCAGCATATGGCCGATGCTCATCTGGCACATGACGGGCACCCGGTCGGGACGGTTCCCCCGCATAGCCGCCGCCATCCGCTCTTTGGGCGTCATCTCTTTCAACCATAAGCGATCTTCGCAGATCCGTCAATCGGCGCGGCGGCCTGACCGTCGAACAGTTACGGGGACATGATTCCCTGTTTCCGTTGGAAAATGCGGAATGTTCGACCGGAAACGAGCTGGGAAACGGGGACAGGGTATCGTCCCCCCTTGTCTTGGAAACCGTTCGATGGTCGGCAGGACGGCGGACGGCCGGGCGTTCGCCATGCGAGGGCGCGGCAAAAATCCTGAAATCCGTTGACACGTCCGCGCCGAATCTGATATTTTCCCAGGTGACAAGGAGCCGTCGAGGCCGGCGCCCCCGGCACCCTAAAAGATGTCCATCCTGATCGGTCTCGTCTTCGGATTCATCGCCGCCATCCCCCTCGGACCGGTCAACGTCTTCGTCATCTCGCAGACCATCAAGCGGGACTTTTTCCACGGCTTCATGGGCGGCCTCACCGCCGCCATCCTCGACACGACGTATTGCCTGGTCGCCCTCCTCGGCATTTCCCAGGTGACGTTCAATCTCGACCACTATCTCGGCCTGCCGATCATGAAGTTCATCGCCGCCGCCGTGCTCGTCATCCTCGGGATCCGGATGATCCAGCAGTCCAAGACCTACAAGGAAGCCATGCCGGACAAGAAGGCGACGACGTTCTCGCCCCATGCCATCCTGGGGGTCGTGCTCCTCTATATTTCGAACCCCGCCCTCTACGCGTTCTGGATCGTCGTCGCCGGGACGGTGACCAGCCATTACTGGGTTTCCGATTCGGGAATGAGCCCCTTCTTTTTCGCCCTCGCGGTCGGCGTCGGCGGTTTGGCCTGGTATTTCATCCTGACCTATTACGTGGCCAAATACCACCATCAATTCAAGGCTAAGACGTTCCGGGTGATCTTCCTCGTCCTGGGGTGCTTCCTGTTCGGCCTCGCCGCCTACACCCTGCTCTCGCTCGTCGTCAAGCTGAAGCTGTGAAGCGGATCCACCTCGTCTGCAACGCCCATCTCGACCCCGTCTGGCTTTGGGAATGGCCCGAAGGGGCGGGCGAAGCCTTGTCCACGTTCCGGACGGCCGCCGACTTCTGCGAACGGCGGCCGGATTTCGTCTTCTGCCACAACGAGGCCATCCTCTATCAATGGGTCGAGGAGTACGAGCCGGCGCTTTTCGAGCGGATCCGGAAGCTGGTGGCGGCCGGCCGGTGGAATATCCTCGGCGGCTGGTTCCTCCAGCCGGATTGCAACATGCCGAGCGGCGAGTCGTTTGTCCGGCAGATCCTCCTCGGAAAAAGATATTTCCGGGAGAAATTCGGGGTGGACGTCAAGACGGCGGCCAATCTCGACCCGTTCGGCCACAGCCGAGGGCTCGTCCAAATCCTGGCCAAGAGCGGCTACGATTCGTATCTCTTCTGCCGCCCGGATTCGGGTTTCTTGAGCCTTCCGGCCGACGACTTCGTCTGGGTCGGATACGACGGGTCCGAAGTACTCGCCGTCCGGGCCCGGGCCCATTACAATTCGCAGGGGGGGATGGCGCGGGCGAAGGTCGAGGAGTGGCTGAAGGCGTTCCCCGGCCGGGAATCGAGCCTCCTCCTCTGGGGGATCGGCGATCACGGCGGCGGCGCGTCGGAGAAGGACCTCGACGACCTGGACGGCCTGAGGTCGTCCACGCGGGAATTCGAGATCATCCATTCCACGGCCGATGCGTATTTCAAGGGCCTCGGCGAAGGGAGGCAGGCCCTGCCCCGTTTCGCCGACGACCTCAATCCGTGGGCCGTCGGCTGTTACACGACCATGGCCCGAGTGAAGCAAGGACACCGCCGGCTCGAAAACGAGATCTACTCGGCCGAAAAAACGGCCGCGATCGCCGCCTTCCAAGGCCTCTTGCCCTACCCCGGCCGCGAGCTCGCCGAAGCCCTCCGGGACCTGGCCTTTTCCGAGTTCCACGATATCCTCCCGGGTTCGTCCATCGAGCCGGGCGAAGAGGGAGCGGTGCGGCTCCTCGACCACGGCCTGGAGGCCTGTTCGCGGGTCAAAGCCAAGGCCTTTTTCGCCCTTGCCGCGGGAGAACATCCAGCCGAACCGGGAGAGATTCCCATCCTTGTCTTCAATCCCCATCCGTTCAAGGTCAGCGGGCCGATCGCCTGTGAGTTCGAGGACCACGAGCCGAATTTCGGCGGCGGCTATCTCCTGCCGCGGATATATCAGGAGGGAAGGCCTCTCCCCTGCCAGCCGGAAAAGGAGCTGAGCAACCTGAGCCTCGAGTGGCGCAAAAAGGTCGTTTTCGCCGCCGAGCTCGAGCCGGGGCGGATGAACCGCTTTTCCTGCCGCCTGGAGAGGGTCCCGAAAAAACCTGAGCCGCGGGTCTCCGCCGAAGGCGGGATCATCCGTTTCAAGACAAGAGACCTCGACGTCCTCGTCAACACGACGACCGGCTTTATCGACCGCTACAAAACCGCGAGCGGCGACTTCCTGGCGGCGAACGCGTTCAGGCCTCTTGTCATCAAGGACAACGCCGACCCGTGGGGCATGAGCGTCCGCCGCTTCCGGGAAGCCGCCGGAGAGTTCACGCTGCTTGACCCGAAGGCGGCGGCCGCCTTTGCCGGCGTAGCCGGGGCGTCGCTGCCTCCGGTTCGGGTCGTCGAGGACGGCGAGGTCCGGACGGTCATCGAGGCTCTTTTCGGATACGGCGGCTCGGTCATCGCCGCGCGGTACGCGCTCCCCAAGACGGGGACCGAGGTCGGGCTCGAGCTCAGGGTGCAGTGGAACGAAAAAGACAGGATGCTGAAGCTGTCGATCCCGGGCCGGCTCGGGCTTGGCCGCTATCTCGGCCAGACGGCCTTCGGACGGGAAGAGCTGCCGGCGAACGGCGACGAGGCCGTCAGTCAGAAATGGGCGGCGCTCGTATCGCGGGACGGCGAGTTGGCCCTCACGGTCATCAACGACAGCGTTTACGGCTCGGATTTCGCGGACGGGGAGCTCCGCGTCTCGCTGCTCCGCTCTCCGGCCCACTCGGCCGACCCGGCCGGGGGCAGGCCCATGCTCCATCAGGACCGCCTTATCCCGCGTATCGACCAGGGGGAACGGATCTTCCATTTCTGGGCCAACGGAGGCCCGGCCGGCGAACGGCTGGGCGCGGTCGACAGCGAAGCGCTGGCCAAGAACGAGACCCCCTATGTCCTCGCCTATTTCCCCCCGGGCTCGGGACGGAAGGCCAAGCCGGGCGTCGTCCTCAGCGATCCGGCGATCCAGCTCGCCGCCCTCAAGAAGGCCGAGGACGGGGACGACCTCGTCATCCGCCTGTTCGAGCCGACGGGCATCGACCGGACCGCCGAGATGGACCTGCCCTTCGTTGGAGCGAAAACACGGGTCGCCCTCAAGGGCTTCGAAATCAAGACGCTGAGATTCCATAAAGAAACGAAGGAATTCCGGAGCGTCGACCTTCTCGAAGATGAATCCTGAACATCGCCCGTCCGGGCCCGTCACAGTCGTCCTGTGCGGCATCGGCGGCATGGGCGCAGTGTATCTCCAAGCTTTGCTCGAGCGGACCGAGGGCGGGGCGTTCAAAGTCGAAGGCGCCATCGATCCCGTCCCGGCGCGCTGCCCGCAGCTGGACCGGCTGAGCGAGCTCAAGATCCCCGTCTATCCGGACCTCGAAAGCTTCTACCTTCGCCATAAAGCCGACCTAGCGATCGTGTCGTCGCCCATCCAGTTCCACGCCCAGCAGTCCTGCCTGGCGCTCGCCCAGGGCAGCTTCGTCCTGTGCGAGAAGCCCGTGACGGCCACGATCCAGGAGGCCCGGCGGATCGTGCAAGTCCGCGATTGGGCCGGACGCTGGACCGCCGTCGGCTACCAATGGTCGTTCAGTTCGGCCATCCAGAGGCTCAAGGCCGACATCATGGGCGGCGTGTTCGGGAGGCCGATCCGATACAAGTGCCTGTATCTCTGGCCCCGGGACGAAGCCTATTACGGCCGGAACGATTGGGCGGGCCGGAAGCGCGACCGCGAGGGCGCCTGGGTTCTCGACAGCCCGGCCAATAACGCCATGGCCCACGACCTCCACAATATGTTCTATCTTTTGGGCGGCGAGATCCGGTCGAGCGCGGTCCCCGTCGAAGTCGAGGCCGAGCTCTACCGGGCCTATGACATCGAGAATTTCGACACGGCCGCGTTCCGCGGCCGGACGGACGCCGGCGTCGATTTTCTATTCCTCGTCAGCCACGTCTCCCGCGAAGACAAGGGCCCGGTCTTCCGCCTGGAGTTCGAGAAGGGGCTGGTCTTCTGCGAGGGCCGGAACATGGACGTCAAAGCGCGGCTCCCCGACGGCTCGGTCAAGGCCTACGGCTGTCCCGACCAGGAACCCATGAAGAAGCTCTGGGACTGTATCGACGCGGTGAGAAGCGGCGTTGATCCCGTTTGCGGGCTCGAGGCGGCTATGAGCCAGACCCTGTGCCTGAACGGCATCCAGGATTCGATGCCGGACATCGTCGCGTTCCCCAAGGACATCGTGCGGAAGGAAGGCGTTCGGGGGCGGGAACGGCTCATCGTCGACGAGCTGGACGAGGTCTTCGGACTGGCCTACGCCTCGTCTCGACTGCCCTCGGAGCTGGCCATCCCATGGGCATGCGCCGGCGAATCGATCGACCTGCGAGACTATGCCGGCTATCCCTCCCTTTGACCGGGGCCATGCGCGTCGCCATCGAGAAGATCGTCTATCCCGGACGAAGGATGGCCGCGCACGAAGGCCAAGTGGTCTTCACCGACGAAGGACTTCCCGGCGAGATCGTCGAAGTCGAGGTCGTCCATAGAAAAAAGAATTACATCGAGGCGCGGACCGTCGCGGTCGTCGAAGCGTCCGCGAAGCGAATCGAGCCGCGCTGCGGCCATTACAGGACATGCTCATCCTACCAGGCTCTGGGCTACGAGGATCAAGTCGAGCTCAAGCGGGGCCAGCTCCGTGAGATCCTGGCGGGAATCGGGGAGGCGGCAGAACCGGAGCTCGAATTTATCCCATCGCCCAAGATCTGGCACTATCGCAACAAGGTCCGCTTGTCCATCCTGTGGCAAGGAAACAAGGCCGGCCTGGCCTATCACCAGCCCGGCTCGCGGGAGGAGTTCACGGCGGTCGAGACCTGCCACCTCGTCGCCGAGCCCGTCAACGAGCTGCTCAAGCTCTTGGTCCGGCGCGTCGAAGAGAGCAAGCTGACCGCCCTGCGGGAAGCGGAAGCCAAGATCGGCCTGGCGGGCCGGGGCGAGCTCATTCTAAACTTGTTTTGGACCTCCGCCTACGACCCGAAAGCCCTGGACCCGATTTTATCCGCCCTGCTTTCATGTTTCCCCATCGCCGGCGTCGTTTCCTATAAAAAGGAACGGGGCGCGGAGCGCGAGATCGTCGAATGGGGCAAACCCGTCGTCGAAGAGCGGGTCGGAGAAATTCGGTATCGGGTCGGCTCCCGTTCGTTTTTCCAGGTCAACGTCGGAATATTGGGAACCGTCGTCGAAGACATGAAAAAGCTGGCGGGACTCCGGGGGAAGGAACGGCTCGGCGATTTCTACTGCGGTTTGGGAACGTTCGGGATCGCCCTGGCCGGCACGGTGAAGGAAGTCTACGGCGTTGAATCCGACCCGGCCAATGTCCGGTTTTTAAAGACAAACGTCGACTTGAATCACCTGGATCGTTTCAAGATCTTCGAAGGCCTGAGCGGCGAATGGATTCCGCGTCTCCTCGAAAAGGGGCTGGACGCGGCGGTTTTCGATCCTCCGCGCAAGGGCCTCGACCTGGAGACCGTGGAGGCCCTGATCCGGCATCCGGTCCCGACGGTCATTTACCTCTCTTGCAACCCGACGACCTTGGCCCGGGACCTCAAAGCGCTCCTTCCGGCGTATCGAATCAAGGCCGTCCGCGGCTACGACTTCTTCCCCCATACGCCTCACATCGAAACCCTGGCCGTGTTAATAAAGAGGGACGGCGCTAATTAGGTACACACACCGTGTGTGTACCTAATTAGCATTGTGTGTGTGCTTAATCTGTTTATAATCTGTATGAACCGGCTGGCACCAATCTAGGTACTAGCTAGGTACACACACGGTGTGTGTACCTAATCTAAGAAGGCCAGCTGGCCGCAGGCGGCCTGGATGTCTTGGCCCTTCGAGTCGCGCCGCGTGACCGGAACTCCCCTTCCCTCGAGCACCCGCTCGAAAGCCTCGACGCGGACTTCCTCGGGGACTTCGAACGGTAGCCCGGCCACGGGGCTGAACGGGATCAGGTTGACCTTCGCCTTCAAGCGCGCGGCGATTCGCGCCAAGCGCGCCGCGTCTTCGGCCGAATCGTTAACCTTTTTGAGCAGGACATATTCCAGAGTGAACTTTCGGCCGCCCCCCCTCAAGTAATCCTCGCAGGCCGCGAGGAGCTTCTCCAGGGGATATTTCCGGTTTATGGGCATGAGCGCGGACCTCTGGGCCTCCGTCGCCGCGTGGAGGGAGACCGACAGATTGACCTGCAGCCCGAGCTTGCCGAAGCGCTCGATCCCGGGGATGAAGCCGGCCGTAGAGACCGTCATCCGCCTCGCGGCGACGGCGAGCCCGCGCGGCGCGTTGAGGATGCCGACGGCCCTGGTCAGGTTCTCGAAGTTGTCGAAGGGCTCGCCCATGCCCATGAAGACGATGTTCGTCGGCGGCGCGCCGAGATGCTCCTTGAAATATAGGACCTGACCGACGATCTCCGAGGCCGTGAGATGCCGTACGAACCCATGGCGGCCGCTGGCGCAGAAGGCGCAGGCGAATTTGCACCCGACCTGGGTCGAAACGCAGACCGTCAGGCGACGGGCCTTCGGCTCGCGACTCGACCGAATTATTTCATTTTGGGCGAGCACGGCGGAAGCGGACGAGCCCGGGGCCCCCGCCGCCATCATCCGGCCTTCGGCCGGGATGAGCACGGACTCGATGCGATGGCCGTCGTGGAGGCGGAAGACGTATTTTTCAGCGCGGTCCTTGGAACGGAAGACGCCGGCGAGCTCGAGGCTGCCGACCGCGAACGCCCGGCCGAGCTTCGCCCGGAGCTCGCGGCTGAGATTCGTCATGTCCTCGAACCGCGCCGCTCCCTTTTTATACAGCCAGTCGAAGATCTGGCCGGCCCGGAAGGCCGGCTCCCCCATCCGGACGAGCTCGGCCCGGAGCTCCTCGAAAGAAAGGTCTTTGACGTCCTTCACGGGCCGGGGCCTATTTGATCGAAACCATCAGCCAGAGGAGGAGGATGATGACGCCGACCAGGAGCCAGCTCCCGCCGAATCCGATAATATCCAGCCGGCTTGGCTTCATGATCTCCCACTGGGAGCGAGGCCAGATCTTCGCCCCCTTGAACTTGTCGGGATGGTCGTAAGCGTCCTGAACGGCCGCCGCATCCAAATCGAGCGTCGGCTGGACGGGCGTATGGATGCGGCCGAAGAACCGGTCCAGCGTTTCTTTCGGCGCCGGCCGCGTCACCCAGCTGATCAGGAAGAGAAGCAGGAAGGGGAACAGCGCGTCGAAGAAGAACCGGGCGGCGCTCAATTGGGCCTTGGTGAAGCTCGCGAGGTCGATCCCCAGCCAGCTCAGGACCCAGACCTCGGCGCCGAAGCGGCCGATGCCGATCTTCGCCGAGCTGGGGTTGTCGGGATCGATCCGGGCCACCTTCTCGAAAAAGACCGCCGCGGGCTCGATGACGTGCTGTTTGCGGATCTTCTGGCCGAGGCTCTCCGCCCTCCCCTCCGCCACGTCTTCCTGAAGGGCTCCGGTCGTGATCATCACGGTCTTCGGCTTCGTTTCCAGGAGGAAGGCCGGGTTCGTCCGGGCCCAGGTCCAGCTCTGAAAGACGTTGGGGATCACGGCGAAGATCGTGAAGCAGATGAACACCTGGATGATGACCGCCCATTTCGTCAGCCGGCGCCAGATGAATCCCAGCCAGATCGAGGCTCCGAATACGGCCGGGAGGGAGATGAAGTATTGGAAGAGATAAAGCAGGTTGCCGACGAAAAGGGCCGTCCCGACGCCGCCGACGAGCGTCAGGGCGAGCATGACCTTGCCCACGGTGAGGTAATGCCGGTCCGTTTTGCGCGGCTGCAGAGGCTGGTAAATGTTCCGGACGAACAGCGCCCCGTAGGAAACGGCGTTGGCGCTCAGGGTGGACATATTGGCCGCCAGGATCCCGACGAGCATGAGCCCGACGGCGCTCGGGAAGAGGAGCTCCCGGGTCATCACCCCCCAGATCAGGTCCGGGTCGTGGAGCTTGCCCCCGAACAGGCCGACGGCCAGGAGCCCGGCCAGGGCCCAGAAGATCATCAGGAACCGCTTGAAGAACATGCCCACGATCATCCCGAAACGGGCCGTGTTCTCGGTCTTGGCCGACCCCGCCGTCTGCATGCCGGGTGCCGAGGCGATGATCGAGACCAGGTTGGCCAGGATCATGGCCAGGATCGTGTACCAGGCATACTCCGACGTCGTCACCGAGCCGAAGAGATTGAACATGAAATCGGGCACGCGGGCGTGGAGGCCGGCGAATCCGCCGATGCGGACCAGGCCGAGAGGGATGAGCATCACGGAGAAGATGACGATGAGGAATCCCTGGACGACGTCGGTCCAGGCCGCGGCGATGAAGCCGCCCCAGACGGTGTAGAGGCTGACGACGACGGCGAAGACGAGGTAAACGACCATCGGGTCGGTGTAGGAGATGAAGGCGTGGAGCTCGCCGTGCTTGTTCCGGTCATTGAGCTCGTCGTAGCGGGCTTTCTGCTCGGCTGTGAGCCCGGCGTCGAGAGATTTTTTCAGCTCCTGGTATTCCTGGAACCAGGCCACGCTCTGGCGCTCGGCGGCCGTCAGGACCGCCTCCGGCTTGGGCGTCAATGCTTGGACCATCTTGCCCGCGACCATGTAGCTTACGCCGCCGCCGATGAAAGCCATGACGAGCGTGAAGACGGCGAAGGCCCCGGCCAGAAAACGGCTCCGGAAGCGCTCGGCGAAGAAATCGCCCAGGGTGATGAGGCGCGAGCGGCGCATGAAGGCCACGGTGAACCAGTAGAACGGGGTCAGGAACAGGACGAGGTACTGGATCCACATCCCGCCGATGCCTTGGCGGTAGATTTCGCGGGAGACGGCGACGGCCTGGTCGGCGTTGGTCGAGGCCCCGAAGTTCAGGAAGAACTGATAGAACTTGCCGAGCTTGCGCCCGGCCATGTAGAAATCGCCCTCGCTCTTGGTACGGTGGGAAGCCCAGCGGCCGAGGGCGAGCATGGCCGCGAGATAGACGATGATGATCGAAAAATCCAGCCAATGGAGCCCGAAAATGTGCACGGGTCCATTAAACACAAAGGAACAACCAAAGTCAAAACGGGTGAAAGCGAGGATCATTTGACCGGCCGGGAGGTATCTGCTAAAGTCCCATTTCCATGTCCGGCCTGATCGATTCGCTGACCGCCCTCCCCTATTCCGGGGAGACGATGTCGGTTCTCTCCGCCTTGCTCTGGGCCTTCGCCGTCATCCTCTTCCGCGTCGTCGGCCGGCGCGTGCCCGCCTTGGCCATGAACCTGTTCAAAAACGCTCTGGGAACGGCGCTCTTTGCCTTAACGCTCGTCGCGGCCGGCGGGTCGATTCTCCCGGCGCTCGCCGGCCGCGATTACCTCCTGCTCGTTCTCAGCGGCCTCCTGGGCATCGCCGTCTCCGACACGCTGCTGTTCGTCGCCCTCAACAAGCTCGGAGCCGAGCTGACGGCCATCGTCGACTGTGTTTACAGCCCGTTCGTCATCGGCCTTTCGGTCATTTTCTTGAGCGAGCGGATGAACCCGATCCAGTCGGCCGGAGTGGCCTTCATCATCCTGGGCGTATTCCTGATCACGCTGCGCAAGGGCGACGCCCAGATTCCCCGGCCGGCGCTCTTCGCCGGGATCGGGGCCGGCATCCTGGCCATGTTCTTTTCCGCCGCCGGCATCGTCCTGATGAAACCCGTCCTCGGCCATGTGTCCCTGGTCTGGGCCAGCTTCGTCCGCTTGGCGACCGGGGCCGTCTTCGTCGGATTGTACATCGCCTTGAAGCCGGGACGGCGGGAAACCCTCCGGCCGCTGCGTTCATCGAAAAACCTCGGAGTTCTCATCCCGGCCTCGCTCCTGGCCTCGTACCTTTCCCTGCTTGTCTGGATGGGTGGGATGAAATTCACGCAGGCATCGATAGCGGCGACGCTCAATCAGATGAGCGCCGTCTTCGTCTTCATCCTGGCGGCGGTATTCCTGAAGGAGCGCGTCACGCCCCTGAAGCTGGCGGCGGTCATCCTCGCTTTTGCCGGAGCGGTGCTGGTCGCCGTACCTTTCTGAGGCCGCGCGCGACGGCGCGGAAAAAAGATAGCCTACTTGGCCGTCAGCCGGTGGACGATGTCCACGGCGCTGGCCGCGTCGGGAGCGTACCCCTTGGCCCCGATCTGGTCCGCGTAATCCTGCGTCAAAGGAGCCCCGCCGACGATCACCGGAACGCCCAGACCGGCCCCCTGGACCGCCTGGACGACGGCCTTCATCTGGATCATGGTCGTCGTGAGGAGCGCCGAGAGGGCGACCACGTCGGCCTTGTTCTGCTTCGCGGCGTCGACGAATTTGTCGGGAGCAACGTCCGCGCCAAGGTCGACGATCTTGTAGCCGGCGCCCTTGAGCATCATGGCCACGAGGTTCTTGCCGATGTCATGGAGGTCGCCTTTGACGGTGCCGATGACCACCAGGCCCTTGGGCTCGACCTTGTCCTTGATCAAGTAGGGCTCGAGCTTGGTCAGTCCGGCGTTCATCGCCCGGGCGGCGACGAGAACCTCGGGGATGAAGACCTCGTTGTTCTTGAACATCACGCCCAGCCGCTGCATCCCCGCGATCAGACCTTCGTTCAGGATCTGGCGGGTCGGAATCTTAGCGGCCAAAGCCTGGTCGACGAGCGTCTCTACCTCTGCTTTTTTCCCGGCCATCAAGGCGTCCTGGAGTTTATCTAGCATGGGACAGCTCCTCTTCGTTCAATCGTTCCCTCGGGCGATTCGACACTATAGCACAGGCCTCGCGGCAGTTCAACGAACCGCCGAAAATTCGGCCGCCCCGAGACGCACGGCTATTTCTTCTCTTCCTTTTTTTCTATCTTCTTCTCTTCCTTCTTGTACAGCGGATTTACGTCGCGCAGGCCCTTTTCGAGATAGGGCACGCCTTTTTCCATCCATTCCGGTTTGGGCTTGCCGAGGAGAAAATGGTCGAAGAACTCGTCCTGGTGGACGGTCCAGTGCTTCTGATTCTCCCGCTCCCGCAGACCGTGCTTCTCGCCGTTATAGACGAACATGTAGGCTTCTTTGCCCAGGCGGCGCAGGGCGGTGAAGAACTCGATGCCCTGGTACCAGGGTACGGCGTCGTCTTCGTCGTTATGGATGGTCAGGTACGGCGTGCGAACCCGCTCGGCCCAGAATACGGGCGAGTTCTCGATGAACTGGAGGGCCCGGTTGAAGAGGGTCGCCCCGATTCGGCTCTGCGTCTTCTCGTACTGGAACTCGCGGACCATGCCCGACCCCCAGCGGATGCC
>Ga0208047_1000673_pt1 | contig 12702 bp, 10 predicted proteins | sample Kivu_220m_FD_184162 | JGI IMG/M metagenome (GOLD analysis project Ga0208047, IMG submission 184162) | Freshwater microbial communities from Lake Kivu, Western Province, Rwanda to study Microbial Dark Matter (Phase II) - Kivu_220m (SPAdes)... | ecosystem: Environmental > Aquatic > Freshwater >...
CCTTCACGCCTCCGGCGCCTACGGCCGGAATCCCTCGGCGTCGGTCGCCTGGCGTCATCTGTCGCCCCGCCTCCGGGTCAACCTCCCTCTCTCCCGGCGGCGGTCCTCCGCCATCCGGATCTCCGCGGCCCGCTACTACGGCGTCCTGCCTTTGAGCTATCTCGTCTGGGGAAATCCGGACGCTCCCGGAGGCCTAGCCTATCGCTGGACCGACGAGAACGGAGATGGGCTCTTCCAGTCCGCGGAGCAGGGGGAACTCCTCCGGCGCGAAGGGCCGCGCTATGGGGCGATCGACCCGGACCTCCGCCGACCCCGGACGGATGAGTTCGTCCTCGCCGTCGTCGAGGACCTCGGCCGGGGGTGGAGCGTCTCGGCGGCCGGATATCTACGCGAATCGGGAGACCTCGTCGAGACCGAAAACACCGGTGTTCCGCCGTCGGCCTATTTCCCCGTGGAAATCTACGACCTCGGCGACGACCGTCTCGCGGGGACGCATGACGACCTCTATCTTACGGTCTACGGCCAGAAACCCGAGACCTTCGGCCAGGATTTCTATTTCCTCTCGAATCCCGGCGGGACGTCCCGGCGGTCGACCTACAAGGGATTCGACCTCGTCGTCGTGAAGCGGCCGACGGACAAAACCCTCTTCTTCCTCGCCCTCACGGCGACCGAGGCTATCCAGACGACGAGCCCCGGCAACTCGGCTTGGGAAAACGACGACGGCGTCATCGGTTCCCTCTATGACAATCCCAACACCGAGATCAACGCCCGCGGCCGGCCCCGTTTCGACCGGGCTTACACGGCCCGCCTGGGAGTGCATTGTTCCCTGCCTTTCGGCCTCGCCGCCGGGGCGGTCGTCAAGTATTACGACGGCCAGCCCTTCGCCCGTAAAATCGCCGTCACCGGCCTTCCCCAGGGACCGTTCGTCATCCTGGCTTTCCCCCGCGGCGTCGCCCGCTATGAATTCAACATGACGGTCGATGTCCGCCTCGAGAAGCGGCTGAATCTCGGCCGCCTCGGAACGCTGCGCCTCCTGGCCGACGTCTTCAACCTGTTCAACCAGCATCTGGCGACCGAGGAAAGCCCCTGGACGAACGACGACTTTCCGCGCCGTTTCGCGACGGAGATCCAATCCCCCCGGGTCGCGCGCCTGGGGGTGAATTTCGCCTTCTAGAGGAGGAGGCCATGCTCTCGCCGCTTGAAAAGACGATTTTCATCTTCGTCATCCTGGCCACGGTCGTCCTGTTTCTCGTCCCGCTCTATCGCCGCTACCGGATCATCCGGGCCGGCCGGCCGGAGAACCGGTTTGACCGGATCGGCCGGAGGGTCATCCACGCCCTGGGGAAGATCCTCTTCCAGCGCTGCATCCTCAGGAACGAGCGTGTCTTCACCGGACTGGCCCACGTCTTCATCTTCACCAGCGCCCTGACCTTCGACACCCTGACCGTCAACCACACCCTCGAGGGATTCATCCCCGGTTTCTTTCTCTTTGGGGAAGGCGGCCCCGGCCTTCTCTTCTCCTTTATCGTCGACCTCATGGCGATCCTCGTCCTTCTCGGCGTTCTGTTTTTCGCCGTCCGGAGGTTCATCCTCCGCCCCCCGGCCTACAGGACGACGCCCGGCGATTCGGCCGTCATCTACGCGGCCCTCATCCTCGTGACCCTGAGCTTCGTCTATTTCGAGGCCTTCGCCATCGCCCACGAGCCGGGAACGGCCCGTTGGTCCTTCCTCGGAACGTGGCTGGCCAAGGCCGTCGAAGGGTCGGGCCTCGGGGCCGCGGCCGTCGCCGCGCACTTCAAGGCCGGCTGGTGGCTCCACGTCCTGCTCGTCTATGCTTTCATCGTTTACGTTCCCCATTCGAAGTACCTCCACATGATCGCCGGCTCGTTGAACGTTCTCGTCCGGGAGCCGGGTTCGGGCCGGGTCATCCCCTCCTTCGACCTGGAGAAGGCCGAAACGTTCGGGATCGAGAAAGCCTCGGATTTCGGCTGGAAGGACAACCTCGACGCCTTCGCCTGCATGGAGTGCGGCCGCTGCCAGGACGTCTGCCCCGCCTTCCAGACCGGAAAACCGCTCTCGCCGAAAATGATCCTCTACGACATGGAACGGCATCTTCTCGAGGTCCGCAAGGCCCTCGTCCAAAAAAAGCGGGACGCCCTTCCCCCCCTCGTCCCCGGGGTTCACGCCGAGGACGAGATCTGGACCTGCACGACCTGCGGGGCGTGCATGCATGTCTGTCCGGTGGAAATCGAGCACATCCGGAAGATTGTCGGGCTCCGCCAGAGCCAGGTCCTCACCGAGAGCAAGTTCCCGGCGGAGCTCAACGCCTTCTTCCGGAATCTGGAGACGAACGCCAACCCGTGGGGGATCGGCTTCGCCAAGAGGGGGGATTGGGCCGAAGGGCTGCCTGTCGCGACGGTGTCCGAAAAACCGGGGGCGGAGTATCTGTTTTGGGTCGGCTGCTCGGCCTCGTTCGACGAGGAAGGCCGAAAGATCGCCCGGGCTTTCGTTCGCTGCCTCGACGCCGCCGGGATCGATTTCGCCGTCCTCGGAGCCGAGGAGAAATGCTGCGGAGACTCGGCCCGTCGGTTGGGCAACGAATACCTGGCCCAAACCCTGGCCGCCGAGACGATCGAGACGTTCGCCCGCACCAAGGTCAAAAAAATCCTGACCGTTTGCCCCCACGGATTCAACACATTCCGCCACGAATACCCCCGCCTCCTCGACGTTCTTCCCTCCCTCTCCCCCGAGGCCAAAGACCACTACCGGACGATCAGGGTCCACCATCACGCCGAGTTTCTCAGGGACCTCATCGCCCAGGGCCGTCTCAAGGTCCGGTCTTCCTCGGGCCGGGTCGCCTATCACGACCCCTGCTACCTCGGACGCCACAACGGAATCCTCGACGCTCCGCGCGACCTTCTCTCGAGGACGGCGGGCAAGGTCGTCGAGCTCGTCGACAACCGGGAGCACAGCCTCTGCTGCGGCGCGGGCGGGGGACTGATGTGGACCGAGGAGAAACTCGGGACGCGGGTCAATCACAAAAGGGCGGAGCAAGTCCTCCGCTCGGGGGCGGAGGGGGTGGCGACGGCCTGCCCCTTCTGCGCGACGATGCTCCGCGACGCCCTCAAGGACAAGGAGCGGTCCGACGTCCGCGTCCGGGACCTGGCCCAGGTCGTGGCCGAGGCCTTAGCCTAGAAGACGCCGGAAAGCGGCCGCCGCCCGGTCGACATCCTCGTCGTCGACGTCCTTGTGGGTGACCATCCGGATCCCGATCCCGCCCGGCGCGGCCAGGGCCAGGATCCCGCCTTCCCGGAGGGCGTTGAGAAAAGCCGGAATCGAATACCGCGGATGGTCGAACCCGAAGATGACGATGTTCGTTTCGACCCCGGCCGGGTCGAGGGCGATTCCCGGGAGGACCGAAATGGCTTCGGCCAGCCGCTTGGCCCGGACGTGGTCCTCGGCCAGCCGGCCGACCATTTCCGTCAAGGCGATGATTCCGGGGGCGGCGATGACGCCAGCCTGGCGCATCCCCCCGCCGAGGGCCTTCCGGATCCGGCGGCCGTAGTCGATGAAATCCTTCGGCCCGACGAGCATCGACCCGATGGGCGCCGAAAGCCCCTTGGAAAGACAGAACATGATGGAGTCGGCGCAGCGGGCGTACTCCAGGACGGGCACGCCCGAGGCCGTGCTGGCGTTGAAGATCCGGGCCCCGTCGATGTGGAGACGGAGGCCGTGGCGGTCGGCGACGGCCCGGAGAGCCTTTAGGTTCTCGAGGGGAAGGACGGCCCCTCCCCAGTTGTTGTGGGTGTTCTCCACGCAGATGAGAGTCGTCTGGGGCGTGTGGACGTTGGGCTTCTTGATGGCCTTCTCGACCTCGCCGGGATCCATGGCGCCCCGGACCGAAGGGAGGGGCCGGGGCGTGACCCGGGATATGAAGGTCATGTGGGTCGACTCGAGGTTGAAGACGTGGGACCGGGCCTCGACGACGACTTCCTGGAGCTCTTGGGTCCAGGCTTTGACGGCGATGGAATTTCCCATCGTCCCCGAGGGGCAGAACAAGGCCGCCTCCTTGCCCATCGCCGCGGCGGACAGGGCCTCGAGCTTCTGGACGGTCGGGTCGACGCCGATGACGTCGTCGCCGACCTCGGCCTCGGCCATGGCCTGCCGCATCTTGGAGGTCGGGGTCGTGACGGTGTCGCTCCGGAAATCGCTGACGCGGTTGATCATTTCGAACTCCTTGAGGCCGAATTATAGCACACGGCGGGCGGCCGCAACCTTTCGGCTGTTTACACCGTTTGGAGAATGTGGTAAAAAGAAGGACGGCCCGTCTGGAATGCAGGTGAATGCCAGTCACGAAACCGGTTCGGATATCCGTCACCATTCTCCTGTCCCTCGTCGTCTTTTTCGCCGGGGCTAACGTCGCCTCGGAAATCATCCTCCGCGGAGAGCTCGTCAGCCTTCCCGACCTCGTGGGCACGACCCTTGAAAGCGCCCGGGCCGCGCTGGCCGCGAAGAAAATTTCCCTGTCCATCAAGGAATACCAGTTCGACGGCCGATGCGAGAAAGGCCGGATCATTTCCCAAGAGCCCGCCCAGGGCTCGAGGGTTAAGCCGAAACGGACCGTCAAGGTCGTCGTCAGCCAAGGCCGCGAGCAGGTCGCCGTCCCGAAATGCGAGGGCCGGAGCCTCGAATGGGCCGTCGGAGCCCTGAAGGCCGCCGGCCTCAGGCGGGGACATCTCTCCCAAATCCACACCTCGACCCACGCCGCCGGGCGGATCATCGCCCAGGACCCTCCCGCCGGAACGACCGTGGCCCGCGCTTCCGAGGTCCATTTTCTCATCAGCCAGGGGGACTGGGAGGACCGGTTCATCATGCCCGACCTCATCGGGATGAAGGCCCCCTCCGCCCTGCGCCGGCTCCAGGAGCTCGGCTTCAAGGTCACCGAGCTCTCCTACGCCTATTACCCCGGATTGGAGCCGGGGATCATCCTCAAGCAGTCGCCCGTCCATGGCCAGCAGATCCTCAAACGCAACGAAATTTTCCTGGAAGTGAGCCGCTGACATGATCCTCATCGCCCCCTCCCTCCTTTCGGCCGATTTCACCCGGCTGGCCGAGGCCGTCCGCCGGGTTGACGAGGCCGGGGCCGACCTCATCCACGTCGACGTCATGGACGGCCATTACGTCCCCAATTTGACCTTCGGCCCGGGACTGGTCAAGGCCCTCAAGAGGGTCACCCGGCTCCCCCTCGACGTCCATCTCATGGTCGAGTCCCCGGACCTTATGATCCCCTGGTTTCTCGAGGCCGGGGCGGATTGGATTTCGTTCCACGCCGAAGCCTCGGTCCATCACCATCGCGATATCGGACTCGTGAAGTCCGCCGGGCGCAAGGTCGGACTCGCCCTCAATCCGGGGACCCCTCTGGGCGTCCTCGAAGACGTCCTCCGCGACCTCGATTTCGTCCTCCTCATGTGCGTCAATCCCGGCCGGGGGAGCCAGCCTTTCATCGAGGCCTCGCGGGACAGGATTCGGAGGCTGCGTCGCTGGATCCGCGAAACCGGGGCGGCGGCCCTCGTCGAAATCGACGGCGGGGTGAACGCGGCCAACATCGCCGCCTTGGCCGAGGACGGCGTCCAAGTCTTCGTCGCCGGAAACGCTGTCTTCAGCCACCCCGACCCGGGCGAAGCCGTGGCGGCGCTGAAGAGCCTCGGCCGAAGGTCGGCGGGCCCATGAAGGCCATCGTCACCGGGGCCTCGGGATTCATCGGGTCCCATCTCTCGCGGCGGCTTCTCGAGGGCGGATGGGAGGTCGTCGGGGTCGACTGCTTCACGTCCTTTTACCCCCGCTGGATGAAGGCCCGCAACGTCGCCCCCCTTCTCCGAAACCGCCGCTTCCGGCTTGTCGAGAAGGATCTCAACGACCTCGCCCTCGGCCGGCTCCTCCGCGGCGCCGGGGCGGTGTTCCATCTGGCGGCCCAGGCGGGGGTCCGGACGAGCTGGGGCCGGAGCTTCGAAACCTACATCCGCCACAACATCGCCGCCACCCAGAGGCTCCTCGAAGCGGCCAAGGGGCGGGACGGACCAAAAATCATCTACGCCTCGTCCTCGTCGGTCTACGGCCTGACGCCCGACATGCCGATGACCGAAACGAGCCCCGTCCGTCCCCTTTCTCCTTACGGCGTCACCAAGCTCGCCGCCGAGCAGCTCTGCGTTCTCTATTTCCGCAACTTCGGACTGCCCACGGTCTCCCTCCGCTTCTTCACCGTTTACGGGCCCGGCCAAAGGCCGGACATGGCCTTCCACAAGTTCTTCAAGTCCGTCCGGGAGGGGAAAGAGATCACGGTCTACGGGGACGGCCGGCAGACGCGGGATTTCACGTATGTCGGCGACATCGTCGAAGCCTGCCTCTCCGCTCTCGAGCGGGGAAAGGCGGGCGAAGTTTACAATATCGGCGGCGGCCACCGCGAGCGGCTCGACCGCCTGTTCCCCCTTTTCGAGTCCGTCACCGGCCGGCCCCTGCGGATCCGGCTCGTCGCAAGACAGAAGGGAGACGTCCCCGACACCCACGCGGCCATCGAGAAGGCCGGCCGCGATTTGGGGTACAGGCCCCGGACCTCCCTGAGGGAGGGACTGGCCGCCGAGTGGGACGACATCCAATCCCTTTACGGACGGCGCCGCCGGCCGATCCCTGAAAGCGCCCAACCATGAAACGCATCCTGACCGTCATCCTCGCCATTTCGCTCGCCGCCGCCGGGTGGAGCTGCCGAGGCGGCAAGAAGCCCGAGATCGCTCCCGAGCTCGCCACGTCCGACGAGGCCCTCTTCAAGGAGGCCGAAAAGTACGTCAGGAAAGACGCCGAAAGGGCCCGCCTCTATCTCCGCCAGATCATCGATTCCTTCCCCAAGAGCTTCTACGCCCAGAGGGCCCAGCTGGCCATCGCCGACTCGTACTTCGCCGCCGGAGACGAGGGGAACATGATCCTGGCCGCGACCGAATACCGCCAGTTCATCTCCCTCTACCCCTATAGCCCCTCCGCCTCCTATGCCCAATACCAGGTCGCGATGTGCTTCTTTAAAAAAGTCCTCAAGCCGGGCCGGGATCAACAGAAGACGACCCAAGCCCTAGCCGAGTTCAAGCGTGTCGTGACGGTATTCCCCAACACCGAGGAGGCCGAAAAGGCCCGGGAGAAGATCAAGGAATGCGAGGAGCGGCTGGCCGAACACAATTATGTCATCGGCTACCATTACTACCGGATCAAGGCCTTCAAGGCGGCGACAACCCGGCTGACCGAGGTCCTGACGAACTATCCCTTCTACACCGGCCTCGACAAGCTCTATTTCGTCCTCGGGGACTCCTACTTCTTGTGGGAGAAACACGACCAAGCCGTCCCGTTTTTTACCAAGCTCATCACCGATTATCCGAAGAGCAAGTCCGCCAAGAAAGCCGGGCAACGCCTGAAGGAGATCGAGGTCATCAAGTCTAAACCCGTCCCGGCCGAGAAACCGCCGGTCAAAAAGACCTGAGGAGGCCGAGATGCCGTTTCTTCGCCGCGGAGTCGCCGCGGCCCTGGTTTTGGTCCTCTGGACGCCGGGACCTCTTCCCCTTCGGGCCCGGGAAGAAACCGCGGCCGGACGATGGAAGGCGACTCTCGGGCTCGAATACAATTTCCGGACGATCGCTTGGGACCAAAAAACGCGCTTCTCGCGTCTCGACGCGGCGGTCCTTCTCGCCGGTATCCGGCTCCAGGTCATCCGGGGATGGCACGCCTCCGCCGTCCTGGGCTGCGGACTGTCCGACTGGAGCGGTCTCGTCTTCCGGAATCTTCCCTTCTCCGTCGATTACGAAGCGGGCTACCGGGCGGGAATCACGGCCGGCGGAGGCCTCGAGACGCACCTCGTTCGCTTCGGCTCGTGGGATATCGGAATGGCGGGCCGGCTTCTCGCGTCTTTCGGCTCGCGGAAAACGCTGTCCCTGTCCGGTTTGAACGAAGAGGGGAGGCTCGATGTCCGGGGCCGATGGATGCGAGTCCAGGCCGGACCGGTCGTGACCTATCGGAGCTCCGTGGCCTTGGCGACGTTTTTCAAGGCCTCCTTCGACAGGCTTTGGGGGGCTTTCACGATGGCCGAGACGATCGGAGAGCTCGACGGTACCGAGGAAAAAGCCGTCGTTGGAAGAAGCTGGGTCTCGATCTCCGGCGGCCTCCTCTGGGAGCCGTCGCCGGCCTTCGGCTTGGGATTGGAAGGGACGGTTTTCCCCTATCGAAGAGCCGGGGGGGGAGTGGGGCTGGACGCCGGGGCCGCCCTCCGCGCGTCCGCGGGTTTCTGACGAGGGAGAAGGAACATGCCCTCTCTCGTCAAGACCAAAACGATCCTCGGCCTGGCGCTTCTCGCGGCCGCCTTGTTCCCGTCGGCCCGGCAGGCCGGACCGGCCAAAATCCTGGACCTGGCCTTCGTTCCGGAGACGGATGGGCCGGCCGGGGCGGAATACGTCGAAGGCCAGATCCTGGTGAAATTCAAGCCCCAGGCCGGCGTCGTCGTCCGGGCCGCCTCTCTCGTCGCTTGCGGGTCCCGCCTGATCGCCCGCCTCCCCCGCCTCGACGTCTACGTCGTGGCCATCCCTCCGGACGAGAGCGTCGAGAGGATGGTCGAAGTCTATCGACGGAATCCCGACGTCGAGTACGCCGAGCCGAACGGATATCTCCGGGTCGAAATGACGCCCAACGACACCCTGTTCAAATACCAGTATGCCCTCGCCAATACCGGTCAACAGATCGGTTCGATCCCCGGAAGCCCGGCGGGCCGGGCCAGCGCCGACATCAAGGCGACTTCGGGCTGGGAGGAATCCAAGGGGAGTCCCGAGGTCGTCATCGCCGTCGTCGATACGGGCGTCGACCTGACCCATCCCGACCTCAAGAACAAGCTCGTCAATGCCGGCCGGGATTTCGTCAACAACGACCTCGACGCCAGCGATGACCATGGGCACGGAAGCATGGTCGCGGGGATCGCCGCCGCCGACACGAACAACCTCGAAGGAGTGGCCGGCGTGGCCTGGAATTCCAAGATCCTGCCCCTCAAGGCCATCGACAGCAGCGGCACGGGGACGACGGACAAGGTCGCCGAGGCCATCCGCTGGGCCGCCGACAACGGAGCCCAAGTCATCAACCTCAGCCTCGGCTCCAGCCTGCCGACCAACACCCTCCGGGACGCCTGTCGGTACGCCTTCGAAAAAGGCGCCTTCATCGCCGCCGCCGCCGGAAACGGCGGACAGGCGGTCCACTATCCGGCGGCCTACGACGCCTATGTCTTCGCCGTCGCGGCGACCGATTACAACGACGCCCGGGCCTCGTTTTCCAATTTCGGGCCCGAGGTCGACGCCGCCGCGCCCGGGGTCCGGACTCTGGCTCCGTATGCCTCCGCCCTCACTCCTCCGGGCTATCTCCCTTACGCCTACGGCGACGGAACCTCGTTCGCCACGGCCCACGTCTCCGGGCTGGCGGCTTTGATCAAGGGCCTGAAGCCAAGCCTCTCCCCCGCTCAAATCATGGCCGTCATCCGCTACAGCGCCGACGACGTCAACGCCGCCCAGGCCAAGGGGCGGGACGACGAGCTCGGCTATGGACGGATCAACCTCGAAGAGGCCATCGTTCCCCTGAAAATCAGAAAATGATCAGGCATCTTCGCCTCCGGAACCTGGCCACGATCGAGGACGTCGCCCTCGAGTTCGAACCGGGATTCACGGTCCTGACGGGCGAGACGGGCGCCGGCAAGTCGATCATCATCGACGGCCTCCGTCTCGTCTGCGGCGAGAAAGGGTCTCCCGACCTCGTCCGCGCCGGGACCGCGGAGGCCGTCGTCGAAGCCGTCGCCGTCCTGGCCGATGAGGCGGAGATGACCGTCCAAAGGTCCATCGCCGGGGAGGGGCCGGGAAAAACGTATCTCGACGGCGTCCTCGTCCCGCTGAAAAGGCTGAAGGACGCGGCCGCCGGCCTCATCGACCTTTACGGCCAGAACGACCACGTCTTTCTTCTCCAGACCGAGAACCATCTGGACTATCTGGATGCGTTCGCCGGGACTTGGTCCCTCCGCGAAGAGACGGCCGCGGCGGCTCAAGAGCTTCGCCGGCTGGCCCGTCAACGCGAGGATTGGAAAGCCAAGGCCGGCGACCGGGCCAGCCGTCTCGATTTCCTCGAGTTCCAGATCCGCGAACTCGAAAAGGCCGGCCTTCGTCCCGGGGAGGACGAAGACCTCAGGGCCGAGCGTCATCTCCTGAAGAATGCGGAAAAGATCCGGAGCCTTGTCGACGAGGCCTACGAGACATCCTACGGCGGAGACCAATCGGTATCCGCCCTCCTCGGCCGTCTCCGGAACGTCGTCGCCGAACTCGCGGCGATCGATCCCTCCTTCCGGGAAACGGCCGAAATCCTACCCCCCGTCGCCGTCGCGATCGACGAGCTGGCCGGCCATCTCGCCCGTTATCGGGGAAAAGAAACCGCCTCGCCCGAGCGGCTGGAGGAAATCGAAGAAAGGCTCAGCGTCATCGAAAGCCTCAAGCGCAAGTACGGGGCCGAAATTCAGGATATCCAGACGTCGCTCGACCGTCTTAAGGCCGAGCGCGAGGACCTCGTCCGCCTCCAGGACCGGCTGGCCGAAGTCGAAGTCGAGATCGGCCGGTCCGGGAAGGCCTATCTGGGCTTGGCCGGACGCCTCTCGACCGCGCGCCGGACGGCGGCGTCCGCGCTCGCCGTCCTGATGGCAAAGGAAATCGGCCTCCTGGGCATGATCAAAGCCCGTTTCGAGGTCGCCCTCGAAGACCGCCGGCCGCCGGTCTTCGAGGCCTCGGACGCCCGGGACGCCGGCCTGGACGGGGCCGAATTCCTGATCAGTCCCAACCCGGGAGAGCCGCTGAAACCTCTCCGCAAGATCGCCTCGGGAGGGGAATTGTCGAGGATCATGCTCGCCCTCAAGGCCGTCGGCAAGGACCGGGACTCGGGGAGGACCCTGATCTTCGACGAAATCGACGCCGGCATCGGCGGCCAGACGGCCGAAGCCGTCGCCCAGAAGCTCTGCGCCCTCGCCCGCCGCCACCAGGTCGTCTGCATCACTCATCTTCCCCAGATCGCGTCCTTCGCCGCCCACCACTTCCAGATCGACAAGCGCGTCGAGGGGGGAAGGACGTTCACTTCGGTCCGGAGATTGTCCCTCGACGAGCGCGTCGCCGAGATCGCCCGGCTGATGTCCGGGAGCCGGATCTCCGAAGCCTCCTTGAAATCCGCCCGGCAGCTGATCCGCCGGAACGCCGGCCTCTAGACGCCGTCCTTTCCTCGCCCCCCCCACCTGGGCTACAATGTCGGCGAGGTGGCGACCATGACCAAAGCCGAACGCGCCGCGGCAACCTTCCAGGAGGGCTTCAGCTGCTCGCAGGCCGTTTTGACGGCCTTTTCCGGCGACTTCGGCCTGGACCGGGATATCGCCTTGAAGATTTCCCAGGCGCTCGGGGGCGGAATGGCCCGTCTCGGCGAAGCCTGCGGGGCGGTGACCGGGGCGTTCATGGTCATCGGCCTGAAGCACGGGCGAACCCGGGCCGAGGACCTCGCCGCCCGCGACAAGACCTACGCCGTGATGCAGGAGTTCGCCCGGCAGTTTAAGAATCTCCACTGTACGCTGACTTGTCGATGCCTTCTCGGCTGTGACATCGGAACCGACGAGGGCATGAGCGCCGCCCGGGAGAAAAACCTCTTCCAGACGCTCTGCCTCAACTATGTCAAGGACGCCGCCGAGATCGTCGACTCCCTTCTCTGATGGCTTCGTCCGCCCTCCCCCTGAGCGGCCTCCGGGTTTTCATCCGGACCTTCGGCTGCCAGATGAACGAGAACGACTCCGAGCGGCTGGCCGGACTGCTGGCCGCGGCCGGGGCCGTGCCCGTCGAGGAGGAGACGGCGGCCGAGGTCGTGGTCGTCAACACCTGCGCCGTCCGGGCGAAATCCGAGGAGAAGCTCCATTCCTATCTCGGCCGGCTCCAATCCCGGCGGCGGGACCGAAGCCTCCTCGTCGGCGTCGCCGGATGCGTCGCGGAGCTCCGGAAGGAACGGCTGTTCGGACCGCGGGGGACGGTCGACTTCATCGTCGGCCCCGACCAGTATCCCCGGATCGTCGAAATCCTCGCCGAGAGCCGGTCCCGGAGGGTCCTCGCCGTCGGGCGGAGGCGCGCCTGGCGGGAAGGAGGTCAATCCCTGGCGTTGCGCGGCAACCCGGCCAGCGCCTACGTGACGATCATGGAGGGGTGCGACAACTTCTGCGCCTACTGCGTCGTCCCCTTCGCCCGCGGCCGGGAAAAATACCGGCCTCTCCGCTCGATCCTCGAGGAAATCGAAGGCTTGGCCGGGCGCGGCTTCAAGGAGGTCCAGCTCCTCGGCCAGAACGTCGCGACCTACCGGGATCCCGAGAGCGGAGAGGATTTTCCCTCCTTGCTCCGCCGGGCGGTGGCGATCGAGGGCATCGCCTGGATCCGGTTCCTGACCTCCCATCCCAAGAATTTCACCCCGGCCCTCGTCGCGGCGATGGCCTCCTCTCCCAAGATTTGCCGACAGCTCCACCTCCCTCTTCAAGCCGGATCCGACGCCGTCCTGGCCCGGATGAAAAGGGGTTACGGCCGGGAGGATTATCTCACCCTCGTCCGCGGCCTCCGGAGCCTCATGCCCGAAATCGCC
>Ga0208047_1000675_pt1 | contig 12693 bp, 13 predicted proteins | sample Kivu_220m_FD_184162 | JGI IMG/M metagenome (GOLD analysis project Ga0208047, IMG submission 184162) | Freshwater microbial communities from Lake Kivu, Western Province, Rwanda to study Microbial Dark Matter (Phase II) - Kivu_220m (SPAdes)... | ecosystem: Environmental > Aquatic > Freshwater >...
GTCACACAGTCATCATCAGTGAATGCTCAATATGCATAGCTCAAATATCTTGCATATATAAGGGATACAATAGCAAGGTATCGTATCTGCTATAAATATGGACAATGCAAATAGAGGGGAGTGGGGTGGAATTTATTTATCGCATAGGATTACGCCACTATCTATTCATCCACCACTGTTTGAAAGACAATGAATTCAGTTCGCGTTGATAATTGGCCAAGACGTCTTATCATAGGGCAATCTAAACCTTGTAAGGTCCAAATTGGCGGAGGGAATGGGATTCGAACCCATGACCCCGGTTTCCCGAGGCAACCGCTTAGCAGGCGGCCGCACTAGACCACTATGCGATCCCTCCATCTGGAATAATCAGGCCGACGGCGTCATGCAATATAGCATAGTTTCAATTGCGGTTTCAAGCAAATCAGCTTCACTTGATAGAATCGACGTGCAGCTATTAGCGGAAGAGTACGAAAATTGCGATGGAGAGAAAAAATACGCCCGTTAATAATGTAATTTCTGCAAGTATTATTCCAGCTATCATGTTTTTAGCATAGTTCAGCGATTGGGCATTGTCAATAACCACATCACTAATATTAGATCGTAATTTAAAATAGTACACTATCAGTTATACTCATGATTGTATAACCCGGCCTGAACTGCTAATATTTCGCCATGCGGAAAATAGTGCACACGGTCAGTATCCGCATGAAGCGGATTAAAGGCTGTTCCGTCAAGCGCGCCTGGATCAGGCAGACGATACTGGCTGCGCTGGATGCCGAGAGAGTGTCCGCACCGCTGGAGATAGACTGCCTGGTAACGGACGATGCAGGGATACGGACTTTGAACAGCCGATATCGAGGCATCGACCGGCCCACCGATGTGCTCTCCTTTGCACTGGACGAGCCCGGCACGGATGGCGCTGCATTCCCCGTAACTCCGGGAGGCACGGCAGGCATGGGGATACTTGTAGTCTCCTATCCCACGGCGGTGGAGCAGGCGCAGCGGAACCATGTTGCGGTCGAGGATGAGCTGCGCCTGCTGCTGGTGCACGGCGTGTTGCATTTGCTCGGCTATGATCACGAAAAGCGACCTCAAGCCCTGGCTATGCGCAAAAGGGAGAGGCAGATACTGGGCCTGCCCGGGCGTAGCGGTGTTAAATCTTGATCACCCTGGGCTTGACGCGGTGCTTCTCGGTTCTGATTATGCCGGCCACTGCCTGAGCGGTACGGTCCAGGTCGTCCTTGATATTGACCACACAGTAGTCGAAGAGCAGGAGGCTTTCAAGCTCCTCCCCGACCTTGAGCATACGAGCTTTGACTGATGTCTCAGAATCGGCGTTGCGCGCTTTTATCCTTTCGACCAGTTCATCCGGGGAAGGCGTCATCAGGAAGATAAAAACGGCGTCCGGTATCTTCTTCTTTAAAGTAGCTGCGCCTTGCACGTCCACCTTGATGATCACGTCCTCTCCCCTCTCCAAAGCCTGGCTGACCTCTTTTTTTGGCACGCCGTAGAAGTTGCCGTAGACCTCGGCGTATTCCAGGAACTCGTCCTTCCCAATCATTTTCCTGAAGTCCGGCCTGTCCAGGAAATGATAGTGGACGCCGTCGATTTCATTGGGACGCTTCTCCCTGGTAGTGGCGGTGACCACGTAATGGAACTTTGCGCCTATCTCCCTGATCCTGGCGATGGTGGCGTCCTTGCCGACGCCGGACGGGCCTGACAACACGATTACCAGAGGGCGCCTGCTGTCATGATGCACGGTGGGCATATCGCGTTTACTCTACTGTTCCTCATCCGGAGAAGGGGTCGAATCTCCGCTATCCTGGTTGGAGGGAGTGATATCGCCGTCCGCACCCGAGTAACCGCCTCCGCCGGATCCGTAGTCCGGAAGTGCAGGCACAAGCTGCGGTACATATTCCGGCTGCACCTGGTAGGTCTGGTAATACACTGCCGGATTAATAGTCACCACATCCACGGTAACTGCGTCCTGGTACCTGCCCGTCGCCGTAGTGGCTTCGAGTATGTACTGGGTTGTGCCGTAGGGCGCAACCAGGCGGGTGCCGGACCTGGCTACCGGGCCTATGCCCGAGATAGTTACCTGCCGGGCGTTGGTTGTGTGCCAGCTAAGCCGGGCCGAGTTCCCAGCCAGTATTGTTGAAGGGCTGGCCGCAAACCAGTTGATTGCCGGGACCTCGGGAGTCGGCGGCAGCACGTGCACCTCTTCCGTGGCCCACACATTGCCGCCGGAGCTGGTGGCCGTCAGTGTGTATGTGGTGCTTGATGTGGGGGTGACATTGTGACTGCCCGTCGCTTTTACAATGCCGATCGCGGGATCGATGCGGACGCTGTTGGCGCCCAGTACATTCCAGCTCAGCCTGGTGGAGCCGCCCCTGACGATGGTCGATGGCTCAGCCCAGAAGTTATAGACCAGCGGCGGTTGCGTCCCAGCGCTGATCGGCTGTGGAGTGGGGCCTGGATATGAGCTTCCCCCGACCGTCACTGTGACTACAGCGGTATTGGAGCCGGAGGAATTGGTGGCCGTCAACCGGTAATTTACGGTTGCGCCCGGGTAGATCACGGTGCTGCCCGATGCCCGCGCCACCGTTCCTATGCCCTGGTCGATATAGACACCGGTGGCATTGGTCACTCTCCAGCTCAGCGTTGTGCCGCCGCCACGCGCCACGGTGGGGGGTTCGGCGGAAAAATTGTTGATGACAGGTGTATCTCCCGTGGAGGGGGTGCAGGCACAGGCTGCAACCGTGAGCAGTACAAGGATGGCGAATACGGAAATCTTATACATTGCACACCTCGGTGACCCTAAGAATACCCGAATCACGATTTTTCGTCTACGTTTTAGCTCTTGAACAAATAACTTCGATTGGATATACTCAGGCGAGGGTGGCGGTCAACGCATCTGTATTTGCCGCAAATATCCTGTGAAGGAGATGGTACCTATGAAGAAATCGATTCGAGACGTTGAGGTTACCGGCAAAAAGGTCCTGGTCAGGGTGGATTTCAACGTGCCTCTCGACCCTAAAACCAATGAGATTATGGATGACAGCCGGATCATAGCGTCGCTGCCTACCATCTGGTACCTGATAGGGCGCAAAGCCAGGATTATTTTGTGCTCGCACCTGGGCCGTCCGGACGGTAAGGTGGTTGAATCGTTGCGCATGACCCCCATCGCCGAGCGGCTCTCCCAGCTCACCAACCTGCCGATCTACACGGTGTCGGACTGCATCGGCCCCAAAGTACAGAAAGCGGTGGATAAACTGAAGAGCGGCGACATACTGCTTCTGGAGAACCTGCGCTTCCATGCCGAGGAGGAGGATAACGATCCCAAATTCTCCGCCGAGCTGGCAGGCCTGGCGGACATCTATGTGGATGATGCCTTCGGCACGGCCCACCGCGCGCATGCCTCCACCTACGGCGTGGCCAAACTGCTGCCGGCTTATGCCGGGCTGCTGCTGGAAAAGGAACTGCGTATGCTGGGCGACCTGCTGGAAAACGCGCAGCACCCCTTCGCCGCGCTGCTGGGCGGGGCCAAGGTCAGCGACAAGATCAAGCTGATCAGCAATATGCTGGGCAAGATCGATATATTATTGATCGGCGGCGGGATGGCGGCCACATTCCTCAAGGCGCACGGCTACAGCGTGGGCCTGTCCGCCGTCGAGGAAGATAAGATAGCGCTGGCCAAAGACCTGACGGAAAAGGCCGGCGCGGGAAAGGTCGAGCTGGTGCTGCCTCCGGACGTCATTGTGGCCGATGCCATCAATGATACCGCCAAATATGCCATCGCCCCGGTTTCCATGATACCCGCCGATAAATACATCGTGGATATAGGTCCCCAGGCCAGGGAGCTGTTCACGGAGAGGCTCAAATCCTGCCGGACGGTTTTCTGGAACGGCCCCATGGGCGTGTATGAGATCGAGCAGTTCGGGCGCGGCACCCGGTCCATGGCGGAGTTGCTGGCCAACCTGCAGGCTACTACTGTGGTGGGCGGCGGCTCCACGGCCGAGATCGTCACCGAGATGCGCCTCGGCTTCAAGATGACGCACGTTTCCACGGGCGGCGGGGCCAGCATGAGCTTCATGGAGGGCAAGACGCTGCCGGGCGTGGAGGTTTTGCAGGACGAGTGATAGTGTAGGGGCGTTGCTTCAGCTGCGCCCGTAAGCGGACAGACCTGAAGGTCTGTCCCTACAAATGACTAAAAAAGAAGGTGATATGCGCAGACCATTTATCGCAGGCAACTGGAAGATGAACACAACGGTCGACGAGGCCGCAGCGCTGGTATCCTCGATGATCGGCGACCTGAGTAACGAAACCGCGGTCGACGTCGTGCTCTGTCCCCCTTTCGTCTCGCTCTATAGAATTAGCGAATTGGTAGCAGGCACGTCCGTCAGGCTGGGCGCCCAGGATATGTATTTCAAAGAGAAAGGCGCTTACACCGGTGAGATCTCGCCGCTGATGCTCAGGCCGCTCTGTCAGTACGTGATACTGGGACATTCGGAGCGCCGGCAGATTTTCGGCGAAACAGATAGCCAGGTCAACCAGAAGGTAAAGGCCGCCCTGGCGGCGGGCCTTACGCCCATTTTCTGCATCGGTGAGACGTTGGAAGAGAACGACGCGGGGAAGACCGGTGAGGTGCTCACCCGGCAGGTCAGGGAGGGGCTCAAGGACATACCCGCCGGGGTAGAGGTCGTCGTTGCCTACGAACCCATCTGGGCTATAGGCACGGGCAGGGCGGCGGCCGGAGTGCAGGCGGGGAAGACCATAGGACTGATACGCTCTGAAATAGCCGGCTTGCTGGGCAAGGAAAAAGCTGAAGGGACACGCATCCTGTACGGCGGCAGCGTGACGGCGGCCAACATAGCCGAGTTTATCAGTGAACCTCAGATCGACGGCGCCCTGGTGGGCGGCGCCAGCCTCAAGGCGGCAGATTTCACCGGCATCGTGAAACAGGCGGCGTCGATCAAAGCGGCGCCATGAAATGCCTGGTCGCCGTAGTAGGGCCCACGGCGGTCGGCAAGAGCAGGCTGGGCATCGGCATAGCGAAACAGTTCAACGGCGAGATTGTCAACGCCGACAGCCGGCAGATATATAAGTATATGGACATCGGCACGGCCAAGCCCGGGCCGGCGGAACGGACAGTAGTGCCGCATCATATGCTTGACATAATAATGCCGGACCAGCCTTACAGCCTGGCTCTTTTCCAGTCTTCTGCTCTGCGCTGCATTTCGGATATCCAGGACAGGGGAGGGCTGCCGGTGCTGGTAGGAGGCAGCGGCCAGTACGTCTGGTCGGTGCTGGAGGGATGGAACATACCGGCAGTGGAGCCTGATCCCGTTTTCCGGGAGGAGATGGCGCGCAGGGCTGAAACGCAGGGCGTCGAGAGCCTGTATCGCGAGTTGGAGGGAATAGACCCTGCCGGCGCGGCCCTGATGCTTCCCCATAACCTCAGAAGGATAGTGCGCGCGCTGGAGATCCATCGCAAGACGGGAGTGCTTCCGTCCTCGCTGCGCGTGAAAAAGGGCCTGCCTTATCCCGTTCTGATAATAGGCTTAACAGCCGGAAGGGAACGTCTCTACAGCCTGATCGACAGTCGCACGGATGATATGGTGGCTGCAGGGTTTATCGAAGAGGTGAAGAACCTGTTGAAGATGGGATACGATAACGGGCTGCCCGCCATGTCCAGCCTCGGCTACCGGCAGATAATCGACCATCTGTCCGGAAGGATCAGCCTGGAGGAGGCGGTTCAGACAATTAAGTATGAGACGCACCGCTTTGCGCGCAGCCAGTACGCGTGGTTCAGGCCTTCGGACCATAGAATAACCTGGTTCGAAACGGAAGGGGAGTATACTGAAAAGATCATGCAGGAAACACGCGGACTCCTGGAAAAGCCGGAGTTCTATGCAGGCGGCCTGAAATAAACTACGAAGGGGGCGCAAGATGAAGCTGGAAGATATAAGGTCCATCAGGTGGAGCGACTATTCTCAGGATTACATAATTGACCACCCTCTGCTGTCGCCGATACTGGCGGATCCAACCTTTTGCTTTCCCGAAGATTCCCCGGACGGGCGCTGGCACCTCTACGCCCATTCCATCTGGGGCATACACCATTTCCTCTCCCCGGACGGGGTGAAGTGGAAGGACAGCGGTGTTTCCATCGCAAACGGCATGCGGCCCTTCCTTTATCACGAGGCAGGCGTCTACTATCTTTTCTACGAGAGATACCGTCCGCTTTCCATCATCATGTCCGCCGTTAAAAGCTGGAAATGGTACTCGGAGATAGCCGTTTCGCGCTCCACCGACCTGAAGCGATGGTCGCCGCCCGTATCCCTGGTCAAGCCGGAGCTGGAATGGCACCGGTCGGGAGACAACAGGTCGGTCAGCAATCCCTGCCTGGTTAAAAGGGATGCTAAATATTTTCTCTATTACAGCGCGTCGCTGGTCCTCATACCGGACTGCGGCTTCAATGAGCCTGATTCCATCGCGCTGGCCACTGCGGAACATCCGGAGGGACCCTATGAGCTGATGAGCAAGCCCGTGATCGAGGTCGATAAAGGCGACCCCTGGCGCAACCTCAGCAGCGGGTCGCTGAAAGCCATAGTCTTGGATGACGGGCTGGCGGGATTCGAGAACGGCATATACTGGGATGAAGCTAAAAAACAGAGCGGATCGGCCATTATCGTGCTGAAATCGCAGGACGGCATAAGCTGGGAGCGGCTGCTGCAGGAGCCGGTGCTCAAACCTTCCACGGGATGGCGCAGCAGCCATGTCTACGCCTGCGACGTCAGGTACCGGCGGTCCGAGGGCAAATGGTTCATGTATTACAACGCCCGCAACGGCTGGCCGGTTTCGGAGGGACAGGAGAGGATAGGCCTGATGGTCGGTGCAAGCGCATAGCCGGGCTATAAGTAGCCTTCGATTTAAACGATGGTATATACTATATTCTTATGAATCTATCTAAGCGTATGGACCGTATCCCTCCCTATCTTTTTGTGGCCATCAACAAGAAGATCGCGGAGAAGCGCGCCGCAGGGGAGGATGTCGTCAGTTTCGCCATCGGCGATCCGGATATACCCACGCCCGAGCATATCATTAGCAGCCTGTGCAGGGCGGCCAGGGACCCGATCAACCACCGTTATCCCGAGACCTACGGCATGCCCGAGCTGTGCAAGGCCATCGCCGGCTGGTACAGGACGCGCTTCGGCGTCTCACTGGAATGGGAGCCTACCAGCGAGGTGCTTCCGCTCATCGGATCCAAGGAAGGCATCGGGCACATGTCCTTCTGCCTTCTGGACCCGGGCGATATAGCGCTGGTGCCCGACCCGGGGTATCCCGTTTACTCCGTCAGCACGCTGCTGGCCGGCGCTGAAGTGCACTATATGCCCCTGCTGGAAAGCAACGCTTTCCTGCCCGATCTGGATGCCATACCGGCCGGAGTCCTCAAGAAGGCGAAGGTGATGTGGATCTGCTATCCCAACAATCCCACCGGCGCCGTGGCCGAGCCGTCCTTCTTCGAGAAGGTGGTGGAGTTCGCCCACGCCAACGATATCGCGGTCTGCCATGACGCGCCCTACACGGAGGTGGCCTACGACGGTTACCGTCCCCACAGCTTCCTGGAGATTCGGGGCGCAAAGGAAGTGGGGATAGAGTTTCACTCTCTGTCCAAAACATACAACATGACCGGCTGGCGCATCGGTATGGCCGTTGGCAACCGCAAAATGATAGACGCGCTCTTCCGCTTCAAGTCCAACCTGGACTCGGGCATACCACAGGCCATCCAGCTTGCCGCCGTGGAGGCGCTGACGGGCGACCAGGGCGATATACCTGCCCGCAACATGAAGCTGCAGGCCCGCCGGGACAAGATCGTTGAGGCGCTGGAGCGCATCGGCTTAAAGGTCAATAAGCCCCGGGCCGGATTTTACATCTGGGCCGGGGTGCCGCAGGGATACACTTCGGTGCAGTATGTAAGCGAACTGCTCGACCGGATCGCCGTGGCGGTTACGCCCGGCACGGGCTACGGCAAGACCGGAGAGGGCTATGTGCGGTTATCCATCACGCAGCCCGACGACCGTTTCGACGAGGGAGTGCGGCGGCTTTTAACGCTCAAGAAATAGCCGGCTGCCCGTAATCTCATCAATGCCTAAGACGACCTATAGCACACAGGAAAGCAGGGAGCGTGCTGTGCTTGTGGGAGTTGAGGCGGGCAGGGGACGTGACGGCTGGTCCATCGAAAGCTCCCTTGACGAGTTGACCCAGCTTGCGCGGACTGCCGGGGCCGACGTGGTGGGGAGGCTGACGCAGAAGATCGAGAGGCCTTCGTCGACACATTATATCGGCTCGGGCAAAATGCAGGAGTTGATCGAGCTCAAACAGGAATTGAATTACGACACCGTCATTTTCAACGATGAGCTTGCGCCCAGGCAGCAGCGCAATCTGGAAGAGTCGCTGGGTGTCAAGGTGATCGACAGGACCGCGCTGATACTGGACATCTTCGCCGCCAGCGCCAGGACGCGGGAGGGCAAGTTACAGGTGGAGCTGGCCCAGCACCAGTACCTGCTGCCCAGGCTGGAGGGTCAGTGGAGCCATCTGGAAAGGCTGGGGGGCGGTATCGGCACCAGGGGGCCGGGCGAATCGCAGATCGAGACGGACCGCAGGCTGATCAGGAAACGCATCAGCAGCATAGGCAAGCAGATTGAGGCCGTGAGGCGACACCGCGAGCTTTACCGCAGGCAGCGGAAGAAGTCCAACACGCCGCTGGTGGCCCTTGTGGGTTACACCAACGCCGGCAAAAGCACCTTGCTCAACGCCATCTGCCAGGCCGGGGTGGTGACCGAGAACAAGCTTTTTTCCACACTGGACCCTGTTACCAGGAGGCTCAGGCTGCCGGACGGGCGCAACATTTTATTGACGGATACGGTTGGTTTCATACATAAGCTGCCGCCCCTCATCGTTGCCGCATTCCATGCCACGCTGGAGGAGTTGGATGAGGCGGACCTGCTGCTGCACGTTGTTGACATAACCAGTCCAGAAGCGGTCAACCAGAGCCGCACCGTAGAGACCATTTTACATAAGCTCAAGCTGGATGAGAAGCCGCGGATCACAGTCATCAACAAGATGGACCGGATGGTTGAGAGTCACGAAGAGGCGCAAAATATTTGTTTTGAGGTTCAATCGGCGCCGGAATCCACCATCGCGGTATCAGCTTTGAAGGGCTGGAATTTAAGTGATCTGATCACGATGATGGGGGAATTTCTGGCTGGTCAGGCCGGTGAGGGAGGGCAGTAGCATTAAGCTCTTTCGCTTCGGTCCCGCCGAAAATGAGAAGCCTGGAATCGCGGACGGTTCGGGCGTGCTGCGCGACCTTTCAGGCATAGTAAGCGATTGGGACAGGTCCACGCTCGGCGACGAGTCGCTGCTTGAGCGGGTCGGAAAGCTTGACCACAGTAAGCTGCCGCAGGTGGCCGCCGGCGAGCGGCTGGGCCCGCCGCTGATGGTAACCGGCAAGGTGATCTGCATAGGATGGAATTCCAGGCTGCATGCCATACAGATGGGCCATAATCTTACGGAGGAATCCGAGCCGGTGGTCTTTCTCAAGGCCAACAGCTCGGTGTGCGGTCCCAACGATCCGATTTTACATAACCAGTATATTCGGAAATTGGACTGGGAAGGGGAGCTGACGCTGGTCATCGGAAAAAAGGGCAAGTATCTTTCTTCCGGGCAGGCCGCGGGACACATCTTCGGATACATGTGCGGCCAGGACCTGTCGGAGCGCTACTGGCAGTTCGAGACGCATGATAAACAATACACAAAAGGCAAGAGTTTCGATAATTTCGCACCCCTGGGGCCGTTTTTAGTGACAGCGGATGAGGTTGAGGACCCGTGCCGCCTGCATGCCGTTTTAATGGTAAACGGGGCGGTCAGGCAGGATTTTAACACCAGCGATTATATACACAGGCCGGCGGAAATAGTCAGTTACCTTTCAAAATTCTTTACGCTTTATCCGGGGGATGTCGTTTTGCTCGGGTCACCGCCGGGAAATGCAAAATCCTGGGGCGAAGATTGCTGGCTCAAGCCGGGCGATAAGGTGGAGTTCGAGATCAGCGGCCTGGGCAAACAATGCCAGGAAGTCATCGAAGAAGTGTGTTACGATTACGACAAAGAATAAATCTTACTGTTAGGCAGTTTAGAAAATGGCACGTCCGAAGGGTAAAACGTATACTCTTCAAGTTCTCAAAGAAGGATTTGAAAGGTTCAGAAGGGAACAAGGGCATTATCCAAGCGCTCTTGAAATTGATTCATGCCCATATCTCTGCACATCTCGACTCATTCAGTTTAAATTCGGAGGTTTACTCAAACTTAGAGAGCTGTTAAACATTGACGATGCAAATTATGCTTTAGGCGAACACAGACAAACTAAAGAAATATGGTGATTTTCCTCATAAATTGTTTATCGTTATCACGGGAGGGGACCTCAAACAGGAAGATATTAATAAAATAGTATCAAGAAGAAAGAGACATGTTTTGGGAAAGAACATGAAATGCTTTTGTGTGGAATCTTTCAAAGAGGAATGCCTGAACAATATAAAACCACTTGACGTTTACTTGAAATTCGATCTCAGTAAATAGTATATCAAAACTATCCGTGTCGCACACTGTACGTTTCACGCCATGTAATGTTTGTAATATAATTGAAGCGTGAACGTTTCGAACGATTCTGACCTGCGCCGGCTGGTCGATGACTTTCTTGAGCATCTGGTCGTTGAAAAGTCCTTGTCGGTTTTAACGGTGCGCAACTACCGCCATTACCTCACCCGCTTTCTTACCTGGATGGAAGAAAACTCCATTCCCCTGTCGCCCTTAAAAATAGATTTGGACATGGTTAGCCGGTTTCGGCTTTACCTGGCCAATTTAAAGGACAGGGACGGATCACCCATCAAAAAGGCAACCCAGACCTATCATGTTATAGCCATTCGGTCCTTTTTACGCTACCTTATCACTCGCCGCGACCTCCCCGTGCTCAATCCGGACAAAATCGACCTGCCAAAGACCGAGTCCCGCGTCATAGAATTTCTCAACGCCGATCAGCTGGCACGCCTGCTCAACAGCCCGCAGATATCCGATGAAATCGGGTTACGGGACAAGGTCATACTGGAATTGTTTTTCAGCACCGGCCTGCGCGTCTCAGAGCTGACAAAATTGAACCGCGACCAGATCAATCTCGATACGCAGGAGTTCAGCATCAAGGGCAAAGGCAACAAGGTCAGGCTGGTCTTTATATCGGATACCGCCGCATCATGGCTGAAGCGTTACCTGGCGGCGCGCAAGGACAATTACCGCCCGCTTTTCATACGTTACAGCCGGGACAGGTCTGAGATCAAGCAGGGTGAAAAGATGCGCCTGACGCCCAGGTCGGTAGAAAGAATAGTCAAAAAGTACTCGAAAAAGGCCGGACTGCCCTTCGATGCGCATCCTCACACGCTGAGACATTCCTTTGCCACCGACCTGCTTATACAGGGGGCCGACCTGAGGTCGGTGCAGGAGATGCTGGGACACGAGAGCATCCGCACCACGCAGGTTTACACACATGTCACCAACAAGCACCTCAAAGAGGTCTATCGTAAGTACCACAGCCGCAAATAAATACATTATGTCAAATACTTGACTGCCAGGGAGGGTATGATGAAAGAGTACGAAGCCGTTGTCATCGGCGGGGGCCCGGCCGGGTTAACCGCCGGACTATATCTATCCAGGTACGGTCTCAACACGCTGCTGGTTGAGCGCGGCCTGCCCGGAGGCCAGATCGTCAATGCCGGCCGCGTGGAGAACTACCCCGGCTTCCCCAACGGCATTTCGGGTATGGACCTGGGACAGCTGATGCAGGAGCAGGCCGCCAGATTCGGCCTGAATTTCACCACGGCCGAGGTCAGCGGGCTTAAGCGAGAAGGAAAACTATTTAAAACCGTCACGGACGACGGGGATTTCATTTCACCGGTAGCGGTCATAGCCTCCGGCTCCAATTATCGCAAGATGGGCCTTGAAGAAGAGGAACGGCTGACCGGCCGCGGCGTTTCCTACTGCGCCACCTGCGACGGATTCCTTTTCAGGGATAAGGATGTGGCTGTGGTCGGCGGCGGAGACACGGCCGTATCGGACGCCCTCGAGCTGAGCCAGCATGCCCGGCATGTTTATGTCATCCACCGCCGCGACCAGCTCCGTGCCAGCCAGGTAGTTCAGAAAGCGGCCACGGCCAACGCTAAAATCGAGTTTATATGGAACAGTATTGTTGTTCATCTCGAGGGGACGGAGAAACTGAGCGGCGTGGTAATCAAGGACGTAAAAACCGGCGGGACGTCGAAGCTCGAGGTCGCCGGTGTCTTCGTGGCCATCGGGCTCATCCCCAACAGCGATCCCTTCCGCGGAATAATCGATCTCGATGATGCAGGAAACATTCCCACCGATGAGTTGATGCGCACGCCGATCCCCGGTCTCTATGCAGTGGGCGATATCCGCAGGAACTCCGCGCGTCAGGTGGCTGCCGCGGTGGGTGACGGAGCGGTGGCGGCAAAATCGGCTTTCAGTTATCTTAAGGGTGGATAAAAAATGGTGGGCTCGGCAGGTTTCGAACCTGCGACCAATCGGTTATGAGCCGACCGCTCTGCCCCTGAGCTACGAGCCCCTTGATAC
>Ga0208047_1000676_pt1 | contig 12633 bp, 9 predicted proteins | sample Kivu_220m_FD_184162 | JGI IMG/M metagenome (GOLD analysis project Ga0208047, IMG submission 184162) | Freshwater microbial communities from Lake Kivu, Western Province, Rwanda to study Microbial Dark Matter (Phase II) - Kivu_220m (SPAdes)... | ecosystem: Environmental > Aquatic > Freshwater >...
CTTGATAAACAAAAAATAAGGTGTGACCTCTGCAACCACAGATGTGTTGTAAGGAATGGAGATAAGGGAATCTGCGGCGTGCGGGAAAACAGGAGTGGTGTCCTTTATTCAATGGTGTATGACAAGGTCATATCTGAGAATATAGACCCGATTGAAAAAAAACCGCTCTTTCATTTTTTTCCTGGCTCGCTTTCTCTATCGATTGCCACACCAGGATGTAATTTCAAATGTTTTTTCTGCCAGAACTGGCAGATATCGCAAATGCCCTGCGACTCGGGTTCAATTGAAGGCAGGGAAATACCGCCGGAAAAAATTGTAAAGGATGCATTAAACCACAATTGCCGCAGCATATCTTATACATATACTGAACCGACTATCTACTTTGAGCTTGCATATGATACAGCAAGACTTGCAAGCGAAAATAATATAAAGAACGTATTCGTTACAAACGGTTTCATGACTGAAGAATGCCTTGAAATGATAAGCCCTTACCTTGATGCTGCAAATGTCGACCTGAAAGGTTTTTCAGAAACCTTCTACAGGGAAAAAGTTGGAGGAAAGCTGGCTCCTGTATTAAAAAATATAAAGAAAATGCATGAACTTGGCATATGGATTGAAGTAACAACATTGCTTATACCGGGGTTAAATGATTCTGATACAGATATAGGAGGCATAGCAGGGTTTTTAAAAAGTATAAGTGATTCTATCCCATGGCACATCAGCGCATATTATCCCCAGTACAAATCAGCAATAAATGCCACAAACCCGCAAAGCATTGCAGGCGCCATAGAAACCGGGAAAAAAGCGGGCCTTAAATATGTTTATGGGGGAAATATAGCATACAGCAACTTCGAGGATACTTTTTGCAGCAGTTGCGGCCTTAAAGGTATTAAAAGGTCTGGTTTTTCAATAATAGATAATAATATTGAAAATGGTGCGTGCAGCCAATGCGGCCGTACAATAGAAGGGGTCTGGCAGTAGAATAAATGGGTGATGAAATACTCGCAACAATTGCAGGCGCAGGAGTAGTCGGGTGCGCAATAGCATATGAGCTCTCCATGGTTTTAAACGGCAATATTGTTGTTGTTGAAAGAAATAATTCGGTAAAAGGAGAGAACCAGTCCTCAAGGAACTCGGGGGTCATCCATGCAGGAATATTTTATGATAAAAGCTTTGGCCCTTTAAAGAGCAGGTTTTGCGTAGAGGGCAACAGGATGCTTTATGAATTTTGTGAAAAAAACAAAGTCCCTTACAAAAAGTGCGGCAAGCTTGTAGTTGCAACCAGCAAGCTTGAAGAGGAATACCTGGAAGATGTCATAAGGATAGCTCATGAAAATGGAGTTGAAACAATAAAAATCCTTGATAAAAAACAGGTAAAAGTAATCGAGCCAAATATTAATGCAGTATCAGCCATACATGTCCCGGGTTCCGGTATTGTCGAGCCCACAGGGCTCGTTGAGGCTTTTTATGAGCTGGCTGAAGATAATGGTGTTATCTTCCTGACATCAAATGAAGTAAAAGCAATTAGTCCAGATAAAAAAGACGGATTTGAAGTTGAAATAAGTTCCGGCAATGAAAATGAGAGATTCAAGACAAGAATATTTATTAATAGTGCCGGGCTGTACTCTGATGATGTCGCTAAAATGCTGAACCCGGGTTCAATTTATAATATGGAGCCTGTAAAGGGTGAAGCCTCAAAATTTTTCCCTTCAAGGCACAGCGATATAAATCTTAACGGGGCAAGTATTTATCCCGTACCGTTCGGTTACCTGCCCGACGGTGAAAGGTTAAATGTGCCTTTTAAAGAGTTCCTGTCACTTTTCAAGCAGCATAAGGTCACAAAATCAGTAGGTGTCCATATCTCTCCGACTTTTGATACTGCAGGCACTTTCATGATAGGGCCCGCATACTCAAAACCCGAAAACAGGCAGGATTACAAGCCATCAAGAAGAGAGGAATATTTCCTTGAAAAGGTACTGCCTTTTCTGCCTGGAATACAAGCCGACGATGTCAGCCTGTACCAGGTGGGCATCAGGGCAAAACTTAAGGACCATTATGATTTTGTGATAGAAAAAGACAGGTATTATCCTGCTTTTATAAATCTTATTGGCATAGACTCACCAGGGTTGACCTCATCACCTGCCATTGCAAAATATGTCAGTAGTATTGCCAGGGACATACTCAGATAAAACAGAAAATAAATTCTTCAACGAAACAGGTTCAATTTTGGTATAATTTATTCTATAATAAGCATTCATCTTTTTATGGCGGCATAGCCAAGTGGTAAGGCAGAGGTCTGCAAAACCTTTATCTCCGGTTCGAATCCGGATGCCGCCTCCAGCAAAGGAGCATTACCTTGAGAAAAACCAGAATAATTTGCACAATCGGCCCTTCAAGCAATGAGGCGGATATTTTAGAGCAGTTGGTGCTTGGCGGAATGGATATTGCAAGAATCAATACTTCCCACAGCTCCAGGGAAGATACCGTAAACAAAATTGAACTTGTAAGGAGCATAGCAAAAAAGCATAACCTCAATACTGCAATAATGCTTGACCTTCAGGGGCCAAAAATACGTGTCGGAAAACTTGAAAAAGATATTTTGCTGGATGACGGCCAGGATGTCATATTTTCTGTCTCAGGGCAAAATAAAAGTGGACCATTAACGGTAAATGTGGAATATAAATACTTTCTTGAGGATATTAAAGAAGGCTGCAGGATTTTTATAGATGACGGGCTCATAGAATTAGCTGTAATCAGCATTGATAAAAAAACCGGTATTGCAAAAGCAAAGGTTATAAGGGGCGGCACACTTAAATCAAAAAAAGGTATAAATCTTCCCGGGATAACAGTAAGTGTAAATTCAATTACTGAAAAAGATCTTGAATTCCTGGATCTGGGAATTGAAAATAATGTTGATTTTGTGGCGCAATCGTTTGTCAGGAACTCACAGGATATCAGGCAGATAAAGGATGTAATCAGCAAATGCAGGAGCCATATTATGGTGATTGCAAAAATAGAAAAGCACGAAGCTGTCGCTGATTTTGATAATATACTGAAGCATTCTGACGCTATTATGATAGCAAGGGGAGACCTGGGAATAGAGATTCCTGAAGAAGACGTCCCGAATATTCAGAAAGAGATAATAAGAAAATCAAATATTGCAGGCAAACCGGTTATTACTGCTACACAAATGCTTGACTCCATGATAAGAAACCCAAGGCCGACCCGGGCAGAGGTAAGTGATGTTGCGAATGCCATATTTGATGGTTCAGATGCCCTTATGCTTTCAGGTGAAACAGCTGCAGGTGCATTTCCTGTGCGGTCCCTGCAGATGATGGTAAGAATAATTAACAGGGCAGAAGAAAACCTTGACTACAGTGAGATAATGAGGAAAAAGTTTATCCAGAAACAGCATTCTATTACAGAAGCAATAAGTTTTGCTGCCTGCGAAATGGCAAATGTCCTGGGCGCCAATGCAATCATTACCGCGACACAATCCGGAAGCACTGCAAGGCATGTCTCAAAAAACAGGCCGGCTTGCATGATAATAGGCGCAAGCTCCCATGAGCATGTAATAAGGCAGCTTATGCTCAGCTGGGGAGTCGTCCCCGTGCGCACAGAATTTACTCACAATGTCGATTCTATGTTAAACGATACGGTAGAGGTAAGTAAAAAAGCGGGATATATAAAAGAAGGTGAAAAAGTGGTAATCACCGGTGGCATATTAAGCAGCAGGCCGGGAAGCACCAATTTTATCACTGTCCGTGAAGTAGAATGACTGCCATAACACAAATAACTATCTTTTCAGTACAGGTCATTTCTCAAATGTTTTAAAAGCGGAAGCTCCTGCCTGGTTTTATATATTAAGCCCATATCTATTTCTGCTGTTACAATTTCTTCATCTGTACCTGCCTGCGCTATTATTCTGCCCCAGGGATCAGCAATAAGCGAGTGCCCGTAAGCTGTATATACAGAATCTGCAGATTCATCCCTGGCGGGCGAGACTGCAATGAAATACACCTGGTTGTCAAGAGCGCGGGACCTTGAGATCAAATGCCAGTGTGCCGGGCCAGTGGTCATATTAAATGCAGCAGGCACAATTATAATCTCGGCGCCCTGGCGCACCATTTTCCTTGTAAGTTCAGGGAATCGCATATCATAACAGATCTGGATGCCGGCATTAAAAAACCCTGTGGGAATAATAGTGATATCTTTTCCCGAAGTTATTGTTTCAGATTCTTTAAAAGAAATACCGTCTTTGATGTCAACATCAAAAAGATGTATCTTCCTGTGCCTCCCCAAAAGTAAACCATTGTGGTCAAAAGAAAAACAGGAATTAAAAATATTGCCATTGTCTATTTCCGGAATAGAGCCCCCTATGATGCAAACCGAATATTTCTTTGCAAGCCCCGCAAGCAATAATGTGGTCTTCCCGGGGTAGCTTTCAGCATATGATTTGAAAAACCTGTTGTTATAAGGGCAATTAAACATCTCAGGCAGCACAATAATATCTGCTCCCTTAACAGCGCTGCCTGATATCATTTCTTCAGCTTTAGCAAGGTTTTTATCCTTGTCTGCAGAGACTTTTACCTGGCAGAGTGCAATTTTCGGGCTTTTTGTATCAGGTTTTACATAGTCCATATTAGTAATTATTAACATAAATCCAAAAATTTTGCATTATTAATATAATTAAGAGTATAATTATTGATAATTAATATATTAAAACTTTATAAAAATAATTATTCGAATAATAAAAAATAAATATTGATATAATTGTAGTGAAATAAATCTGTAGAATTTAAGCAGTAATAAAAATAGTTTTAAACCGAAGTAAAAAATGAAGCCAGCAAATAAGCAAAAAATGCGGTTTTTATTAAAGCATTTATGTACTGTATTTATTGCAGTATTATTATTTACGTCTTCTTCATATATTTTTTTCTTTCTGCCGCAAAACAGGATATATCCTGAGACGCTCGAACAGCAGCTTCAGGATGTAAAAAAAGAACGCGAGAAAACAAAACAGCAACTGGAACAGGCAAAAAAAGAAGTCGCTGATTATACTTCACAGGTTGATAAGGTAGAGGGACAGCTTGTCAATGCCCTTGAAGACCTCGATGAACTCAATAAAAAGCTCTCACTGAAAAAATCAGAAGTAGACAGGCTCACAATCGAACTTGTAATTGAAGAGAGTGAACTTATAGAAGTTGAAAATCTTTTAAAAGAAAAAATAGCACAATTAAATGACAGGTTAGCTGTTATTTATAAAAGCAGGGAACAGGATGTGCTTCAGCTTTTATTTGAAACTGACAGTTTTTTAAAATTCTTTTCATCACTGAAGCTGATGAATCTTGTAGCAAAACAGGATTCTGAAATAATAAATGAGGTCCAGGGGATAAGGGACCGTACAATTAAGACCCGGGATGGAATTGAACAATTAAAAAGCCGGGAAAGGATACAAAAAAACAATCTGGAGACACTTGTAAGTGATGCTGAAACAAAAAAACGTGAAATAGAAGGGATATATAACGAGAAAAAAAGCCTGCTGGGCAAAGCCAGGGCAAATAAGGAAGCCCTTATAAAAATGGAAAAACAATTGGCCGCCAAAGAAGCAGAAATAACCAAGAAACTTGAGGCATTAAGATACGGCACTGCTCCCGGCAGGCTTGCATATCCTGTAAGGGGGATTCTTACAAGCGGTTTTGGTAACAGGGTAAGCCCCATTACCGGGGTATATGGTTTTCATTCAGGAATTGATATTGGCGCCGATCCCGGGACTCCTGTGATTGCGGCAGCTTCCGGCAAAGTTGTTGGTTCAGAATATATGGGAGGCTACGGATATACGATTATAATATATCATGGCGGCGGGTTTTCAACATTATACGGGCATCTTTCAGGCTTTGCTGTAAGTTCCGGCCAGGATGTCAAACAGGGCCAGATAGTCGGTTATGTAGGGTCAACAGGTTTTTCAACCGGGCCACACCTCCATTTTGAAGTCAGGATAAATGGAGCCGTAAAAAATCCATACGGCTATTTCTGATATGCTAAGGCTGCTATTATTTAATTAATTGCTGTTTTATGTTAATATTTCATTTCTGTTTTAAAAAAGGGCTCAAGGTATAAAACCTGTTATTAATGGTCCGCTACAGGGCAGTAAAATACTTATTTATGATAAAGTAATCAGGCGTATTATTTTTGATTTTTAATAAAATTTACCGGAAGGCGGAACGAAATGGCAATTGAAATAAATCGAGTTGAAGGAAAAGACAAAGGGGATATTAAACTTTATGCGCTCAGCACCTGTATCTGGTGCGGAAAGACCAAGAAACTTTTAAAGGACCTGGATGTTGCATATGACTGCATAGATGTTGATTTACAGGACTATGATGAGCAGCAGGAGATTCTAAAAGAAGTCAGGAAATTTAACCCGGGCGGGGGTTTTCCTACCATGGTCATAGATAATAAGGATTGTATTGTCGGATTTGATGAACAAAAAATCAGGGACAAGTTTGAAAAATAATTTATAGAGGTTTTTACAATATGGAAGTCAACAATGAAGAAATAGAAAAACTGTATAATGAGTTAGACAAGAATGCCAGGGATTATGGTTATCTTCTGAATCCGGATGAGCAATTTACAAAGGATCTTGTAAAGGGACTGATCATAAATACCGGCAGGTATGGTTACCAGTCCTGTCCATGCCGATTGTCTGAGGGTAAAATCGAAAAAGACAGAGATATAATATGCCCCTGTGACTACAGGGACCCTGACCTTAATGATTTCGGGGCATGCTATTGCGGCCTCTATGTCAGCCGGGAAATTTATGACGGGAAAAAACAGCTTACTTCCATACCTGAAAGAAGAAATCAAGCCGGTAATATCCGGACCGGTGCCAAACTGCCGGTCTGGCGCTGCAGGGTTTGCGGATATCTTTGCGCAAGAGAAAATCCACCCGAGATATGCCCGATATGTAAGGTAAAAAAGGACAGATTTGAAAGATTCCTCTGAAATGGCCGGCCATTAAAACATATCTTTTTTAATACTGCTGAAATAAATTTAGAGATACTTGCTGCTGCGCCGTTATATTTATCAGGGCATTTTGATGCCTGAAAATTAAAAAACCCTGATGCATGAAGGGATTTATATAAGCGTATAAAGGTCTCCATCAATGGTTTTATGCAAGCCTTATAACCGGGTTTTATTTTTAAGGTTTCTGCAGGACATTTAAGTTACAAACATCAGAATATTTTAAAAATAAGGTATTTTTGGAAATGGAAGAAGAAAGAAAAAAAATCTTAAATGAAAATTTAAGGGGGCTGTTGTTCAAGTTTTCATACCCGATGATAATAGCTCTTGTATTTGGTGCCCTTTACAACATGGTCGACACTATTTTTGTAGGCAAGGGTGTCGGCCCGGTTGCAATTGCTGCACTCACTATAGTTCTGCCCATACAGATAATTATGTGGGCAATAGGATTTATGGTTGGCTCCGGAGCAGGCTCCATAATCTCCAGGTCCCTTGGAGCAGGACAAAAAAACCAGGCTGTAAAAACAGCAGCAAATGCAATACTTATAAATATTGCAATCAGCCTTGCTGTCATGGTCCCGATATATGTTTTCCTTGACAGACTGCTTGTTTTTTTTGGAGCCTCGCCGGATGTTTTCCCCTATGCAAAAGGTTATGCATCAATAGTACTGGCAGGTTTTGTGCTTTATTCTTTCGATGCAGCATCAAGGATAATAATCAGGGCAGAGGGCAAACCAAGGGCAGCAATGTATCCCACTATAGTGGGGGCAGTTTTAAACATGATACTTGACCCTATTTTTGTTTTTGTTTTTAAAATGGGTGTGAGAGGCGCTGCAATTGCCACAGTTATCAGCCAGGCTGTTGCAGTGATTTTTATATTGATTTATTTCATGTCCAGCAGGAGCATATTCCATTTTAAGCTGGAAAGTTTCAAGCCGGACTTCAAGGTTATATTTGAGACATTAAAAATAGGTTTTCCGTCTTTTTTAATGGCCACAATTGACAGTTTTATAATCCTGCTTTTTAACAGAGCGATAATGAAATATGGCAATGACACTTATATTGCTATAACAGGAACTGGAATAAGGATAATAGACCTTACTTTGATGCCGATGATTGGGATAACCCAGGGTTTTTCAACGATTGCAGGATTTAATTACGGCGCAAAACTTTATGCAAGGGTAAAAAAAATCCTTTGGGAAACAGTTCTGTGGAACACCCTGCTGTCCACAATTGTTTTCCTGGTGCTTATGATTCTGCCCGGGCAGCTTCTTGGTTTTTTCAGCAGTGACAGGCAGTTTATAGATATGGGCATTACGCCGCTGAGGATAATAATTGCTTTTTTCCCCGCGCTCGGGTTCCAGTTTGCTATAGGAAGCTTTTTCCAGGCAATTGGCAAGGCGCTGCCTGCTACTATAATAACTCTTTCAAGGCAGGTATTGTTCCTTATACCTGCAATACTGGTCTTTCCTTTGTTCTGGGGACTCCAAGGTGTATGGATGTCCTGGCCATTCTCTGATATGATGGATTTTATAGTCTGCGGGATATTTATAATTTTTGAGATAAGGATAATAAACAGGCTTATGAAAAAACAGGCACAAACCTTATAAATATTAATAGTGAAATTAAAAATAGAGTCCAGGTACCGGGTTTGAGAACAGGGCTTAAGAACAGCCGGTAACAGATAATTAAAGAGAACTAATAATTATTAACAACAATAACAAGACAGAAAGGGGATAAAATGGGAGTTGTAGGTATTATATTTTTAATTGTTGGTGTGGTGCTGCTTATAATTGGTGCAGTAAGCGCGGGCCCAGTCCTGTTTTTTATCGGGGTAGCAATAGCTGCGCTTGGGTTCATTATTTATATCCTTTCAGGTTTCAGGACAATAAGGCCTACCCAGAAGGGTATAGTCGAGCGTTTTGGAAAATATATGAGGACAAAAGACGAGGGCCTCACCTGGATAATACCTTTGTTTGAAAAAATGTATAAAGTCAATATTACCGAGCAGATGGTCGATATTCCTCCGCAGATGGTAATCACGCAGGATAAGCTCAATGCTTCAGTTGACGCAGTTATTTATTACAAGATAAAAGATGTAAAGGCAAGCATCTATAATGTTGATGACCACAGGGCGCAATTGACAAGCCTCGCCAGGACAACGCTCAGGGCGGTTATTGGAAATATGACTCTTACTGTGGCAAATGAGAACCGTGCATCCATTAATGAAAAGGTCGAAATAGTGCTGGACAAGGAGACTGCAAGCTATGGTGTGGAGGTACTCAGGTGTGAAATACAGAAAATAGAGCCTCCTGAAGATGTACAGGCTTCAATGAATAATGTTGTTAAAGCTGAGCAGGAAAAAATTGCTGCACGTGATTTTGCAACTGCTGTCGAGACAAAAGCTGATGGTGAAAAAAGGGCTGAGATTAAGAAAGCAGAGGGCGTAAAACAGGGCCTCATTTTATCTGCTGAAGGAAAAGCAGAGGGCATTATAATAGTTGCCACTGCTGAGGCAGACAGGATAAAAGTAGTAAACGAAGCTGCTGACAAATATTTTATAGGCAATGCCCAGGCATTAAAAAAGCTTGAGACTGTTGAAGCTGCACTTAAGGAAAATGTTAAATTTATAATTGATTCTGATAAGGTCCAGACAATAGTTACTGATGCAGCCGGTGTCACTCCTGTGTCAAAGGATGCCTCAGCTAAAAAATAAGGTTGTTAAAAAAATAATATTAAAGCTCTTTTATGCCGGCAATCGTTACCTTGCTGTCACCGAACTTGTCTGATATTTTTTTTATTGCTCCAGTGAGCTTTTCATCTTTTCGTTCCTCAGTGAAAAGCTCACTTTCAATTGCGGATATTTTTTTGAGGCTCCCGACTGATATGCCTACAAGCCTTACTTTTTTCCTTACAAAATCTATCTCCCTGAGCAGGCATACAGAGGACCTGTATATGTCAAAGATTGCAGATGTGTAATTTTTCATCGTCATCCTTTTTGTTATTGTCCTGAAATCCGAATACCTGATTTTTACTGTGAGAGTCCTGCCTTTGTATCCTTTTGCATACATGTTTGTTGATATTTTCTGCGAAATAAAAAGCAGTGTCGATTTCAGTGTCGCAAAGTCATCAATATCTTTAGAAAAAGTTATTTCCCTGCCCATTGATTTCGGTTCGCTGTACGGGACTATATTGCGGTTATCTGTGCCATTTGACATATCGCTCATGAACTGGCCCATAGCATCTCCAAACTTTGCTTTAAGTATATCAGGCGGCATCTTTGCAAGGTCGCCTATTGTCTTTATGCCAAATGATGCAAGTGCGCTGTCGGTAACCCGTCCGACGCCCCATATAAATGAAACAGGCAGCATCCTTATTTTTTCTATCATTTCCGGTGTATTTTCAAGTACCGTGAGCCCATTGGGTTTTCCCAGACCCGATGCAAGCTTTGCCAGGAACTTGTTTGGGCCTATACCTGCAGATGAAGTCAGGTTTGTCTGCTCATATATTTTGCCTTTTATTTTCCTTGCAATTTCCAGTGCGCTTCCAAACAGCCTTTCACATCCTGTCACATCAAGAAAACCCTCATCGCAGCCAACTATTTCAACAAGAGGGGTAAACTGGAAAAAAATGTCCCTTATCTTTGATGATTCCCTCAAGTATTTTTCCATATCTACAGGCACAAAGATACCGTCAGGGCAAAGTCGCCTTGCCTTTACAAGCGGCATGCCTGAATGCAGCCCGTACCTTCTTGCTTCATAAGATGCAGCGGATATGACACCACGGTTAAGCGGACCGCCGACTATAAGTGGTTTGTTTTTATATTCAGGATGGTCCCTCTGTTCGACCTGGGCAAAAAAAGCATCCATGTCTATATGTATGATTTTCTTTTCCATGGGTTTTCTGTTCCGGAAATAAATCCTGCCCTTATGTCATCCTCCCTTCTTGCGGCCGCGCATTTTTTAAGCAAACCTATGCTTATAGCATCATGTGCTATCACAGATACAGTATTATCCCTGAAGTGTAACCTGCCCTTTATTATTACAAAAGGGTTGTTCATTATTGTCTTTATGTTATTACGGTAAGCTTCCGGGAAAAAAACTGCTTCATACATCCCGTCTTCATCCTCGATTGTACAGAACATCATTTCTTTTAAATCCCTGGTTTTTTCTATCCTTTTAGATATAACTATTCCGGCGGTATAAATTTCCTTAGGGTATGAAAATCCCGACGGCTTTGATTTCTGCCTGTATGGCAGCACCCATTCATAAAAACGGCTGCTTCTTATTATGCCATGCACTCCTCCCATATGCTTGCCGATGCTTTTCCTGAAGCATTGCAGCGGATGGGCGCTTACATAAAAACCAAGTATCTCTGCCTCAATTTCAAGTATCTCTTCCAAACTTAAACCGCCTGTTTCCGGATAGATATGGCTGGCCATATCCTTAAAATTCATGCTGCTGACTGTGCCGCTTCCTTTTATTTCTGCCTGCGGGGCATAGCGGCCGGGCATTATGCCGGTATGTGAAAATCCGGTCTCAAACGCATTGATTTCAAAAGCCGGCTGAAAACTCCCTGTTTTGCTGTTTTTATAGAATGATGCGGGCCTGGCAGTCTCACGCAGCCAGTATAATGAAAGCAGGAGCTGTTTTCTCGGGATACCTGTAAAATCAAGCGCCCCCACTTTTATAAGATTTTCCATTGCATTTTTTGTTATCCTGCAATTTGTTTTTGCCCTTTCGTAAAAATCCTGCAGGCCCGAAAACCTGCCGTTGTTTTTGCGCTCCTCTTCTATTGAGGCAGAACCGGCTTCGCCAAGGTCCCTTACTGATATCAATGGGACCCTCATGGAACGGCCGTAGTCGCATGCTTTGAATTTAAATGCTTCGCTTTCATTTATATCAGGCAGTTTAACAGCAACTCCCAGGCGCCTTGCTTCATCAATATACTGCATTTTGCTGTAATAGCCGGAGTTGTTTGTAAGTATTACAGATATGAATTCAGCAGGGAAGCGGGACTTCAGGTAACATGTCTTGTATGAAAGCTCTGCATATGCTGCAGCATGGGCCTTTACAAAACCATAGCTTGCAAACTTTGATATGAGCCTGAAAACCTCTGCTGCTGTGGCCCGGTCATAACCCCGGGCAAGCGCCCCGGTTATAAACCTTGAACTCTGGGCAGCCATTTCATCTCTTGAAAGCTTCGCCATAGCTTTACGGAGCATATCAGCTTCACTGAGCGAATATCCTGCTATTTTTATTGCCACCTGCATTGCCTGCTCCTGGTAAAGTATTATTCCGTACGTTTCACCCAGGATGGGTTCAAGATCTTTGTGCACGCAGGTTATTTTTTCCCTTCCGAATTTTCTTTCTATAAAGTTATCGACCATACCTGACTGCTGCGGGCCGGGCCTGTACAGGGAAACAAGAAGGGTTATGTCATTTAAACATGCAGGCTTGACTTTTCTTGCAAGGGTCCTTATGCCGAAGCTCTCGAGCTGGAATATGCCGAGAGTCCGGCCCTCTTGCATTAATTCATATACTTTTTTATCCCCGTATCCTGTTTTTGACATATCCAGGCATATTTTCCTGTCCTTTTCAAGCAGCGCAG
>Ga0208047_1000684_pt1 | contig 12586 bp, 8 predicted proteins | sample Kivu_220m_FD_184162 | JGI IMG/M metagenome (GOLD analysis project Ga0208047, IMG submission 184162) | Freshwater microbial communities from Lake Kivu, Western Province, Rwanda to study Microbial Dark Matter (Phase II) - Kivu_220m (SPAdes)... | ecosystem: Environmental > Aquatic > Freshwater >...
GACCACCAGAGCCCTTTTAGTTTTTCATCATCCTTTTCCATCGAAACTCCTCCCTGCGCGGCGAAGCGGTCAGGATTCGCCAGCGCCCTGCTTCCTCCTGTTCCAGCCTTCAACCCTGGCCATGGCAAGCGCGGCCTTGTCAATGGCATAAAATACCGGCAGCTTCGCGCCGACCAATGTCTCCCGCACCGTGAGGAACTCCTCCATACCGGCCCTGTCCGAGGCCGGACCCAGCGCCAGTATCACAGGTTTCTTTGTCTTCATTATCGCGTTATGTAAAGCCTCCGCCATGGGCCTGCCGAACCAGTCGTCGGAGAACCGTCCCTCGCCCCAGCGGCTTACGGGATGAAAGCCCATGTGGTACATCATCATATGTATTTGATCAACTTTACCGAGCACTTCTATTGTTTTACCTATCGCCTGTGGGAAAACCAGATTGGTGGCGTCCAGCGGGTTGGTGTAGATGGCTCCCGCCATGGGCAGAAACTGCCTCAGTTCAGCTTCGATCTGCGGCGGTATGGCGGGCAACGTCAGTCCCGCGGCTTCAAGCTGGTCGCTGGCCTGCACGCTGGGCCCTCCACCCTGCCCGATGACCGCCATGCCGGTCCCCTGCGGATAGGGTACGGCGAAACTCAGGGCCACGATGGCGTCGATCATCTCCTGGATATCATCGACCTGTATGGCATTCTCCTGCCTGCATAAAGCCCGGAAGGCCTGCACCGACGATGTCATGCTGGCGGTATGGCTCCTGGCCGACCTGAGCCCGGTCTCAGTGACACCGCCTTTATAAATAATGACGGGCTTCTTGCTTGCCGCCCTCTTCAGCGCCTTTTTGAAACGTTCCCCGTCGCGGACTCCCTCTATATAGGCTGCGATGATCCCCGTCTCGGGATCATCCGTGAAATACTCGAGCAGCTCGCATTCTCCGATATCCAGTGCATTTCCGTAGCTCACCACCTTGCTGAACCTTACCCCGCGCGGGCCGGCATGCAGGGGCAGGTCCTGGGCATGCCCGCCGCTCTGCGAAATGAAGGCCACCGGACCGGGCTCCAGGGGCAGCCGCGTGGCGCAGGTCAGCCTGGCCCCGGGTACAAATAACCCCGTGCAGTTGGGGCCGATGATGCGGAAGCCGGCCGCCCGGGCTTTGCTCAACATCACCGCCTCAAGCTCCACCCGCTTCCTTTCCCCGCTCTCGCTGAAGCCGGCGGTGAAGAAATGGACCGACTTAACACGCTTGGCCACGCAATCGTCGAGCACATCCAGCGCCTTCTCCGCCGGTATGCATACTATGACATGGTCGACCGGTCCGGGAATAGACGAGACACTTGCATAGCAGGGCAGCCCGAAGGCTTCCGGATACCTGGGATTCACCGGATAGACGGCGGGAAACCCGGCATCGAGCAACGCTATCACCGTGAAGCCGGCGAACGTGGCAAAGTTCTCGGGCGAAGCGCCGACGACGGCAACGCTGCGAGGGATGAAGATTTCATCAAGGGATGGAGCGGCCATGGCAAGTGTGTATTATCATATCAACCACACGCGTGAATGGCAATCTGTAATAACGTATATGTATAACCATAGCTGCCCCTCAGTTGACAAAGCATATGATTCAAATTAGACTGTCCGGAAATTTCGTATCCATTGAGTTCTGCATTGCATCAGCCATGACAATCGTGATTACCGGCGCCTCCGGCCATGTGGGGATCAACCTTACCAGGGCGCTCCTGGCGCGCGGCAGGAAGGTAAGGGCGCTGGCCCATATCAACCGCAGGGTGCTGGATTCCCTGGACGTCGAAGTGGCGGACGCCAATATATGCGACCCGGACTCACTGCGCCGGGCCTTCGAAGGCGCCGACGTCGTATATCACCTGGCGGCGCATATCTCCCTCTCCACGGGTGACTGGCAGCGCTGCTCGCAGATCAACATAGAGGGCACGCGCAATGTGATTGAAGCCTGCAGGCGCAGCGGCGTGCGCCGGCTGGTGCATTTCAGTACCATACACGCGCTGCAGCAGGAGCCGCTGGACACGCCGGTGGACGAATCACGGCCTTTCGTGTCATCGCCCGGATGCCCGCCGTACGACCGGTCCAAGGCGGCCGCAGAGAAGCTCGTCCGTGAGGCGGCATCCGACGGATTAAACGCCGTTATTATCAATCCCACCGGCATCATCGGGCCTTACGATTACGAGCCGTCATTTTTCGGGGCAGCCCTCATACTGATGGCCAACGGCAGAATGCCGGCGCTGGTGGCGGGAGGTTTCGACTGGGTGGACGTGCGCGACGTCGCCGATGCCGCCATACGCGCCGCAGAACGGGCGCCCTCGGGAGCCAACTATCTGGTTTCGGGGCACTACGTAACCGTCAAAGACATTGCACTGCTTGTCGCCGAAATAGTGTCGCGGAAGGCACCGGGCTTCGTATGTCCGCTTCCCCTGGCCAGCGCCTGCGCTCCGTTCATCACCGCGGGGGCCAGGCTGACCGGCAACCGTCCGATCTTTACGCGGGCCTCCATGAACGCGCTGGCTACCTGCAATCACAGCATCAGCCACGCCCGTGCAACGCGCGACCTGGGTTATGAGCCGCGCCCCTTCAACGAAACCGTACGGGATACGCTGGCATGGTTCAGGGAAAACGGCTACATCAAAGCTAAATAGATTCAGGATGCGATGACCGATAATATTGTTTATAACTGGGTGCTGGTCGGCTGGATCGTGCTGTCCGTTGCCATCTTCATCTCGCTGTTCTTCATAGTGGCGCCCTACGGGCGGCACCACAGGAGCGGCTGGGGCATAACCGTCAACAGCACGCTGGGCTGGATCGTCATGGAATCAGCCTCGCCGCTGATATTTGCGCTGTGCTTCATCCTGGGCAGCAGCCCGGTTTCACTGGTATCATGGGCATTCCTGCTGCTGTGGGAAGCGCACTACATTCACCGCGCCTTCATCTACCCCTTCAGCCTGAAAAACGCAGACGGCAACATGCCGCTATCGGTAGTACTCTCCGGCATCTTCTTTAACCTGGTCAACGCCTCCCTCAACGGGTACTACGTTTTCAGCCTGTCCGGCGGCTATGCCGACCGCTGGCTGGCCGATCCCCGCTTTATCATCGGCGCGGCCATCTTTATAACCGGGTTCGCCATCAACAGGCAGGCCGATTACATACTGAGCAGGCTGAGGCAACCGGGAGGCGCAACCTACTCCATTCCTTACGGCGGCTTATACAACTTTGTCTCCTGTCCCAACTATTTCGGCGAGATTTTAATCTGGACAGGCTGGGCCATTGCAACCTGGTCACTGGCCGGACTCAGCTTCGCCGTCTGGACAGCGGCCAACCTGGTGCCACGCGCCAGGGCCCACCATGCATGGTACCACGAAAAATTTCCGGAGTATCCGTCAGGAAGAAAAGCCTTAATCCCGGGAATCTGGTAACCCCCCTGCCCACTGCCCACCCCGTCAGGCCAGCACTTCCGCCAGCACCCGGTTTGACGTCATGACACCGGACGGAGGCAGCCGGTAACAGCTCCCTTTTTTGACCAGAAATTTTTGTGCAACCTGACCGTCCAGCCGTTCTTTTAATTTTGCAACCAATTCGCAACCATGACCTGTCGCCAGATTATTCGTATCGACACCTTCCTGAAGTAGGCGCAAACGTAACATGGCCTCCTCGGCGAGCTTTTCCTCCGGCTTCAGCCGCTCCATTTCAATCCTGGCGCCCTGCGGATGGGCCAAATAACCTGCCAGGGTTGCAGCGTTTTTATAGCGGACCCCGTCCACATGGGAGGAGGCGGCGGCGCCCAGCCCCACATATTCCCCGCCGCGCCAGTAATTAAGGTTATGCCTGCACTCCCTGCCCGGAAGGGCGAAGTTGGAGATCTCGTAATGTATGAAGCCTTCCCGCTGCAAATATGCCGCCGCCCGCCCGAAGAGCTCAACCTGCTCATCATCACCCGGCAGATCATCGGGCAAACAGGCCGCGAAAGGTGTCCCTTCCTCTATGGAGAGGCAATAGACGGACAGGTGGGTGAGGGGCAGGCCGGCCAGTGCCTCAAGGGTATGCCCCAGGCTGCTCCGTGTCTGGCCGGGGAGTCCCACTATGATATCGGCGGAGATGTTATCAAAGCCCGCTTCCTGCGTTAATTTTATGGCGTCGATGGATTTTGGTGAATCATGCACCCTGCCGGCTTTTTTCAATTCCCCGTCATCCAGCGATTGAACACCGATGGATATACGGTTGATGCCGCAATCACGCGCAACCCTGAGAAACCCGGTTGTAACCGACTCCGGATTTCCTTCAATGGTGGCTTCACGCAATCCCGAAAGGTCGAACGCGCCTCGTAAACCGGTCATCAGCTTTTCCAGGTTTTGCGGCCCCAGCAGGCTGGGAGTGCCGCCGCCGATACATAAAGTATTGAATGATTGGCCGGGATATCCGTGTGCCTCCACGATGACGGCCTCGATATACTTATCCAGCAGCTCCAGCCGGCCCGGCACGGAATAGAAGTCGCAGTAGAGGCATTTCGCCGCGCAGAAGGGTATATGCACGTAAAGTCCCCGCATTTTGAGCTATTCCTCGATTTTCATGAGGGAGAGGAAGGCCTCCTGGGGAACTTCCACAAAGCCCACCATCTTCATTTTCTTTTTGCCCTCTTTTTGTTTTTCCAGCAGCTTGCGCTTGCGCGTGATATCGCCGCCGTAGCACTTGGCGATCACATCCTTGCGCATGGGGTAGATGTCCGCCCTGGCGATTACCTGCGACCCGATGGCAGCCTGCAGAGGTATCTTAAACAGGTGCCTGGGTATGACCTTGCTCAGCTTATATATCAGGGCTTTACCTTTGACAGCGGCGTTATCCCTGGGCGATATATAGGAAAGCGCGTCGACCATGCCGTTATTGACCAGGATATCCACCTTGACCAGGTCGCCCGCCCGGTAGCCGTTGAGCTTATAGTCCATGCTGGCATAGCCGCGGCTGACGCTCTTCAACCTGTCGTAAAAATCGGTGATCATCTCGGCCAGGGGCAGGTCGTAGATCAGAATGGCCCTCCTGTCATCCGGGTGCTCGATGCCGACCAGCGTGCTTCGCTTGGCCTCGGCCAGCTCCATGCAGGGCCCCACATAATCCGATGGCACGATGATCCTGGCGCGGATGATAGGTTCCTCGATGTGGTCGATCCGGCCTTCCGCAGGAAATTTGGAGGGATTATCCAGCATGAGGATATCACCGTCTGTGCAAAAAACCTTGTAGATCACCGAGGGCATGGTGGCGATGATATCCTGCTCGTACTCGCGCTTCAACCTTTCCAGCGCAATTTCCATATGGAGCATGCCCAGGAACCCGATGCGGTAACCGTAGCCCAGCGCCGCCGAGTTCTCCTTTTCATAGACCACCGAGGAGTCGTTCAGCTTGAACTTCTCCAGCGCCGCCCCCAGTTTGGCGTAATCGCTGGTAACGATGGGATAAATGCCGCAGTAAACCATGGATTGCGACATCCTGAAGCCGGGGATGGCCGGCACCTCCGGATGGTCGGCGGATACCACCGTATCGCCGACATGGATCTCGCCGGCGTTCCTGATCAGGGCAACTATGTATCCTACGTCACCTGCCTGAAGCGCCGAAGATTGCGCCAGGCCCAGGCTGAAATAACCCACATCCTCCACTTCGAAAATTTTCTCCGTGGATTTGAGCATGATCTTATCTCCGGGTTCGACACACCCGGAAAAGACACGGATATGCGGTATCACACCGCGATAGGCATCGTAGAATGAATCGAAGATCAGGCATTTCAATGGCTCACCGGCGCTGCCGGCCGGCGGCGGCACCCTGTCTACAATAGCTTCAAGCAGCGCGGGCACGCCTGTCCCGTCCTTGGCGGAGACCAGCAGGATATCCTCGATGCGCAGCCCCAGCATGGAGTAGAGCTGCAGCGAGCAGTCGTCCACCATGGCGCCGGGAAGGTCGATTTTATTAATCACGGGGATGATCTTCAGTCCCGCGTCGAGCGCCAGGTTGGCGTTGGCTATGGTCTGGGCTTCCACTCCCTGTGTGGCATCCACCAGCAGCACGGCGCCGTCGCAGGCATTGAGGCTGCGCGACACCTCGTAGTTGAAGTCCACATGGCCCGGCGTATCTATCAGGTTGAGTATATATTCCTCGCCGCTTTCAGAGTGATAAGGAATCCTCACCGACTTGGCCTTGATGGTTATGCCCCGCTCGCGCTCCAGGTCCATGTTGTCCAGCATCTGCTCCATGCTTGCCTTTCTGACCAGGCCGGTTATTTCCAGTATCCTGTCGGCCAGCGTGGATTTTCCGTGGTCGATATGCGCGATGATGCAGAAATTACGTATGTTTTTCATTTATAACTTGTTTGGTTAATTAATATGAAGGCTGTTGCCCTGTATGCATAAATTAATCTTAAAAAACGAAAAATAAAAGGCAGGATAACTACCCCTCAAAGCAGCAGCTATCCTGCCAGTATCTCCCTTTATTATTATACTATTCCTGGGAACCGGTGAGCTTGCGCGCCATTTTCAGCAGCATGCGCTGCTCGGCAGAGGCTATGTTCCGTCTGGTGACGCCGATAACATCGGGGTTCACCGATACCGACGTAATGCCCCAGTCGACGAGTTTCTCGGCAAAATCGGTGTAGTTCGACGGCGCCTGGCCGCATATCGAGCAGGTGATGCCCATTCTCCGGGATGTCTGAATAATCTGCCTGATGGCGTCGAGCACCGCTTTGTCCCTTTCATCGTAAAGCGGGGCGCATACCTCGCTGTCGCGGTCGACCCCCAGCACAAGCTGCGTCAGGTCATTGGACCCGATGGATACGCCGGTAATACCGGCTTTGACGTAGTCTTCCAGCCAGTAAACCACCGACGGCACCTCGGCCATGACCCACAGCTCCAGCTCCCTGTCATCGCTCAAACCGCTGTTATCGATCAGCTGTTTGCAGCGTTTAAACTCCCAGAGGGTGCGCACGAAAGGTATCATGAGGTGCAGGTTCTTGTCCTGCTCCCTTACCTTCAGCAGCACCTTCAGTTCAAGCTCGAAAAGGTCGGGATTCAAAACATACCGGTAGCACCCGCGGAAACCGATCATGGGATTCTGTTCCACAGGTTCGTATTTATCGCCGCCGCGCAGGTTGCGGAACTCATTGGTCCGGAAATCGATGGCGCGGTAAATGACAGGCCGCGGATAAAACGCGCGGGTAAAAATGCGCAGGTTCCTTACCATGGCGTCAATAAACTGGTGGCTCTTACCTTCTTCCATGAGCTGGCGCGGATGGACGCCGTCACAGGCATCGATGACCATGAACTCCGCCCTGAGCAGACCAACGCCATCCACGTCCTCCTTGGCAATCCTTTCCGCCTCGTACGGCATGGCAAGGTTGACATACATCTTGGTCGCCGTAACCAGCGGCGCCGGCCTGGGCATGACGGCCCCGGCCATCTCTTCGGCGCTCTTGTTTTTCTCCTTGAGTTTGCCTTCGTATACAATGCCATGCGTGCCGTCCACTGTCACCAGCATCTTATCCACCAGTACTTTGGTGGCGGTCCTGGTCCCCACCACGCAGGGCAGTCCCATTTCACGGGATACGATGGCGGCGTGGCAGGTCATGCCTCCGCCGTCGGTGACGATGGCTGAGGCTTTCTTCATCAGTGGTACCCAGTCGGGGGTGGTCATCTCGGCGACCAGGACGTCACCGCTTTCAAAGCCGTTGTCCTGCGTAGGAGAGGCGAGCACGCGGACCTCGCCGCTGCCGCGGCCGGGGCTGGCGCCGAGGCCCCTGATCAGCTCCTTGCCCTCCTCCTCGGCCTTTTCAGCTTCCTCAGTGGGTTTGATCAGGGTTGTTATGGGGCGTGACTGTACCATGTAGATTTTATCGCCTTCTATAGCCCACTCCGTATCCTGCGGGCTATTGTAGTGCTCTTCAATTCTCAATCCCAGCGAGGTCAAGGCCTGCACCTCGGCATCGGTCAGCACCTGCAGCTCGGCCTCCCTGGGAGTCAGGTTGACCTGTTTGTTCTGGCCTTTTTCATCACGGATGATCTTGAAGTTTTTATGCGCTATCCTGGTGTCCTTGACCTTCATGCTGGCCTTATCGATCTCATAATAGTCCGGGGAAACCAATCCGCCGACTACGACTTCACCCAGTCCGAAGGCGCCTTCGATAACCAGGCTGGCCAGGTTGTTATTGCTCGGGTTGGCGGTGAACATGACGCCCGCCTTTTCGGAGTTGACCATTTTTTGAACCACCACCGCAATAACCGGCTCTTCGAGGAAATCCTTCTTGGCGCGGTAAAAGATTACGCGCGCGCCGTAGAGCGAAGCCCAGCACTCTTTCACAGCCTTGATCAAATTTTCCTTGCCGTGTACATTGAGTATGGTTGCGTTCATGCCTGCAAAGGATGCCTGCTCCGAATCCTCCATGGTAGCCGACGACCTGACCGCCACAAACTGCGCTTTGATCGAGTCTCTCTTGGACAGCTCTTCATATGACTTGATGATCTCACTGCGTATATTGAGGGGCATGTCCGTATTGATGATAAGCTCCTGGATTTCCTTGGCCTTTGCCTGAAGCTGCGCCGTATCATCAACATTGAGTTCTTCCACGGCGTGGGAGATCTTTTGAGACAAACCGCTGACCGTGGTAAAGAGCTGGTAAGCCTGTGCGGTGATTACGAAACCGGGGGGCACCGGCAAACCGGCTTTTCCCAGTTCACCCAGGTTGGCGCCTTTTCCGCCGGCTTTAACAACATCACCTTTACCCAGTTCTTCAAACCATTTGACTATCTCCATTGGCAATCCTCCTGAAAAAATGCGGTTCTCCGCTTTCACAGTATTTATTTATGTTGTATTAATCCAATCCTCTGGTTCGGGAAAAGAATCATCGGCGCTGCAGTACGGGGAATTTAAATAGATAATATCGGCATATACCTCAAATAGCGCTGATCGATCTGCTTTTTCTTTTCCCACGTGTCTTTGAAAAGTGTATAAACAATCTTGCCCTTCACCTCTCCCACCATATGGCCGGCTTTGCCGTTGCGCAGACCATCCACAGCGGCAATTCCCAGTTCACTGGCCAGAATCCTGTCCCTGGCCGTAGGCGACCCGCCCCTCTGTATGTGACCCAGGGTGCACACACGGCACTCAACCTTCAACCTCATTTGGACATACTTGGCTATATTGATGGTGTCCTCGAACTGGTTGCCTTCCGCAACCACAATGATGCTGCTGCCTTTGCCGCGTTTAAAGCTTTCTTTCAGGCTCTGGCACAGCTTTTCGACATCCGTTTTTTTCTCGGGAATGATAATCTCCTCGGCGCCGCCGGCAAGGCCGACTTCCAGCGCGATGAATCCTGAGTTCCTCCCCATGACTTCTACGAAGAAAATGCGCTCGAAGGCGCTGGCCGTATCCCTGATACGGTCAATGGCGTCAAGCGCAGTATTGACTGCCGTATTGAATCCAATCGTATAATCGGTGCCGTAAATATCATTGTCGATCGTTCCGGGGATACCGATAAAACCGATGTCGCATTCCTCCTGCAGGGCTTCCACACCGCGGAAGGTCCCGTCACCACCGATGACGACACAGCCGTCGATACCCTCATTCTTCATGGCATCGACGGCTTTCTTTCTGCCCTCTTTCTGGAACATCTCGGGGCAGCGGGAGGTTTCCAGAATGGTGCCGCCTTTCTGGATAATGTTGGCCACCGAGCGGCGGTTGAATTTCTGAAACTCGCTGTGGATAAGCCCGGAAAACCCCCTGCGTATGCCCGAGACATCAATGTCATGATAAACAGCGCAACGGACAATCGCCCTGATGGCTGCGTTCATACCGGGGGCGTCTCCACCGCTGGTCAATACGCCAATTCTTTTAATCTCTTTCGGCATTTCTGACTATTAAGGTATCAAATTTACGGAATAAACTCAATAAGGGTTTGTGCGTATTTTTATATAGAGCTGCCGGGGAGTAACGTACAGACGAACATTAAACGGGCGCCTTAACACCTTGATAGGCCTTTAAATAAAAACGCTGCGTATATTCCTTGGCCATGCGCCTGCTGCTGAAAACAGGCGTGTTGGAACGCATGGCGGCTTTCATCATTTTAACCCAGCCGGTGGGTATGCCGTTCAGGTCACGCTCGTAGTACAGCGGGACGATTTTGTTTTCTATGATGTTGTAGATTTCAGTCGCCGTGTGCCAGTCCCGATCTGCGATATCGCAATTGCCGGCATCTTCCTTGATAGCCCATCCGTTATTTCCGTTATAACCTTCGAACCACCATCCGTCGAGGACGCTTAGGTGCGGCACCCCGTTCAAAGAAGCCTTCTGGCCGCTGGTGCCGCTGGCTTCCATCAAGGCCCGCGGGGTATTCAACCATACATCCACACCCGCTACAAGGTCCCTGGCCAGGTGCATATCGTAGTCTTCGACGAAGGCAATCCTGCCGCAAAAATTGGGGTCCTTGGCAATATTGTACACTTCCTGTATCAAACGCTTGCCGTACTCGTCACTGGGGTGGGCTTTGCCGGCAAAGATTATTTGCACCGGTTGCAATTCGCGATTGAGAATTTTTTTAAGCCTTTCAATATCCTTGAAGATCAGGGTGGGACGTTTGTATTCCGTGAACCGCCTGCAGAAGCCCAGGGTCAGTGCTTCCGTATCCAGCAGGGCTCCCATAGCCAGGGGTTGTATGGGCAGCACATGATCGGCCGACCAGCGCTGGCGCGCCCTGTCCAGGATGGAGCTGATAACCTTGATTTTCAGCCACCTGTGCAGAGCCCAGATCTCCGCGTCGGGAATGGTATCGATTTTGTCCCATAACTCGTGACTATCGTGTTTTTCCAGCCATTCCTCCCCGAACTGAGCGAAAAGAAGGACCTTTAGTTGAGGGGAACTCCAGGTGGGTACGTGCACCCCGTTGGTTATGGAATCAATGGGCACGTCATCCTCTTCTTTATCGGGCCACAGAGGATGCCACATTTTGCGGCAAACCTCTCCGTGCAGCTTGCTGACGGCGTTCCGGTATTCGGTCATCTTCAAACCCAGAACGGTCATATTATAGCAGTTACGTTCCGTTTCCATCGTACCAAGCTTGATGAATTCCTCCCGGTCTATCCCCATCATCCCCCAGTAGTTATGGAAATACTTGTCTACCAGGTCCAGTGAAAATGTGTCGTTACCCGCCGGGACAGGGGTATGGGTAGTAAAAATGGAAGTGGCTTGCACAGCCGAGACGGCCTGCTTGAAATCGACACCCTGTTGCACCAGCTCGCGCACGCGTTCCAGCATCATAAACGAGGTGTGCCCTTCATTGGCATGCCATACAACAGGGTTCAATCCGAGCGCCCTGAGTATGCGAACTCCGCCGATCCCGATAATTAGCTCCTGCAACAGTCGCATCTCGCGGTCGCCGCCGTAAAGGCGTGCCGAAAGGCCGCGGTAAGCCGGCGGATTTTCATCCAGGTTGGTATCCAGCAGGTAAAGCCTGACCCTGCCGACTTTCAACTCCCAGGCTGAAACATAGACGGAGACGCTGTCAAGCGGGACGGACACAATGAGCCTCTTTCCCTCGGCGGTGTATACCTTCGATAGCGCTACATCTGCGAAATCCAGCTCGTCGTATTCTTCATTCTGCCAGCCGTCCTGGGAAATATGCTGGTGAAAATAGCCCTGCGGATACATAAAGCCCACGCCCACCAGCGGCAACCCCAAGTCGCTGGCCTCCTTGCAGTAATCTCCTGCCAGTACACCCAGACCTCCCGCGTACAGGGGTAGTGAGCTCTGGATGGCAAATTCCAGCGAAAAGTATGCAATTAAGGAGTTTTTATACTGGGGGTATTCTTTTTCAAACCATGTGTCGGACGAGGTCATGCTTTTTTTGAAGGAGGCCATGGCATGGTTGTACATGGACATGTAGTTGGCGTCTTCCGCACAGGCAACCAGCCGGTGGTAGGAAATATCTTTGAGCAGTTTCACCGGGTTATGGCCGCTGGATTTCCATAGATAGCGGTCGAGCCTCTTGAACAGGTTGCGGGGCTCGATATGCCAGCTCCACCACATGTTGTAAGCCAGATCAGCAAGGCCGTTAATACGCTCGGGGACTTTTAATTTACGGGAAGTTTCCATACACCACCATATTTATGAGTAGTTAAAGTTTACCAGATTTACCCGCATCATACTTGCCGTAAATATCTTTGTGAAGATGGTTAATTATAAAGAAATGCCTTCCTCCTGACAAACGCATTTATAAGAGTGATTTAATTTGCACACAAAATATTTTATGCTGTATACTTATGCGCGTAACACGAGTACCGTCAATAATGCAGCCGGGGGATATATAATGAAAATTAATGTAATGCAGGATGTATTGCAGGCCAACGACCGAATTGCAGCCGAAAACAGGCAGCTTTTTAAAAAACACGGCAACCTGGTATTGAACCTGATGAGCTCGCCCGGCGCAGGCAAGACTTCTTTACTGGAGAAAACCGCGGAGTTGCTGGCCGGAAAACTGCGGCTGGGCGTGATCGTGGGCGACATCGAGACCACGCGTGACGCCGACCGTATCGCAAAATACAATATCCCC
>Ga0208047_1000685_pt1 | contig 12558 bp, 9 predicted proteins | sample Kivu_220m_FD_184162 | JGI IMG/M metagenome (GOLD analysis project Ga0208047, IMG submission 184162) | Freshwater microbial communities from Lake Kivu, Western Province, Rwanda to study Microbial Dark Matter (Phase II) - Kivu_220m (SPAdes)... | ecosystem: Environmental > Aquatic > Freshwater >...
CGGCGCTCATCGGCGTGGCCCTGGCGGCCGTACACGACGCCCAGATCAAGGTGGGCGACCACGTGGCGGTGTTCGGCCTGGGGGCCATCGGCCTGCTGATCGTGCAACTCGCGCGAGCCGCCGGCGCGGCGACAATCATCGCAACGGATAAACTCGAACATCGCCTCGACGCGGCGCGATCGTATGGAGCCACCACGGTCATACGCGCGGCGGATGGAGCGGAAGGCGACGCGGTCTGGGCGGCGGCGGGGCGGCGCGGCGTCGATGTCGCTTTTGAAGCGGCTGGGGAGAACCCCGCCGTCGAGATGGCGATTGCCGCCGCCATGCCCGGGGCTAGCGTTATCCTCGGCGGAATTCCGGGAACTGATCGGACCACGTTCACTGCTTCCACCGCACGCCGCAAGGGGTTGACGCTCAAGTTGGTCCGTCGAATGAGACACACTTATCCGCGGGCCATCCGCCTCGTGGAACGCGGCCTCATCGACGTGCGCTCGTTGGCGACGGGCCGCTTTTCGCTCGAGGAATATGCGAAAGCATTCTCCATCGCACAAAGACGCGAGGGGCTTAAAGTGGTTATCGTACCCACCCAAGACCGACAAACCATAGAGGGCTGACGTGAGCACATCGGGGAGGCGAACATGAATCGCAGCGATACCCAAAAAGCAATTGAGAGCGGAAAGACTGCTCTTGGCGTCGAGTTCGGCTCGACTCGTATCAAGGCGGTGTTGATCGGTGAGGATCATGCGCCGATCGCATCTGGAAGCCATGAGTGGGAAAACCGATACGAAAACGGCATCTGGACATACCGTCTCGAAGATATTTGGACCGGCTTGCAGGAAAGCTATCGGAAGCTCAGCAACGAGGTTTTTGAAAAGTACGATACCCCGCTCAAGACCATTGGCGCCATTGGCTTCAGCGCCATGATGCACGGCTATCTGTCATTCGATAGAGACGGAAACCTCCTTACCCCATTTCGTACGTGGCGTAACACCATGACCGGCCAGGCGGCAAAAAAACTCACCGCTTTGTTCCAATTCAATATTCCCCAGCGTTGGAGCATTGCGCACCTTTATCAGGCGATATTGAATAAGGAACCCCATATCAAGGATATCGATCATCAGACCACGCTCGCCGGCTATGTCCATTGGAAATTGACCGGGCAAAAGGTGTTGGGCGTTGGCGAAGCCTCGGGCATGTTCCCCATCAATAGCAAGACCAATGACTACGATAAACGCATGATGAAACTGTTCAATGAACAGGTCAAAGCAAAAAAGCTCCCGTGGAAGTTGCAGGATCTCCTGCCCAAAGTCCTGATGGCAGGAGCTGCCGCAGGCGTTCTGACCGAGGAAGGCGCAAAACTGCTCGACCCCACGGGGCAACTAAAAGCGGGTATCCCGCTCTGTCCGCCAGAGGGCGATGCCGGCACCGGTATGGTGGCGACCAACAGCGTTGCCGTGCGGACAGGCAATGTTTCTGCCGGGACATCGGTCTTTGCCATGATTGTTTTGGAAAAGCCCTTGTCGAAGCTATATCCTGAGATCGATATGGTGACGACGCCAACCGGCAAGCCGGTGGCGATGGTGCATAGCAACAACTGTACATCCGATCTCAATGCCTGGGTTGATCTGTTCCAGGAATTCACCCAGGCGCTTGGCGTGGACATGGACGAGGCCAAGCTGTTTGAAATGCTGTACCAGCAGGGACTCGCGGGTGATCCGGATTGCGGCGGGTTGCTGGCCTACAATTATTTTTCGGGCGAGCACCTCACGCGCCTCGAGGAGGGGCGTCCACTGTTCGTCCGCACCCCCGAAAGCAAATTCACGCTTGCAAACTTCATGCGTGTGCATCTGTTCTCGGCGCTCGGCGCATTGAAGATCGGGTTAGACATTTTTGAAAAAGAGAAAGTGAAGATCGACCAGGTCCTCGGTCACGGAGGCTTCTTCAAGACAAAGGAAGTGGGTCAAAAGATCATGGCGGCGGCGATGAATGTCCCCGTTTCCGTGATGGAGACCGCCGGCGAGGGCGGCGCATGGGGGATTGCGTTGCTTGCCTCCTATATGCTCCATAAGGCAGAGAATGAACCCTTAGAGGCCTATCTCTCCAACAAAGTCTTTGCAGGAGAAAATAGGACGACGCTAGCTCCCGATCCAAGGGATGTTGATGGCTTTACGACATTCATGGAACGCTACAAAAAGGGGCTGGTCGTCGAAAGAGCTGCCGTGGACGGGCTGAGGTAGAGGAGAGACTCTGGTAGGGCAAATTTATAAATTTGCCCCACATTTCCCACATTTCTCGTTCTATACCCCGCAAAAGTGTGAGGCGAAGAATGCTGGAACAGTTGCGCGAACAAGTCTGGCGAGCGAATATGGCGCTGCCAGCCAATCACCTCGTCGCATGGACGAGCGGCAATGTGAGCGGGCGGGATCCCGCCACCGGGCTGGTGGTGATCAAGCCGAGCGGTGTTCTCTTCGAGGAGCTTACGCCGGAGAACATGGCCATCGTCGATTTGGAAGGCACCGTGGTCGAGGCCACCCTGGGCCCTTCGACGGACACCGCTTCCCACCTGTCGATTTACCGGCACCGGCCGGACGTGAACGGAGTCGTCCACACGCATTCGAACTATGCCACCGCGTTTGCCGCCGTCGGCAAATCGATTCCGGTGTGCCTCACCGCGATCGCCGACGAGTTTGGGACGACCATCCCTTGCGCCGGCTACGTCCGCATCGGCGATCAAGAGATTGGCGAAGAGATCGCGCGCCGCATCGGCACGTCGCGCGCCATCTTGATGAAGCAGCATGGCGTGTTCACCATCGGTGCGACGCCGCAGAAGGCGCTCAAGACCGCGGTGATGGTGGAGGATATCGCCAAGACGGTCTGGCTCGCGATGCAAATCGGTCAGATCGAGGAGCTCCCGCCGGAAGAAATCGCCGCGAACTATGACCGTTATCAAAATCGTTACGGCACCTTCCGGGCCAGCCGCATAAAATGATCGAGGCAATGACGGATTCTCTGATCCTACCCATGTCCATGTCCAAGGGAATCTCAATGACGAGAAGAGGGAATCGACCTTCCTCTGTAGCATCCCTCCAAAGCAAGTGCTCGCGGATAAAGTAAGCCAAGCTCCGAGGGCGCACGGTTTTAGGCAGAAGTAGGAGGTTCGCCATGTCGTACAAGGTCTTCTTCGTCGAAGACGAGATCGTAGCCAGAGAGGGTATTCGAGACAACGTTGCCTGGCAAGCCAACGGATTCGAGCTTTGTGGTGAGGCGAGTGACGGCGAAGTGGCTTGGCCGCTCCTGCAAACGGCTAGACCGGACGTCCTGATCACCGATATCAAGATGCCGTTCATGGATGGTCTGCAGTTGTGCAAGATCGTTCGAGAACGGATGCCGGGGATCAAGGTGATCATCCTCAGCGGCCACGACGAGTTCGAATACGCGCAGCAAGCGATCAAGCTGGGCGTCACGGAGTACTTGCTGAAACCGGTCAGCGTCAACGACCTGCACCAGGTCTTGCAGAAGGTCGCCTCCCAACTTGACCAGGAGAAGAAGGACCAGGCCAGTCTGAAGAAGCTATTGGACCAGGTCGAAGAGAACCGGGCCTCTCTCAGAGAACGGCTCCTGCTCAAGCTGGTGATGGGAGCCGCTTCGCCGGCCGAAGTCGTCGAGTCCGGTGAGATGCTGGGCATCGATCTGATCGCCCGGTGCTACATGGTCTCCGTCATCCGAATCGAGCTCGGCGATCCCGCGAATCCGCAGGCCTATCGCGAATACGAACGCGCTCAGAGCGCCGTGCTGGAATCGGTTAGGCGGAATCCGGATGTCTTCATGGTCAAAAAGGACTGGGAAGAACTCGTCTTGATCATCAAAGGAAATTCCCCGGATTACGTCCAGGAAGAGCGAGACGCTTTCCTCGATCTGGTAAAACAGCGGACGCAGGAGATGGCCTTCAAGCTGATCGTCGGAAGCGGATCTCCGAAAGGGCGGATCACCGATATCTACCAATCCTTTGTCGAGGCGCTGGCTGATCTGCAAAAGGCCACTCACGAGAGCAAATTCGGACCCATGATCGGCGTGGACAATACGGAGTTGCTCAAGGTAGACAAGTCCGCGATCGAAAACTATCTAAAGTGCGGGGTCATCGAAGGATTTGACGCTTTCTTCGATGCGGCCATCCGGCCATTGACCTCCACCGTGCTCCTGTCCAACGCCATCAAAGACTATATCCTCATGGATATCATCGTGGGCACGGCCAGGTTCGTGAACGAACTGGGGGGTAACGTCGACGAGGTCATCCCGGGGCTTGATCGCATCGAACTCATCCTGACGAACGTCAAGACCTTCGAACAAATCCGGGAACACGCGCGCAAGGTCCTCGTCAGCGCGCTCGCGTTTAGAGACGGTCGGGCGAACCATCAATATGCGGGGATGATCCAGCAAGCCCAAAAATACGTCGATCAGCATTATATGGACTCGACCATCTCCCTGAATGAGGTGGCGGCTCACGTCAGTCTCAGCCCGTCTCATTTCAGCACTGTGTTCAGCCAGGAAACCGGCATTACCTTCAAAGAGTACCTCACCGAAATCCGGATCAAGAAAGCCAAAGAGCTGCTGCGGACCACGACGCTGAAATCCTTCGAAATCTCCGATCAGATCGGATACAGCGACCCGCATTATTTCAGCAACGTGTTCAGAAAGATCACCGGGCTGTCTCCGAAAGAATTTCGATTGCAGACCCAGGCCGGCTAGTAGGGCAAATCTTGGGGTGAGTCCTTCGTTCCTCAGGATAAACTCCGCAAAGCCATTACAAATTTGCCCCACAGTTCTCGTCAAGCCGGACGAAGGAGTGCACGATGATCAGAAAAGCGTTTGCCGTTGATTATACCGACCTGCTGACCCGGCTCGGCCTGATCCCCCTGTCCGAAGCGTTGCGCCGGTACCTGGTTCGGCTCGCCGACCTCTTTTCGCGAATCAATCTCTCGATCCAGGCAAAGATTCTGTTGTCCCTCTGCATGGTGATCCTGCTGATGGGCGCGATCAACGCGATTTTGATGGTGCAAATGCTCAACTACAGTCGCCAGTATGACGCCATCATTACGAACATCACCACCGCCAACAGCATCAGCGGGAGCATCAAGCCGGCGATCGACGCGGAAATGTGGAATATCGTGGCTGGCAAGACCGAATTCAAGAAGGGGAAACAGTACGAAATCATCAATGACGCCAATGGCAAACTGCGCTGGATGATGGACAACACCGATTCCCAGCGGGCGAAGGTCAAACTGGACGTTATCCTCAGGACCATGCAATCGCTTACCGAATACGTCGACGCCATGGGCAATCAGATTGTCCGTGGGAGTACTGCGGACCAGAACACGGTGACCCTGGAGAAAATTCGCTGGGTTTCCGGCCTGGTGGATGGGCTGGTCCAGGATTATGAATTGTTCGAAGTCCGCCGGACGGACACGCAGTATCAGGCGCTGCGCGACGGCTTTACGCGCTGGGAGATTTCTTACATCATTCTCACGCTCGGCGCGCTCATCTTTTCGGTGGCCGCGGCCTGGGCCATCTCCAGAAGCATCTACATCCCGATCAAGAAACTGCACGATGTGACCACCACCATCGCCAAGGATGATCTGCAAGTTCTGGTGACCAAAGAGAATGTCGACGAAATCACCGACCTCGGCCGAAATTTCAACATCATGATCGGAAAAATCAGGGAGCTTTTGGATGCCAAGGTGAAAGAACAGGAGAACCTGAAGAAGGCCGAACTGCGCGCGCTCCAAGCGCAAATCAATCCGCACTTTTTGTACAACACGTTGGACACCATCATCTGGATGGCGGAGTCTAAAAGGACCGACCAAGTCATCGAGATCGTCCAGGCGCTGTCGAGCTTTTTCAGAATCAGTCTGAGCAAGGGCAAAGATTGGATTACGATTGGAGAAGAGATTGAGCGGACGCGGAGCTACCTGACCATTCAAAAGATGCGTTATCGGGATATTATGGATTATGAGATTGAAGTGGACGAGCAGGTGCGGAGCAATACGACGCTAAAGCTGATCCTGCAGCCGCTGGTTGAAAATGCGCTCTATCACGGCATCAAAAACAAAAGGGCCGGCGGCACCATCCACGTGCGCGCAAAACAGAAAACGCCCACCGAGATCCTGCTCGAAGTAGAAGACAACGGAATCGGATTCTCGCCCGAAAAACTGGCCCAGGTCGAGGCGAGGTTGAACGACGAGTCCGACGAGATCCGGCTAGAAAGTGGTTTTGGCATCAATAACGTCAACAAGCGGGTCAAGCTGTACTACGGAAAGCAGTACGGTCTATCGATCAAGAGCGAAGGTCGAAAAGGCACCTGCGTGGATCTCGTCATTCCGGCGATGAAAGAAGGCTCTGGGTTGAACTGATTTTTCCCCGTCTTCTTCTGGCTGCTCCTACCCGCGCGCGTGCCCGATGGCGCCTAAAAAGAAAAGCGGTCCTCTATTTGGGGGACCGCTTTTCCAACCAAGCCACTCCACTGGCCAATCCAAGGAGGAGAGGACGCTTACCATCTGAAACGTCCGCCAGCGCACTCCCTTTCACAGGAGGATGAGTGGTCAACTCGCCATCGTATCGCTTTTACGGCTTTCTTCGTAGATAGAATAGACTCTGAACGCCGATGAAGATCAGGGTGAGAACGCCCACGCCGATGCGGGTCCACCACGAACTCAGGGTGCCATTGAATTGGAGGACGGACACGATGGTTTGGTTGATCAAGACACCAAACGGAGTGCCGATCACGTTACCAATGCCACCGAACAACGATGTACCCCCGATCACCACAGAGGCGATGGCGTCCAGTTCCATCCCGGTCGCAAACTGTCCATAGCCGGCGAGCAGCGAAATACTGAATACAATGCCGGCCAGCGCGGAGCAAAGGCCGCTGAAAACATAGACGCCGATTTTCGTGCGCGTCACCGGCAAACCCATCAACATAGCCGATTGCTCGTTATTCCCTATGGCGTAGACCGTGCGACCAAAGCGGGTGAAGAACATCAGGTAGACAGCCACCAGGAACATGATCGGGCCAACCAGGGTAGGAACATAAACGTATGCATCGAGAAGTGGAATGGGGAGAGGGGTGAGCGCCAGGAACTTGTAGAAGCTATCCTTGATGGTCACGGATTCCAAGCTGATGATGTAAGCCATCCCGCGCGCGAAAAAGAGCCCCATCAGGGTTGCGATGAAGGGCTGCACTTTGAGGAATTGAATAATGCAACCTTGCGCCAGCCCGAACACGATGCCCATGACGACCATCAAGGGCAGCACGATAAACGGGCTTACACCACCCCTGAGCAGTGCCGCCGAGGCCGCCGAGGTCAGGGCAATCATCCCGCTCACAGAAAGATCGATCCCCGCCGTCAGGATCACGAGAGTCTCTCCAATGGAAACGAGCAATAGACTGCCCCCGTTAATGAACAGGTTGAAAAACACCTGCGGGTTTTGCATAGCGGGATACAACCAGCCGCCAGTGAGGAAAAGCAGAATAAATACCACGATGGTTGTCAGCAGGGGACCGTAACGCAATAGGAACGGTTTAATTTGCTGTGCCAGGTCAATTCGCTGTGCCAGGTCAATTCGCGGTGCCATGCTGGGTTCCTTTCTGCTCTGCTATGTCATACTGGGGTACTTTGCTCTCGGAAAATCTGTTCATGAATCGACGGAAGTATTCGGAATAGAGGAGAATCACTAACATGACCAACACGGCTTTAGCAGCCAACAGCGCATTCGCTGGCACCCCCAGGGTATACACCGTCAGGGTAAAGGTCCAAATGACGATCGCGCCAACTACACTGGCGAATATGGAAAACCGCCCGCCGGCCAATGACGTCCCCCCCATCACGACAGCCAGGATAGCATCCAATTCGTAGTACAAGCCGATGTTGTTGGCGTCTTCGCTGTGGACGTAGGAACTGAGAATCAAGCCGGCGATGGCACCGCAAAAGCCGCATAAGGCATAGGCGAACAGCTTGACATTTTGCTCGTTAATGCCGCTGTAGTAGGACGCCTTTGCATTGATCCCGACCGATTCCAGGAACAGCCCGATCGACGTCTTGCGCACCACCACCCAGGCCAAGAGGGCGACCGCCAGCACGATATAAATTGAAACGGGAATCCCGAAGATGAACCCATTTCCAAACCAGAAATAGGGAGTGTAATAGATCGTCATGATTTGCCCATTCGTGATGAGTTGGGCAAGTCCACGGCCGCCCACCATCAGGACCAGGGTGGCGATGATGGGCGGGATTCTAGCCTTCGTAACCAAGAATCCATTCCAAAGACCACACACGGTACCGGCCGCCAGACCGGCTAGAACGATGATGGGCAAGGGGGTATTCGTGGCATTCCGAGCCGCTTCAACATTAAGTCTCAGTTGATTGCCCAAGGCCGGATTGATCAACACCGCACCCATCGCCCCCGAAATGGCGATCACCGCGCCAACCGAAAGATCAATCCCTCCGGTGGCAATGACCAGCGTCATTCCAATGGCGATTAACGCCAAGGGAGCGGCATCATTGAGTACGTCAATCAGATTCCCGTACAAATGCGGACCCCAGTCGGCATCCTGCATGACTCCGAGCTTGAAGAATCCAGGGGCGTATATGGCGTCAAAAACCAAGATCAACACTAATGCCCCGAGAGGCAAGAACAACCGGTTTTGACTGATACGATTGAGTAGAGAATAGTTTTTCATAGATTCCCTGCCATGGTCGTGGTATAGACGAATGATGGTCGTTGGTGGGCAGCCAGCAACGCCAACGCTGGCTGTGGGCAGTCATCAAAAAGGAAGCTTCACTCGCCCTAGGATTACCTGGGGCTGTTTATTGCACCGCATCGTAAAGCGAATGTCAAACGCCGAGACCGGATTTGCATTCAGCCCTCCTTTTTGACCGCCCTGCAATATGTCATCCGTGAAATTCCCCTCCACCTCATTGCATTTTTTCCCGCTGCGTTCCACCGTCATGCCGCTGTTCTTGCCTTGGGGATACAACTTGGAATTCGGGAAACTCATGCCGACAGAAAACGGGACGTTTTCTCCCGGGTCAAATACGAGAGTCCAGTCCTCAACTTTTATCTGGAGGGCGGTGCTTGGCTCCAGAAAAGTAGCCTCTGGCTTTTGGGCAATGACGGTGGTCTTTCCTTCTCCCAACCACTCGCCAGGTTCGGACACGACGCACAGCCCTTGTTGCAGGGTCAGGCATGCGGGCTGCATATCCAGCGAAAGCTGCCCCGGCGCTCTTGTGGGTGCCGGGGCTACCGCCCCGGTCGAACTGCAGGCTGCGGTGCCGCTGGCCAGGAGGATGAACAACACAATGATGCCTATTCTTTTCATTAGATTTTTGGTGCGACAGCCTTCCGCCTCAGCGGCAGGTCGAGGCACATTCTCCTTTCTTTAGTGCATCGGAAAACCCACAGCTGCGGTTATCTTGATTATTGGGGTGGCGACGCCTTCCAATCAAATGTCATATCTTGAGTCAAATCGCCAGCATCCGCGCGGAATCCTTTCGCTAGGATCAATTGACCCTCCGCAGCGTTATTGGCCGTAAATTTCCCGGAAAATGTGTATCTGGGCTTTGCATATCCTTGTTCTTGGCAATTGAATTGCTGATTATCCTCTATTTGACAGGTGTCCAATAGTGAAATGGGGCCAGAAGATTGGACCCCCGAAACTGTTACTGCATAATACACATACGTTATCGCACATCCATCAACCGTAAAACCGGTTGCTCCCGATTTTTCTCCGGTTGCCCATTTTCCACTTGTTGGACACTTTTTTGAAGCACATCCAGAACCTGCGAGGGCAAGCAGGACCAGCAGCAATAGAATACCCAGCAAAATTGATTTTTTGTGTGTCATTGTTCTCCTCCGCTTGGACGGGCGCCACCGGTGACACCTAAAGCGTGTCACATGCTTGTTCGTCTTGATTTCCAATGGCAAGCGTTCTGGCCGCTCCGATCTGTTGAAAGGTTGTTTTTGCTTTGTATTCTACTACTCTTCTTCGATTTTTCCAAATACAACCTATCCCTTACTCTTTGACCACCCCGGCCATAGTCTGTATGATGGTCTGATCGTTCACGTCGCCAGAGTATTCGGCGGCCTTCTTGCGATCCCGCATCACGACGATGCGGTGGCTGATGCGGAGGACTTCTTCCAACTCAGAGGAAATGAAGAGGCACGACTTGCCTTCATCGGCCAGATCCAGAACCAGCTTTTGAATCTCGGCTTTTGCTCCCACGTCGATCCCTCGCGTGGGCTCATCCAGGATCAAGACCTGTGGGTTGGTGGCAAGCCAGCGAGCCAGGATGAGCTTCTGCTGATTCCCGCCGCTCAAATTCTTGGCCAATTGCTCCGAGGAGGGAGTGACGATTCCCAAGAGATCGATGTATTTCTGGGCAATTTCATTTTGCTTCTCCTGGCTCAGGAATTTGAACCAGCCATAGCGCGCCTGCAAGGCCAGGATGATGTTTTCGCGAATCGTCAAATCCCCAACCACCCCTTCCGCCTTCCGGTCTTCCGGGCACAAGGCGATTCCGTTCTTGAGGGATTCTAGCGGCGAGAATCGTTCGATCTTCTTGTCCTTCAGCGTGAGCGAACCGGTATCGGGCGCATCGATGCCAAAGAGCAGATTGGCCACTTCAGTCCGGCCAGACCCTAACAGGCCCGCCAGCCCAAGCACCTCGTTGACCCCCAGATCCAAATCCACCGGCTCTAGCGACCCGGTGAGACCCAGCCCTTTGGCTTCGAGCACAAGCTCTGCGCCTTCCTTCTGTTCGTGCTCGACTTTGGATTTTGACACCGCATCCAGGTCGGTTATGCTGCGTCCCAACATCTTGGCAATCAGTTCAATGCGCGGGAGAGACACGGTATCATAGGTGCCCACCAATTTGCCATTGCGGAGAACCGTGATCCGATCGGCCAGCCGGTAAATCTGATCCAGAAAGTGAGTAATAAAAATAATGCCTAACCCTTCGCCCTTCAATTTTCGCACCACATCAAAGAGTAGATTGGTTTCGTTGACATCCAGACTCGACGTGGGTTCGTCGAGGATCAGAATTCTGGCGGAGGTAAATTCAAGCGAACGCGCAATGGCCACCATTTGTTGGATGGCGATTGAATAATTTCCCAGGGGTCGGGTTACGTCGATATCGATATCCAGTTTTTTCAAGGCCTGCCTGGCTAATACATTCATCTTTTGCCAATCAATACCACCGAAACGATTATGCGGCTCGTGACCCAGCACAATGTTTTCGGCGACGGAAATATTCGTGCACAGGTTAACCTCTTGATAAACCGTGCTAATGCCAAGTTCCTGAGAATGCTGAGGGGACCGCACTTGAACGGGTTTACTCTCCAGTTCGATGGAGCCGGCATCAGGATGTTCTACTCCGGTCAGCACTTTGATCAGAGTGGATTTCCCAGCCCCATTCTCACCCACCAGGCCGTGGACCTCCCCTTTCCTCAGGAAAAAGTCAACGTTATCAAGGGCGAGGACGCCCGGAAAGGTTTTTGTAATTCCCGTCATACTGAGAATGTTCTGAGTCTCTGCCATGGTGATAACCTGCCTTTTTGTGTTTATGGCCCTGGTCGGTAGGTGGTGCTGTAGATTCGGAAACGAGAAGCGGCATTGGACTCAACACCGCTTCTCTTTTCACTCAGTCTCGCGCGATTCCCCGGAAATCTTGGCGCGGCAACGATGGTTTAGTACTTGCGCGTCGGAAGCAGCTCGGCGGCTTTGTCGGGATAGTACACGGTCTCGTTGGTGAGGACTTCTCGGTCAACCGGTTCGCCATTCATGAGCTTCAAAGCCATCTCAAAGACCTGGGGGCCAAGCAACGGGTTGCATTCGACGTCCGCCTGGAACCAGCCATCCACCATGGCCTGGAAACCGCCACGCGTGCCGTCGACGGAGACGATCTTGAGATCGCCGGGCTTGACACCCGCCGCCTTCAGGGACTCGATCGCGCCGATGCCCATGTCGTCATTGTGAATGAAGATACCCTGGAAGTCTGTGCCGGCCTTGTATTTCTTCAGGAAGGCTTCCATGACGGGCTTGGCTTCCGCGCGGGTGAAGTTGCCAGTCTGAGAATCCAGAATCTTGATGTTCGAGTTCAGCTTGTTGCGCAGACCTTTTGCACGACCGACGGCTGCGCCGGAACCGGTGGTGCCGGATAGTTCAAGAATCGCGCCGCCATTGGGCATCATCTTGTTGAATTCGGCGGCCGATCGCTCGCCTTCCAATACCATGTCGGAACCGATGTGCGAAGCATACAACTCTTTCGGAGCGCTCACGCTGCGGTCCACGATGATGACGGGGATCTTGGCGTTCTTGGCTTCGGTGAGGACTGGCTCAAAACCATCTTCAACCACAGGAGGCAGCGCAATCACATCCACTTTTTGCTGGATGCACGCGCGCAAGGCTGCGATCTGGTTTTCCTGCTTCTGCTGTGCATCAGAGAAGACCAACTGCTTGATCCCCAAGGTTTGGGCGGTCTCTTTGAAAGAAGCCGTATTGGCGGT